>Ga0180438_10005911_pt1 | contig 16769 bp, 17 predicted proteins | sample SS_ome_12_FD_132455 | JGI IMG/M metagenome (GOLD analysis project Ga0180438, IMG submission 132455) | Hypersaline lake sediment archaeal communities from the Salton Sea, California, USA - SS_3_D_2 metaG | ecosystem: Environmental > Aquatic > Non-marine Saline and Alkaline > Hypersaline >...
ACATGGGTCGCAGAGCCCGCGCCATGGCACTTGCCGAAGGTGTGCCCGCCGGCGACCAGCGCGACGGTCTCTTCGTCGTTCATCGCCATGCGCGCGAAGGTCTCGCGGACGTCACGGCCGGAGGCGACCGGATCTGGGTTGCCGTTCGGCCCTTCCGGGTTCACGTAAATCAGACCCATCTGCACGGCGGCGAGCGGGTTTTCGAGATCGCGGTCGCCCGAATAGCGTTTATCGCCAAGCCAGTCGGCCTCAGAGCCCCAATAAATGTCCTCTTCCGGCTCCCAGACGTCCTCGCGCCCGCCGCCGAAGCCGAAGGTCTTGACTCCCATTGACTCCAGCGCGCAGTTGCCGGCCAAGATCATGAGGTCGGCCCAGGAGATCTTGTTGCCGTATTTTTGCTTGATCGGCCAGAGCAGACGGCGCGCCTTGTCGAGGTTCACGTTGTCCGGCCAGCTGTTGAGGGGCGCCAAGCGTTGGCTGCCGGACCCCGCGCCCCCGCGGCCGTCGCCCATGCGGTAGGTGCCTGCGCTGTGCCACGCCATCCGGATGAAGAGCGGCCCGTAATGACCGTAATCGGCCGGCCACCAGTCCTGCGAGTCGGTCATCAGCGCATAGAGGTCCTTCTTCAGGGCTTTTAGGTCGAGTTTTTTGAATTCCTCAGCGTAATTGAACGCCTCACCCATCGGATTGCTCATGTGAGAGTGCTGATGAAGAATCTTGAGGTTCAACTGGTTCGGCCACCAGTCTCGGATCGACGTGCCACCGCCGGCAATGGGTTTGCTTGTCCTGCACGTTACCGGGCTCTTGTTATCTTCATTCATATTAGTTCTCCTTTCATTTCAGGTTTGATTTGTATAGCTAACGATAGGCATCAGCCGCACGTATTTAGCTTCGGCTGGATGCCTTGGTTGGGCATTTCTATAATGTAAAAGGTTAAAACATCCCTTCTTTCTCAAATTTCATAATCTCATGGCCAATTCTTTTAGCCCATCTTTTGATGTCCTCCTCTGCAGCAGGATCATCAGCCTCCACTTTAAGCACTTGGCCTACCTCGAGTTTATCTATCTCCTCCTTTGTCTGGGCTATTGGTATCGGGCAATATAAGCCGCCACAGTCCAATTCTGCATCTGGGATTATATCTGAACCCATTGTCGCAACCCCTTTGTTATTTTTTGGTTATCTCCTCCTTATACGCCAATGACCTCTTTTACCTCTGGCACCTCCTGCTTTAACGCCTTCTCTATACCCATCTTGAGGGTCATCTGACTCATTGCGCATCCTGCACAGGCACCTGTTAGTTTTACCTTCACCACCCCATCAGGGCTGACCTCTACTAACTCTACATCTCCACCATCTGCTTGAAGCGATGGTCTTATTCTCCTTAAGGTAGCTTCTACTTTCTCTTTCATCTGACCTCCTTTTTTAAAACGTTCTCATTCTTACTTTTCATAAGAATAAATCTTCTATGCTTTATTGAGCAATTTCAATGCCAGGTCTGTTCTTATAATTCGATCACAAAGGAAGAAGGCTTCAAAATCCCAATAAAAAAAACCACTTAAGGATTTCCCTGAAATAGTTTACACGCTTACCTTAGATGGTTTGCTGTTATTATATTGATGAACAGGACAGAGAGTCTGTATAAATTTCGACCTAACGAAAGAGGCTTATCGATAAATTATTCATTAATTTCATATTGTTATCTTATAGTCTAATCTTGGACTTATATGTATCATTTTTGTGCATACAGGGTCACCCCCTTATATGACTATCAAGGAATTCTTTAGGGCTAAAAATCCTTATGCACATATAATCTTGTATCGCTATGAGATCTTTGTCTCCTGAAATGATAAAGTCAGCCTTCAAAGCAACAGCACATTCAATGAACTTGTCATCATATGGGCCTTCTTCGACTATTTTGTCTTTTGCAGAATTCCTTGCTGTATTGGTGGATTAGAATAAGTTTTCAGGGCGATTGTCAATAGATTGAGGGCTTGCCTGAATTCTTGAGCGGGGAGGTGATTAAGTCAAGAATAAAGATTTAAGCTGCAAATTTAGATAAACGCAGCTTTAAAGTTTTTAAGAACCAACGACTGCTTTTATATCAATACTATACTTGTAAGTATTATACTTAAGAGTATACAATTATTAATAATCAAAGAGTATTATATCTTCTCTTATTCTTGATAACTCTTCTAACTCATTGGTAAATCCTGACAACATAGAGTTTATACTTTGCTTGACGAATGATTTTTACTGAGCGACTCTCCGTATAAGATTCTAATATAGGAAATATCCTGAGTTGTGTGTCAATAATTCATGAACAATATTCGAGGGGGTGAGTTTTTTCTGTAATGTGGGCATGCTTGGCTTAGAAAGGAAGGGAATTCCAAGGTTCAAATCCTGACCTCAGATCAGATTTACCGATTTTGCCTCAAGGTTTACCAGCCGTCTTTATGGCTGGTTTACCCGCCGTGTTTGCGGAGGGACTGCCCGCCGTCTTTATGGCGGACTGTTTTCGGTAAAAGTCGCTGGTGTGAAGAGAAAGGTAAACCAATCATTATACGTGACGAAGACAAGGCATTTCATTTTTTATTTCCTTGAACGTTTGCCTGCCGTTCTTGTGGCGGGGTTGTACGCTTCATGCGTGGCTTACTGATTAAACATAAGTCAAACGGAGATTTATCCCATGGAATTCGAAGGCTATTCCACTGGGACCTGCCCCGTACATACGTTCCCTTTCATGGAGTTATTTACTTGTTTAAGGATGTCCCCTTTTATGTAAGCCAGATGGAGTGATTTGTTGGATGCTACACATTCAATCTCTCTTGTTATGGAGGATGTTAGAGAATGACCTTGGAGTTAGAATCGGAATGCCTTGAAACTTCTTTAGAATGAGTAGGTCTTTGTCGCCTGTTACTATGCAATCGGCATGAGCGGCTATTGCCAGCCCCAAAATTTTGACATCGTCTGGGTCGCGACAGATGTCCGCCGCAAGCGGAATAGGGTTAACTATACGCGCATTCTCCCGCAGAAGCTTACCGATGTCTTCAACGATGCCTTCAGGAAGATTGATCTTCTGCTTGAGATTTCTCAGAATTTCGTCCAGCAAATCCTCGCAGAGCATAAGTTCATGGCTGTGAAGACAAAGCTCAAGAATTGATTCGCAGAGTCCCCGAGTAGCGAAAGCAGCAACGATGACATTGGCATCAAGGACTATCTTCATGAAATGGCCTTAAAGACATCCTCGTCCGCCAGAAATCCCTGAGCCTCAGCGAAAGGGAGGACCTTCCTCCGGAGTGCTCGGAAACTTTCCACAGCAACATATCGCCGAATAGACTCTCGTACGACGTCACTAACGGGTTTGTTCTGCTCTCGACTAATTTTCTTAAGGTCAGCCCTTAGGTCATCTGGTAGTCTAATGGTAAGCGTATTCATAGTAAGACAATGTAGCACATGCGCTGAGAGAAGTCAATCGTTATTTGATGCATCCAACAATTACTATACAGAAAGTTTTCTGTGTAGCATACTATCTACTATGTTTGCGGAATTCCTTGGCACATTAAGTTATTAGCATCAGGTTTTAGTGTGATTGTCAATAGATCGAGGGTTTCCCCGCCGTGCTTCTGGTGGGCTTGTCCGGTGTGTTTTGGGTGGATTTACCAGCCTCCGAGCAGCTATATCCTTGCTCCATAACAAGTTTGATGGCGTCCTCTCTGAATTCCTTTGTGAAGTTTTGTCGGGTTATTTTTTCGCTCATATGGCACCTCGCTTTCTTTGATTTTACTCTTAGCAAGGTGTCCGTCAACATTAAACCATTTCAAACCCACCAATATATTGCAGAAGTTGAAACAAAACTCTTGTTTATATACTGGTCAAGTCTGCTCTTGACTCATGTTCTGTTTTTCTTTGTTAACACCACCTGCTATTTGTCAGAATAGATGTAAAAAAGCTCCACTAACTTTGCGTTAGTGGAGCTTTTAGGGAAATCTCATATTGGAAGTCTAGATCAAACTCCCTCCTCGCCTTACAAGGCTCAATTTAAGTTGTGGCAAGCTTACGACTGTGGGTATGATTTGTCAAGGAATAACGCTCTAATGAGTGGCGTTAGGTAAAGGGAGCGTTTCTCTCCAGGAGCGCTTTGCTTGAGGTAAGAAGTGGAGTAACCATAGTGCATATTTATTGTCATACTCTTCTTGTAAGATCCTTCTGAAACTGTAATCTAAGGCAAGATATCTGCTTTTATTCAGGACTAAAGACTGTGTTAATAACAGAGCGATTTCCGCACTAGGTTTTACACTATATGTTGATCAAATCCATGGTTATGAGAAGAGCTCCTGTTCCTCAACTCACGGTAATTATTCTGAGCGAATCAGCATCACTCAACTTCTCCAAAGATTTCCCTTCAGTGAGTATCACCCTGTCACCCTTTTTGGCTAATTTATAGTCTTTTAGGAGCTTCATTGTCACATCGTGCCAATCATCAACCCTCTTTTTTATCAGAAATGGAAACACTCCGTAGGATAAAGCCAAAAACCTGTATGTTGGGCTATAATTGCTAAAGGACAGAATCCAGCAATCAGGCTTAAATCTGGAGATACGGCGAGGTGTGCTGCCAGTATATGTGGGCGTTACTATGAGGCGTACGTTTAATGCACGCACAGCTTCAATCACATTCAGGGAGACAACATCCTCAGCACTCAAGTTTTTTTTACTGATGCCACTTCTAAAAGAATCCTCTAAATGGGATGGCCCTTTTATGGCGCTCCGATTTCGTTCAGTAGATGTCGCAATTCTAGCCATCATTTTTATTGTCTCCACAGGGTATTTACCAATAGCCGTTTCTTCAGAAAGCATGACAGCGTCTGTCCCATCTAAAATTGCGTTTGCGACGTCGGTTACTTCCGCCCGGGTTGGGCGAATATTTTCTGTCATGGATTCCAGCATTTGTGTAGCTGTGATCACTGGACGCCCCAGGAGATTTGCCTTGCGTATGAGATTTTTCTGGACTACAGGAACATCTTCTATGGAGATCTGCACCCCAAGATCTCCACGAGCAATCATAATTGCATCCGCCACATCCAAGATTTCATCGATGTTTCTGGCTGCCTCAGCCCGTTCGATTTTTGCCACCACATAGATGGATTTTCCACGTTTACTCGCAAATTCCTTGACTTTATGGATATCGTCAGCTTTTTCAATAAATGAAGTACCAAATATATCGACTCCCTCTTTAAGCCCAAAATCAATAAAATCGAGATCTTTGTCCGTGATTGGATCCAAGGATATTTTTGCCCGTGGGAGGTTTACTCCCTTGTGTGATAGCAAAGCCCCGCCGATCATAACCCTGCATATCACCTCATCACCTGATACTTTTCGAACCTTTAATTGCAGAAAACCGTCATTGAGATAGATAAGGCTCCCTTTAGAAACGCTCTGTGATAGGTGTTTATAGTTGATAGGTATCCGTGAAACATTTCCAATTATATTGTCAGTGGTAAGGATCACATTATCGCCTTTTTTCAGCAAAAGAGGTTCATTTTGTAATGTGCCAATGCGAATCTTAGGACCAGGGAGGTCAATGAGAATTGTTACGTCACGTTTTAATTGAGAGGCTATAGAACGTATACGATGGATGTCGCGTCTGTGCTCCTCAGGGCTGCCGTGTGAAAAATTGAGCCGAGCCACATTCATGCCACTTTTTATCAGATTTTTTATAACTGAATCTGTACGAGAGGCTGGCCCAATTGTGCATACAATCTTTGTTTTATGTTTGGGTAACTGCATTATTAAATATCTTTTCTGTTTTATTCAGCCCCTTCAGGGTACACGCTCTGCCCTTAAGATGAAAGAGATGGCGAAGGATGCTCTTGGTTCGTTTACTAAAGAGCTTTTCAGCGAAGTAGCTCCCTGCAGCCCGCTTTGAAATCTTGGATAGGGTAGGGTATACATGAATTGCCCCTGCAATTGTGAAAAACTTCATTCCACCCCACACGGCCCAGGCCAACCATTGCCAGTTCCATAATAAACCCCTTTTTTTACACTATTTTCTCTGTCTTTACGCTTTCCCTCAGCGCTTTTACATTTTGAGCAACCGAGACTTTATCGTTGTAGATGCTGGACCCGGCAACAAGTACGGTAGCACCGGCCTTCACAACCAGCGGTGCCGTGATTGTGTCAATACCGCCATCTACTGCGATGGGCGATTCATACCCGTGTTTTTCCAGCATTTCTCGGAGCCGGCTGATTTTATTGAGCTGGCTATGGATAAATTTTTGCCCGCCGAACCCGGGATTCACCGTCATAACCTGGATGATATCCGTGACATCAAGTACCTCCTCCACGGCGCCCGCAGGTGTACTGGGATTAATAGCGACTCCTGCCTCTACTCCAAGCTCACGAATATGACTGAGGAGACGGTGCAGGTGTGTACAGGCCTCCTGGTGCACGAAAATAAGATTTGCCCCCGCCTCTGCGAACTCCTCTATATAACGCTCCGGTTCCACGATCATGAGATGCACATCGAGCGTCACGTTCAGAATTTTCCGAAGCGCCCTCACGATATCCTGTCCGAAGGTGATGTTGGGCACAAACCTACCGTCCATGACACCCACCTGGATTCCATCTACACCTGCCTCTTCAGCTTCTCGAGCCTGATCCCCCAGTTGTAAAAAATCCGAAGACAATACAGATGCCTCGATCTCGATCATTCTATTCCCCTTTCTCTGTCTCTTCTATGCCTTTCTTGTGAGATGTCGCACCCCGCTCTTACCGGCCACGATCACGTCCGTTGTCAGTCCCAAAAACAGCCCATGTTCAACTACCCCGGTCCGTTGACTTAGCTCTCTAGCAACCTGTGTTGGTTGTGGAAGCGGACCGAAGTTACAATCCAATATGAGGTTGCCTTGATCGGTGACAAATCTTTTTCCATCACAAGTCTGCCTCACGCTAACACGGGCACCCAAGGACTCGAGAAAGGAAATCTGGCTTCGCCAGCCAAAGGGAATAACCTCTACCGGCACCGGCCAACGGGTACCCAGTGCGGGAGAAAGCTTTGATTCGTCCACTACAATGATCTCCCGAAGGCTCGCCTGCGCCACAATCTTCTCACGTAAAAGTGCTCCACCCCCACCCTTGATGAGGTCGAGGTTTTGGTCCACCTCGTCAGCCCCATCAATGGTCACATCAATTACCGGGTGTTCATCCAGGGTGCCGAGCGGAATACCTAGTTGACGCGCCTCCTCCTCAACCTGGAGCGAGCAGGGCACACCGATGATGTCCTTGAGTGTGCCTGTCTTGAGCAACGCGGCGATACGCTGTAGGGCAAAGGAAGCCGTGCTACCATGGCCCAAGCCTGCCACCATTCCGGATTCAATACATTCCACTGCTCGATCCGCGGCTTGTTTTTTAAGTTTTTGGATTTTGTTCACTTTCAATGTCACTCATCATATAATTCCAAACCGTAGAATGCTGCACCAATAAGCGCAGTCTTGGGATTAAGTATAACATGCACAGGTATTCGGGATACCAACGCGGAAAAACGTCCCTTATTCGCGAAACTCTCTATAAATGATCCGTCATTGAGCAGCGATATAATTCGCGAGGGAATGCCCCCACCAAGGTATATTCCTCCAGTCGCCATAACCTTAAGTGCAAGATTTCCTGCCTCAGCTCCGAGGGCAGAAATAAAAATCTCAAGCGTGGTGCGACAAAGCGCACATTTTGTCTCAGCGTTGAGTGCTGCATTGACAATAAGGGGAGTTGTATCATCTGTCAAGCTCAGTTGTTCGGCTAGCCAGGCTGGTTCCTCTGCATAGCCGCTTTCCTTGAGATAGGCATATACGTTGGGCAAACCTTGACCGGAGCATATACGCTCTAGACTCACGTGGCCGAACTTCTTGTGAAGGTAGCGCAGTAAGTCTATTTCTAAGTCACTGTTTGGCCCAAAATCAGCATGTCCGCCCTCTGAAGGGTATGCACGGTGCCTTTTGCCATCCCACACAAGAAAGGCCTCTCCGAGGCCAGTTCCCGGCGCAATAACGGCCAAGGTGCCCTTAGGTTTCGGTTCACCCCTGTTAAGGGTATACATGTCCTTTTCCATAAGCAGAGGCACAGCGTACGCAATAGCCTCTAAATCATTAAGTAAGCGCACAGATCTCAGACCCAATGTATCTTTTAGGCGTGCTTCTTCAATAATCCAAGGCAGGTTGGTGATCTCTGCCCACCCACCAACCACAGGGCCGGCCACGCCAAAGCTGGCACGATCTATTTCGATGGAGACCTTTGAGAGGAACTCGCTCACGAGCCTTTCTAGGTTGAGATACTGGCTGGTGGGAAAGGTGGCCTCGATAAGTGGTTCTCGCGGCCCTTTATCAGTTGAGTAAATGCCCACGTTAGTCTTAGTTCCACCAATGTCACCGGCAAGCAGCATGGTTACCTTCTTTCAATCTGGCGAAGGCTGATTCTTCTACTCCCTCAGCAGATTTTCTGTGATGATAAACAGTCATCATCACCGTTTCGATTAATACTACTCTTCCAAAATGGCTGATAAGGTTCGGAATTCTGGCTCTTCTTGTTATAGAACGCGAACCTGAACTCAGATCTTAATAGTCCCGCCTAATGTTAATCCCACACCTGCAGTGCAGGTATAACAGTGATCGGCGACCGCGATAGGGCTACCTGGCTCTGGAGGCCCGGACATTTCAGAGATGTGAATTTTCCGCCCCCATAAAAAACCTCTGGCTAGATTAAAATAACAGTCATTAAGTTCATGCTTGGCAAGGGTCATGCGGAAAGGCTCTACAGTTAGGGAATTTTTCCCGAGGACACTCTTATTTTCTGGTGATATTTGCTCGCAATTCATTTCTCATCGTATTTTGCCTTATTCACATGGACAGCTTTTCAGCAACTGAGCGCATCTGGATGCCGTGAACGAGGGAGACTCCTCCCCGTATGGCCGTTACCACGTGAACCGCTTCTGTCATTTCAGCCAAATTGGAACCCTTCTCCAAGCACGCCTGGGTAAAAGCATCGATGCAGTAGGGGCACTGTACGGTGTGTGCAACGGCAAGGGCAATGAGAGATTTCTCTCTCTGTAAGCTCGCCCTCAGCAAACACGGCATTGTAGTAATCAAAGAACTTTTCGGCTAAGCCCGATGCCTCTTTTCCGATTTCCTCGAACTTTGTTAGGTGTTCTGGTTTGTAGTAGGTCTCCATGATAACTTTCTCCCCTGTAAGCATTTAATACCGTTGAAGGAATAAATATCCTTGTTTCCACGCCCTTTATTTCTGTTTTTGATACGATTAAATCTATTATATCTAAATGAGCAATTCTAATGCCATGAATTCTGATTTTAATGTCAGAACAGGAGGGCCATATGTAAAAAGCCTAATAAAAAAAGCCAGTTAAGCACTTATCTTAAGTGGCTTTAAAAAACGATTCTAACCGATTTGCAGTCAGTTAATTAACTGTAGGAATAGGAGCATGTCTAAATTTAGACTTAACTTAGGGAGATAAAGTTAATATTATACTTTCATTTCAGTAAGTTATAATACAGTCTAATTTTAGACTTATATGTATTAATTTAGACATAGCAGTCAATCCTTTTCTGGGCAATACTTGAACATTATCTTCATTTTCCAGCTTATCGGGGCAGGAAGAAACCTTAGAAGTATAACAACTTCCATATCATTCTTTGATTATCCATAGGATGGCTGTCCTTCTCCTTTGTATGCAGAAAGAATCGTATTGTAAGTCCTGGTTAGTCGCTCGCCAATAATTCCTGACAGGCGTTTGAAGAATATTAGCCCGGTGGCTGGATATTTCTCAAATATCTTATCCAGCTTCTCTGTTTCGATTTTGATCAATTTACTTGGGAGTTTGCATTCTGCAGTAGCTGTGTATGCGTCACGACCAGCTAAGCTGGACCAGCCAAAAGCGTCCCCTGGACTCATAGTAAAGCTTATTCGACCTTCCCCTCCGATGGACAATTTTACCTCCCCTTGCTCAAGGAGATAAAAGTAATATGCAGGGTCCCCCTGTTTAAACAAAATATCTCCGTCACTATGGGATTCTATCGCCGATATTTTAAAAATTTCGTCAATAATCTCTACGCCCATTCCCTTAAAAAGATCGATTTCTTTAATAAACATGGCTACCCCTTTCTCTTTAAAGATTAGAATTAATTTGATTTCACACAGTTTACGCTTTTATACTGGCCCCTGATTTAGCCAACCTTTTCTAATACCCTTGAAATAATATCTATGCTCAGGATAAGTATGATACAATTCAGCACAATCAAAAAGGTAGTTGCAAGAAGGATTATTCTTTGGTTTTGATTCAGCCTCGTAAACTTTTTATGGATATCTTTTATAAAACGTATCACCTCATCCTCTGCTTAATAAGCCTTTTTACAAAAACTTCCTCTCTTTCCATCTCTTCCAATCGGTCGGTAATATATTTTCTGGCTTCCTCATTCTGAGGTATAAAGATTTTCTCAAGAGCATTAACTCGGCGCTGTACCTTTTTTAGTTCCCTTGAGAGCATAAAGATGGATTTTATAATAGTGGCATAGTTGGCAAGCAGTGTAAGTGTAGTGATGCATGTTTTCTTTGCAGTGTCATAGCTGCTCGTGGTTCCTAAAAAACCTGACAGCTTCTTCATTTTCTTGGGCTTTAACATGAGTACAGGCATTCTCAGCCCCATCAGTTTCGTGAAATCTACAGACATAAAATAGTTTCGTTTTTCGGAACAGCTCTTCAAGGAAAGCATATCTGACCCCATCTCAATCGCAGCGTCCTTGTAATCACTGTACAGTTCATCCAGTGCCCTCTGGAACTGTTCTTCAATCTTTTTTATAATGTTTATATTTTTCACTATTTCCATTACAAGAATCTCTCTTTTCTGATTTAAAAGATCAAAGCCTTCATAGCCAAAGGACAGGTCTTCTTTTATTTTTCTTAAACTTGATTTAGTAACCGGAACATCTATTTTCGGCATTTTTTAAACATCCCCCTTTTGGGGTATATAATATCTTTGAATCTCCTCTTTTGAAATCCTGTAAAGCTCTTCTTCGGGCAGAATTGATAACATCTCCCAGCCAATGTCAAGGGTTGTCTCTATTGATCTGTTCTCATCGTATCCCTGGCTTAAAAATCTTTCTTCAAAGACATGTCCAAACCGCAAGTATATTTTATCCAGATCTGACAGCTCTTCTTCCCCCACTATTGCAGCAAGTGCTCTGATACGCTTCACTTTTGCGTACGAGGCAAACAGCTGGGCAGCCACCTGAGCATGGTCTTTGCGTGTTCGGCCCTCACCAATGCCGTCCTTCATCAGACGTGAAAGTGAGGGCAGGCCAGCAATAGGAGGATACACTCCCTTGTTGAACAATTCCCTCTCCAGCACTATCTGTCCCTCGGTTATATATCCGGTAAGATCCGGAACCGGATGGGAGATATCATCACTGGGCATCGTGAGAATGGGAACCTGGGTGATGGACCCTTTCTTTCCTTGAATGCGACCGGCACGCTCATATATAGAGGCGAGATCACTATAGAGATATCCGGGATATCCCTTTCGTGAAGGGATTTCACCTCTCGAACTTGAGAGTTCTCTGAGAGATTCACAATAGTTGGTCATATCTGTCAAAATAACCAGGACATGCATCTCCTCAGTAAAGGCAAGATATTCCGCAAGAGTTAATGCCACCCTCGGGGTTATCAGGCGTTCAATGGATGGTGCATCAGCAAGACTAAGAAAAATGGCAGAGTTAGGGAGAACACCACTTTCCTCAAGTGAATCTATAAAAAATCTGGCTATATCATACTTTACACCCATTGCAACAAAAATGACGGTAAATTCCTCATGGGCAGTAAGGAGTCGTGCCTGCCGGGCTATCTGTGCAGCAATGCGGTTATGCGGCATTCCGCTTCCGGAAAATATTGGAAGCTTCTGCCCACGTATAAGCGTATTCATACCATCAATAGCAGAAATTCCAGTCTGAATGAAATCTCTTGGGTATTCTCTGGTATAGGGGTTTATGGGAAGACCATTAATATTCATCATCAAATCAGATATGACCTGTGGAGCCCCGTCTATTGGTCTGCCCAACCCATCGAAAACCCGCCCCAGCATTTCACGATGCGCAGGTATTTCGAGAGGCTTTCCGATAAAGGTGGTTCTGGTAGCTTTAATGGAAAGCCCGGTGGTTCCTTCAAAAACCTGTACAACTGCCATCTCCTCGTCTACTTCCAGTGTCTGCCCAGTCCTTATCTCTCCAGAACCGTTCCTTATCTCAACTAAATCGCCGTAGCCAACACCCTTCACCCCCTGCACAAAGATGAGCGGCCCGCTGATGCCTGACAGGTTAGTGTATTCCAGTTCAGCTTTCATATTCATATATCTTTCTTTACAGATTCCCCCTTTGAAAAATCAGGTGTGTGGGGAATATTAACCCCTTCCTTTAGCGAAGTAAGTTTAGAGTCAAGCCTTTGAATAAAAGCATCAATCTTCTCAATTTCATCGTTACCTATCTCTGATTTTAACCTGACCATTTCCGCCACAGCATCAAGGGACAGCAATCTATTTAGCTCAAGACCGTGTGATAACAGCCCCTTGCCCTCTCTATAAAAACCTATAATCGTTTTTAGAAGCTTTATCTGCTTGTCAGGACTGCAATACATATCCTTTGGATCAAAAGAATTCTGCTGCAGGAATGCATTCTTAATGATCTCAGCGCAGAAAAGGATAAATCGCTGATCCTCAGGCAATGCATCGGGACCAACAAGCTTCACTATCTGTTGAAGTCTATTGTCTTCCAGCAATATATTCATTGCATCATTTCGCAATGTCGTCCACTCATTATCAAGTTCATTCCACCATTCTTGAATATCATTGAGATATTCTGTATAGCTCTCGATCCAGCTTATTGAAGGATAGTGCCGTGCATCTGCAAGTATCTTGTCAAGGGCCCAGAAACATCGTATAAATCTGGTAGTGTGCTGCGTAACAGGCTCTGAGAAATCACCGCCAGGCGGAGACACGGCTCCGATAATTGTTATACTGCCTTCTTCATTCGATAGTGTCTCTACCAGGCCTGCCCTTTCATAAAATTCTGCAAGCCTGGTTGCAAGATACGGTGGAAATCCCTCCTCTGCAGGCATATCTCCTAATCTGCTTGACAGCTCTCGAAGTGCTTCAGCCCAGCGTGAGGTAGAATCCGCCATTACTGCTACGCTGTAACCCATATCTCTGTAATATTCTGCAATGGTAACGCCAGTATAAATACTCACCTCTCGTGCAGGAACAGGCATATTCGATGTATTGCCAATCATGACTGTTCTTTCTATGAGGGGCCTTCCGGTCCTTTCATCAACAAGCCGCGGAAAATCGTTTAACACCTCTGTCATCTCGTTACCTCTCTCGCCGCATCCAATATACACAATAATATCTGCGTTGCACCACTTTGCAAGAGCATGCTGTGTCATGGTTTTACCGGTCCCAAACCCTCCGGGGATAGCAGCGGTGCCGCCTCTGGCAATAGGGAAAAAGGTATCGAGCACCCTTTGTCCGGTAATGAGAGGTGTTATTGGACTTTTTTTGTTTTTAAATAGACGTGGCTTTCGAACAGGCCAGTAATCGGCAAGTTTTCCATTATAGATCTTTTTGCCCTGATCAATTGTGTATAGAGGATCTTCTATTGAATATCCTCCGGCCTCAGCAATAAATTCAACCTTTCCTGCGATTCCCGGTGGCACAATTGTTTTATGAAGGACTAATTCAGTTTCCTGCAGGACTCCAATTACAGATCCTTCTTTTACGACATCCCCCTCTTGGACAGTAGGTTTAAAATCCCACTTCTTTTCAGGATCCAGGGGGGCTATCTTTATCCCTTTTTTAATATAACACTTGTCTGCAATTCCCATGAGGATGTGGTTTTCACAGCGCTCTGCAATTCCCATGAGAGGGCGCTGGATACCATCATAAATATTTGCAATCAGTCCAGGACCCAACAAAACAGATAATGGTCTTCCAAAAGATAGTACCTCATCTCCTGGCTTCAGACCTGTATTATCCTCGTACACCTGTATAATGGCGAGATCCTCCTCAAGCCTTATAACCTCCCCAATAAGCCTGTCAGGTCCAACCTCTGCAATATCAAACATGCTGATTTCTGCTAAGCCCTTAGCCTTAACAATAGGGCCATTAACGCTTATAATTCTCCCTGTTATGGCTGACTCTTCCACTATTGCCTCTTTATCTTCTTGCGTTGTATTTACTTAAAGTTGTGTTCACACTTTCCTATCCACTAATGTATTAGGTTTTCAATTTCACTTGATCGGTTGATTATTAATAATGTTCTTTTCAGAAAGAATGTTTGAGACTTTTTTGCGTATCTCATTGAATTTTCTATATACAATTCTCTCGATGGTGCTGTTGTAATAGAGACCTCTTTCTTTATCAAAAACAATAGCCCCCCCTTGAGTTATGCCTTTATCCACAACTATACTGATGTCCGGTGAATGTCCTGCTTTCTGCATAATAGTCCCTTTACTATTTGCTCCCTCCAGCATCATATCCTCTTCTGAGATGTAGACCAGAGCCTCCCCTCCCTTGATTTGTGAAAGCGATTCATCAACTGAATCCAGTAAAAATTCTTTATATCTATCTTTGTCGCTAGTTCTCAGTTCCCTGATCGCCTCCTCAATCATGGTTGCAATAAAATCTTCTATAATGCGCAACTGCAGCTTCTTTTTTTCAATATGTGCCCTGTTTTGAATCTTTGAAAGCTCTTGATCAATTTTACTGGTGGTTTCATCATTGATCTTCTTTTTTAATTCTTCTATATCTGAGATATAGCTCCTCTCCAGCTTCCTTATCTCATCGTCGGCCTGTTGCATAATAACAGCTTTCTTGTGGGCAGAAGACTCTCTGAGTGAGTTTATCAGTCCTGCCTCATCCCTATTTGTTTTCAAAGTAGTATCTTCCATTTTTCAGCTACTCAAATGGATATTCCCAATGCCTCAGTAATATAATCGAGTATTGACGTACTAAAGCCCCTTGGGTCATCAATACCGGGTATTTCAACAATCACCGGTATGACCGAGTTTAAATTGACATTGTAAATCTTTTCCGGTATCTCTTCAGCCAGCTCCCTGGTAATGACTATTACCCCTGAATCCCCTCTTTTGAGAAGTTCATTAAGGTGTATGGCTACACTTTCCCTACCCGAAACCCTTCCTTCGACCCCTGCAAGACGAAGGGCAGTAACTGTATGGATATCTCCCAGGATATATATTTTTTCCATAAACCTTACATCTTGGTCAGTATCATAATTGCAACAATCAGCCCATAAATGGCTATTCCCTCTGCCAGCCCGAGAAAGATCAGGGCTCTGCCCCCGAGCTCCGGTTTCTCACTCATAGCGCCGAGAGCTGCGGAACCTATCCTTCCAAGTGCATAACTACTCGCCAAACAGGATAAACCAACCGCTCCCATTGCCGCAATAAAGGCGAATGCCAAGCCATCTCCGCTTAACACCGCCTCTGAGGCAATTTTTTCTTTCTCTGCTGTTGATGGCCTGTCTTCTGCCTGCAGCTCAACCTGTGAAAGCATGAAAAAGACTGCGGTAAGCCCCACAATAAAAAGCAATACCCCGGATGATGCCATTTTTTTAGCCATGATATTCCTCCATTATAGACCTACTTTTTTTAATGAAAAGGGGGTAAAGGCATAACCGTCACCCTTAAAAAACTTTCCAAAAAATTCATAATATTCCAATCGCATCGACTGAATCCCGCAGATAAGCCCTTCAAGTAAAATAATAAATATATTCCCCACTATAAGCACCATCAACGCAGCAATTGTTGTGATATCGGGATTTATAATACGTGCAAGTGTATAGATTGCGATACTGAGCCCCGCATGACTGAGTGCAAAAGCACCAGCCCTGATAAATGAAATGGTATTTCCAAGAAAACCTGAAAACATCTCCATTATCTCTATAAGTGTTTCGACAACATATTCTACAACGCCATGTGGGAAGGGCTGCGTATTACCCAGAAAAAAGAATCCCAGTATATTTCTCATCGAAAAGATGCATAGTGGAACAATGATAAAGGCAATCAGCTCTGACGTTAGAGGGTATACTCCTGTTTTAATATAACGAACAAACAGGAAGATTAACCCTGCATAAATTATAAGCCCGACCAGTCCTCGTGCTCCAAAAATGGCATCGCTATAGTCTTTCATTAAGAGACCGTTTATGATGTTTAACAGAATACCTACAGCTATAAAGACTGCTCCCATCATTATTACAGCAAAAAAGAGGGATGTTATGTTTTCCATAGGATGAAACCACAGCGCAGGTAATATGTGTTCATTGCTGAAGAGGCTTCCATAGAAAAACCCGAAAACTGCAGCAGAAACCCCGCAAAGTTGCAGGATACTGCCTGCATCAGCAGTAAAACTTTCTTTCTTCTTTCTCCTTCTGGCAATCAGCTTCAGAACAAGTCCCGCGAGTGCAAGTACAAGCCCCTGCCCAACGTCCCCGAACATTACCCCAAACATAAGGACATAGGTGATGGCTGCAAATGGTGTGGGGTCCAGTTCCGTATTTCCAGGCAGCCCGGCATTTTTAACCAGAAGTTCAAAGGGTTTGAACAGGCGATTGTTTTTCAGAACTACCGGTGCATTCCTTTCGGCTTTGGTTGAGACTACAAGAAAAAAGTTATTTCCACATACCCTCCGTAAGACTGAAGCCAGCCTGGCA
>Ga0180438_10005913_pt1 | contig 16768 bp, 10 predicted proteins | sample SS_ome_12_FD_132455 | JGI IMG/M metagenome (GOLD analysis project Ga0180438, IMG submission 132455) | Hypersaline lake sediment archaeal communities from the Salton Sea, California, USA - SS_3_D_2 metaG | ecosystem: Environmental > Aquatic > Non-marine Saline and Alkaline > Hypersaline >...
CTGAAAGATAAATTAGCAATGTGCCAATCATCACAGGTATTGAAAAACTTAGGAGCTTTCTGACAGATACATTATCATAATTTACATTGTTTATTTTAGTATCATCACTTGATAAAAAGTAGTATACTGACATTAATGCTAATAGTATAAAAATTATATGAAGTACTATATACCCAACGAATACTGCTACGATCCCAAACCCAAGAAACAGTAGTATTATAGACAATACGACTCTGACAATTTGGGATGAGAATCTGAATAAAGCCAAGGCTCGAAATTTTTGAAAACCTTGCAAGAATCCCATAACTATAAAACCCAAAATTGCAAATAGAGTCGCCACTGAAGCAATTTTAAATAAATTTGAATAAATGTCGGTTCCGAAAAGCAAATTGGAAAGAAAACTTGAAAAAATAAATTGTATAAAAAAAAATGTAAAAGCAGATATTACAGATATTCTTAAGATAAGCTTGATAGTTCGAATTGTATTATCAATTCGACCTTTTCCATAAAAAAACGCTATGAATCTTGATGCAGCAGAATTTAATCCAAGAATTCCTATCGTTGTTAGGATCATGTAGAAGAGATAAACTGTACCATAAATTCCCATTTCCTCTTTATTGACCATTCGAGCAAAAACCATAAAAAAAATTAGACCTAAAACAATGTTACCAAAGTTTTGAGCACTCAGAATAGTCGCGCCTTTAGCTGTTCTAACTAAAAGATTTTTTTCTTCCAAGTCGATCCACTAAGATTATTTCGCCTAAAGTGATTTAGCGAACGTTTAATCTTTATTCAAATTGTTACTGCATTATGAATAATCATCAAACATATTAGCTATCAAACTCTGAAACCTGTTTTATCATGAAATCTGTTACGTCAATTGTATCTGACAGGAGTTTCACTCTTTTCCTTTGTGCTTTTTGCTTTGTATCAGCGGCTTTCAGAAGTTGTATACCTTTTTCTATGGATAGATATTGATCATTTTCTGATTTAGTATAGTTAAAGACCAATCCATATTTTCTCTCCTGTTCATCCGTATATCCTCTGCCATAATCATCCAGATATATTGCATTAGTCCCTAGAACCGCTGCCTCCGAAGCCATTGTGGCACTTTCACCATATAATAAGGTAGAATAGTAAATCAATGAATGTATCTCCTCAGGTGGCAAATCCAATCTATACTGTTCCAGATCTTGTGGAAGACTGCGCTCAGATGTGATGAAAACTCTTCCAAACCTACTAAATTCTCTAACCGCTCTGACTTTTGCATCATAAGATATACTTTCCTGACCTAGGTCATGACTTGCGCCATAAGAAACAAATCTCAATATTGCGAATTTTTCATCTTGCAATAAGCCTAGACTTTTAAGAACGCTAACATTCGGAGTGAAATATCTTGGATGCAAATAACTCATCTCTTGATAGCCATCATACCGGATATTCTTCTTCCCTAACTTCTCCCTAAAACATGATGGTGTTATGAATTTGGTACAAAACAGATAACTTATGAAATTTGTTAGTTTTGCACATTCCGTATCGTAAAAAACCAGTGATGGAACCCCAAGAAATCTTCCTACTGGAGCTTCAGTTATTCCCATTATTCCCATCAGAAGATTAGGAGAAAAATCTCTAACAATCTTTGAGAATCTATAATTTCTAATAATTAATTCTTTAATAAGATTTAATTTCGTTTTTCCTATCGAACTTATCTTAACATATGTTATCCCATATTTATCAAGCAAATAAGTTGTGATGTCTTTTTCTCTTGCAGTAACTTTGATTTCATGACCTTTTCCTTCCATTATTCTGATAAAATTCTTAAAGAAATGCACATGCGCCGGATGTTTTATGTCGATTAAGATTCGCATTATAGATCTTTCAGTCTCATTCAATTGAAAATATTGATAAGTTCTATCTCATCATTATGAAATAAAGAAATCAATTTTTAGAGATACATAAGTGATTTCCATGTTTCTTTAAATGTAAATATACTCAGATTATTGATCATGTTTTCGACCATTAGTTTAAGTTAGTCAATTTTCTCTGATTTGAGCTCTGCTTTTTTCATATAGTATAGAATTTTTTCCATGAATTTCCTTTCAACCCCAATCATGTCTGCTAGTAAACCAAGTATGATTATCTGAAAACCAACTATCAATAATATGGCAGTCAATATGGCAGAGGGAAGATAAGGGGTGACTCGCCCAGTCATAAGGAAGTGAATCAATACTCGTAAACCTATTACTATCCCTATAATAGATAGGATTCCACCAATCGCAAAGAATGTTTTTAGAGGTTTATAATTTGTATAAGTTCTCAGAATTGTTATGCCGGATTTCCTAGCATAACCAAAAATGTTAGTTATGAGTCTTGACTTTCCTTCAGTTCTTCTTGAGAATGTACATGGGACTTCCACAATAGTCAGACCTTTGTGTGCTGCTTGGATTATTGTTTCTTGCACATAGGTGTACCCAGAAAGCACGTTAAGCCTTAGTGCAGCATATTTTGAGAAGGCTCTAAATCCTGTCTGAGCATCCGATATTGGAATACCTGACAGATAACGGGTGACCTTTGTCGCCAAGATATTACCAATTTTCTTGCTCTTTGGCATATATTCTATAGATCCTTTGAATCGGGATCCTAAGACTATGTCCGCCTGTCCATCTTCAATGGGTTTTACCAATTTCGGTATTTCTTTTGGATCATATTGACCGTCAGCATCAATATTTACAATTATGTCGGCTCCCATCTGTAAGGCTGTATCCAATCCCTTTTCAAAAGCGATAGCTAGGCCCATATTTTCCTTGAAAGAAATCAGTTTATCAGCTCCAGCCTTCTCAGCTTCAATTATGGTGTTGTCTGTTGATCCATCATTAATCACAAGGATCTTAACTTCATCTAGGACATCTCTCGGGATAGAACGAATCAGATTACCAATTGTAGATTCTTCATTGAATGCTGGAATCATTACAACTAATTTCAAGGCCCAGACCACGAATTTATCAATATGATAATCTAATCATACTTTATTTGTTTTAGTAATTATATGAAGTAGATCAAGGGTAGTCGCTAAGAATATGAGCCCTTATATCACATCTAGATCTTGTACTGCTCTAACGATTATTGCTTTTGCTTTTATAGCAGCTATCGACTTCCTCTCTAAGAATATTCGATATTTTATGCCTTCAACTAGAACAATTCCAAGTCAGATTGTGCCAGATTATGTCAAATCATACTGGGCAACGACAACTAACAATAATATCTTGATAGGGATTTTTCTTATAGTGCCGATAATTGCTATTCTCTTTATTATTTTAAAGAATCAAGAAATCCGGTTATCATATAGAAGGTTTGACATCATTATTTTCATTATTGCCTTTATGATAGGTTTCATGCTTTGGAGTCTACCTGAATCTAATGTTGATTACATTAGGTATTTTATAACGGCTAAGGCAATATCACAGAATGGTTTCATTAATTATCTTGGATCTTGGCAACCATTTAGAACAGACCTTCCATTGATACCAGTTTTATTTGGCTTCATTTTCCATATTTTTGGTATTTCTAGGACTGCTATTCAATTCTTTACAACACTATGTTTTGCTGGAACAGTGTTTCTCACTTACCGCATTGGTAAAGCTTACTGGAACGATAAAATAGGGTTCTTTTCCAGCTTAGTGTTAATAAGCGCATCCCCGTATGTTTTGCAAGTACCGAGGACTTTGGTCGATACACCTTTTGTTTTTCTCATAGTCTCTTTTGCATATTCCCTTTTGATTACATATCGCTCTCGGTTTTGGATTCTAGGCTCTCTATTTTCTATTATGCTTATTCCATTCACTCTTCTTGCCAAATTAACTTCTATAATATTTCTGCCTGTGATTTTCATTGCCATAACTTTGATAGAGCTTGCACATAACAAAAATCGAAAAAAAATTATTTCAAGAATGTTTATAATTTTGTTTTCTGCTACAATGCTGTTAATTTCTTTTAGTCTGGTTTTCTATGATAAGTTACTTTTGTTTAGTCAAGGACGTCCATGGATTGGTAAAGTAATCATAGCACCTTTCCCACAAAATCTCTTAGAATTATTCTTAGCGGTTTCCTTGCGGGCTAATCCTTTGGGTTTGTTTAGAAATTCTATCTATCTGGTAGGCGCAATCGTTGTAATCTCCTCTTTCATTTCAATCATATATTTGATGAAGCGCCAAGACGCAAGATTCCTCTTGATATTATTATGGGGAATCGTACCATTATTCTTACTGCCTGGAGGCGATAGATTCGACTTAACTAGATATCTATTCCCATTACTACCAGCGTTTGGAATAGGCTTCGCAGTTATCACGTCCAATCTCGACATCAGAATAAAACATCTTATACTAGCAGCAATCCTCTTGTCATCGTTGTTTACAGCATCACTGATCCAGATCCCTGCAATTAATGCCACAGGGATGGGTGCAATAAACTCAACCTGCAATATCATAAATTCTCTAGAACCAGAATCTGTTGGAATCATTCATGTAGCTGAGACCGCTCGTGGTAAGAGCCTCATTAAACATAGTGACCAGCTCATGATACACTTTGAATATTTATCTCCAAATACAGCCTTTCACTATTACGAATACCAACCATTCTTTAAATCTGAAAGTTATCCAGACATGCTAATAGTGGTCAGCGATAGCTATAAAATTCCACAATCGTTATACTTCTTCCTCTCATATCATAATTATACCTTAATACATACAAATGAGGGATATCTTGGTGGAGTGTGGTCCCCACTGATATGCCACATGTATGTAAGCAATGAATAACGATTTTTATCTTTTTGAGCGCGCGCTCTTTCTGAAATATTTTTTTTACATTTTCTGAATTCTCTTTTATTTGATAAGATTTATAAGATCAATTCTTGCTAACTCCTTTCTGTTTTGCTTTCTTTGTGAGGAATTCAATGTATCAAAATGTTCTAGCATCAATCATAACGTTCCCGATTCTATTTTTTATTCCTGGATATCTTTTTCAAAAAATCATTCCCCGTTCTATACAAAATCTCACATTTCTGGAGCGTTTCTTGATACAAACCATAACAAGTATGATAATTGTTGGTTGGTGTGCATTATTATTATCTGAAATTGGATATTTCACAATGCTCAATTTATTTCTGATAATTATTTCAATAATATTGATTTTTTTTATAATATTCATCCATCGCAAATTTCGTAAATCCAAATCATTCTCTATGAAATCTTTTAGACCACATTTTTCTATTAATCGCAGGTCTTTACTATTCATCATAATACTAGCTGTTGGCCTACTCCTATTCTTTCGGCCTGGGGAATCCATCACTCTAAATCAAGATGATGTTGTGATTGTCAATCATGCAGTTAATATCGCAGAGAATGGCATCATAACCGCTTATGATCCAATATTTCTTCAAACTATTGATAAGGATTTATTTTATTATGCTAGACCTCATCCATTCTATGAGTATTTACAATTTCCTTACTTTGGATTCTATGTTCCCTTAGATACAGGCATTGTTACATTCCAGTATCTTGATTTCTATCCAATCCTTTTGTCGATATTTTATTCCTTATTTGGACTGGAATATTTTCTCTATCTTACTCCAGTAATTACCTTATTTTCATTAGGATTCCTTTATGCAACATTAAAGAGGATTCTTGATGCTAAAGTAGCAGTCTTAGCTGTTTTTCTATTAGCTTTCAACTTTGCTCAGATATGGTTCTCACGATACCCTGGCGTTGAAATGTTTACACAAATGCTCATATTTGCCGGAGTCTTAGCTCTAACACTTTTCATCAGTAGTAGATCACCCTATTATGCAATATTATCTGCCCTTTTTTTTGGTACATTGTTAATGGTGCGTGTTGATTCACTTCTTACAGCAGGCTCGATTTTACTGGTTTTCATTATTCTTATAATTAGTAAGAGAATACCTAGTAGACTTGCACTAATTTTTTCAGTAACATTTCTCTTATTGAATTTCTGGAGTTCTCTACACATATACCATTTTGATAAACAATACTTTAACGATCAATTCATGTACTCAGCCAGAATTATTGGCGTGAACACTTTATCTCTTAACGACTCTCTCTTTTACTATACGCTTCCATCTATCTTGCTATTCATTTTCTGTATCATATCATATCGAAAGAACATATCTTTGAATTGGAAAATGGAATTCAAACATATTAAATTCAAAACAATTCGTTTAATATCTACCGTAACAATTGCGGTATCATTTTTCTTTCTATATATTCAACGTTATCTAATTTCCAATGGCATAATATCACCTCGACAGACTCCATTTATTTTACAATGGTTTTTAACGCCGATAGGATTACTATTTTCCGTTATAGGTTTCATTTGGATCGTCAACAATAAAATATTAACTTCAGATCTATTCCGAAATGATAAACGATTATCCCTATTATCTTACCTAATGATTGCGATCCCACACGTCATACTACTCTATTTTATTTCAATAAGAAATCAACCAGTATTTCCATGGGCATTTAGGAGATTTATTCCTGTTATCCTTCCCTTCTTCGTAATCACCTTATCATACGCCCTCATTAAATTGATTGATTACAGTTTTTCAAAACCAGCTTTACCACCTAGACAAATATTGAGAAAAATCGGATCTATTGTAATAATCTCAACAATCATAATTCCAATGACCTACATCAATGTTGATTCTGGCATCTTAACTCATACAGAGTTTGAAGGATTGATTGATCAGACTAAAGAATTTTCAAATCATTTTGATGAAAATTCAATCATTATATTTCACAATCCTGACTACTTCACAGGTATAGCAGTTCCTATGAAACATATTTTCCATAGGAACACTATCTTGATGGAACATCTAACTGTGAACCAATCAGTTATTAATGAAATTCAAAGCTGGAAAAACCGAGGCTATCGAGTATTTATTGTTACAAATCAACTACATGAAATCACTTCATCTCCATTGAGATCACGTATCGGCTATTACTTCAGTTACAATATTAGTATCACTAAAATGGAATACGTTACAAGCCCGCCACTCATAAGCAAACCTTATGGTAAAATATCGACAGTTAATACAGTATTACAGGTTTATGAAATTCATTAAAACAAGAACCATTTTATGAAAATAAACTTAGATACGTTTGAGCAATTTCAATTAGCTTCCAAATGTTTATAATTAAAAAAAAGAAAAAGAATATCAATGAAATTAAATTTTCATAATATTTCAAAATTATTGAAAGAGGAATTAATTTACATTTTCATTCCTATTCTTATTGCTTTATTCTATTATATTATCTATCGTTTCAGAATGGATGACTTCACAATATTATTTAGTTGGCGGTGGGTACATCAATACTTTGACTTTTGGAAAATAGCAACCGGATTTTTTGCATCCATCATCATTGCATATGTAGTAAGTTCAATTCAAATTAGTTTAAAAAAAATCCAATATCTGTTAGTGATTTTTGGATTATCTCTATTTATTATTATTCCTTTTTGGATTGTTCCAGAAATTAATCCAGATACATCAAGATTTTTTACACAAGCAAAATATTTGGAGATGCATGGTGTTGTTGCTTTCATCTCTAATTGGGGTGGAGATCTTTTTGTTCATTACGATCAGCCGTCACCATCCCTCATATACGGTTTACTTTTCAAATTTTTTGGTGAGAATAGAAGTGTTATTCAAGCTTTCAATACGCTGCTTTTCGGACTGGGAATTGTTGCAACATTCTTGATTGGTAAGAAATTATGGAATGAGCATGTAGGACTTTATGGTTCCCTGTTCTTAATGTCATTTCCACATTTGATCGTTCAAGTACCCTTAATGTTAGTCGATTCTTTTTCTATGTGCACATTAGCTATAGCAGTTCTCGGCTTTTTATTAGCCATAAAAGAATTCAGAATTCACTGGATCATCGTATTTCTAACTTTTTCAATAGTGACTATAACATCAAAGTTGACTATACCAATTATTTTTGTATTTGTGATCCTTGCAGCAGGGTTACTTTATTCTTCTCGAAAATCTGAATACCGCAATGTTATTTTACTTTTAGTTTTTCTGTCAGCAATATTGATACTAATCGTCTCATTAGAATATGATGTGCTTCTTAGTCAACTAAATCGTGTATCAAGACTTTCTCCGCTGGAAGGGGCGACATGGAGATACGCTGTTTCTCCCATCTCGATGTTTCATCAACTATCTCCTGCTGTAGTTGTTTTATTTCTAATATCACCATTATTTGCTTTGAAACTTTGTGATAAGCGATTTGTCATTCTTCTTGCATGGATTATTCCTATCATAATAGTGGTAGGAAGCAGTAGACTTCGATATTTGATACCAATATATCCAGCGATTGCCCTCGCTGCCGGCTATACAATTTATGAACTGATAAAAAACACTAGATTAAGACAACATGTAGTTGCCTGTATCATGTTATTTTCTGTAATAATTGGATTCTCATATATTCCATTCATGCAAAGTTACGATAGCAAAAATCTTATGGATGCAGCGACTTATGCTGAAAATCAAGGATTTCAAGAAATTGCTATTGTCACATATTTTCCAAACCGTCAGGGCTTATCTCATTCCCTTATTCCGATATTCGATTACTACTATTCTGGGAATCTAATTCCTCTCTCAAACATAGCAGATATTTTTAATGAAACGCAGAGCGAACAACTTCCGGATATATTGATAATAATTGCTCGACATGATTTCAACCCAACTACTTGGGAAGAAATAACCGCATTAATGATTTTAGAGACCAGATATGAATTGGTAAAACGTTTTGATTCAGCTACTATGGGTTATTGGAGCCCTGCGATCACTACCATATACAAGAGACTCTCAGAATGATTATTACTACTATTTCTTTGTCCATTTTAGAATGTTGATCTTACTCTTTCTCTAATCCGTTTTCCATATTTGGTAAAATCTGAGACTCATACCATAGCCTATAAGGTGATAATACTGGCTTAAATTCTGGCATAGTTAATCCCTCCTTAAGGACCCAGTGAATTAGTCTTTGATAGTTACCTTCATTTGCTTCTGGATAGTCCTTTTGCAGTTGTGGTGTGAAAAAATAAATTTCACCAAGTACAGTTAGTGGCTTAGATTCTAGACTTGTTGGAATAAGTTGGTAATTCTCTTTTAACAGAGTCAGGTTTGGATTATAGTAAGGATCACCTTTTATGATTGTATCACGCCATTGGTGGAGCATGTATTCTTCATCCTCTAGAGGATGAAGATCTCCTCGCGTTGCACATTCATGATGATATAACATTGCATATGGTGTATAGATAATTGAGTAACCTTTCTTTCGTATGCGTAGACAGAGATCTATATCCCCAAAGGCTACCTTAAGATTCTCGTCGAAACCTCCGACTTCTTCGAAAACTTTTCGCCGGATCATAGCACAGGCAGCAGTTACAGCACTACAGTTACGCACGACTCTATGCAAATTGAAATAGTTGGATTCTTCGAAAGGTAGATGTTTGAAAGCATGTCCCGCAACTCCTCCTATTCCCAATACTACACCTGCATGCTGGATTATCCGGTGACCCTTAGAATTTTGTCCAGGATATAGTAGAAGAGCTCCAACCATTCCAAGGTTAGGCTGCTGAGCATATTCAAGCATAGAACCTAACCAATCTTCTTCAATGATCTCAGTATCGTTGTTTAAGAAAAGTAGATACTCACCTTTCGCATAAGTGGCTCCTAGATTGTTTATCTTTGAAAAATTAAAGTCTTCATTGAATTTTATAATTTTGTAAGGAAGTGATTTGAAATAAGTTAGAGTTTCGTTTTCTGTACTATTATTGTCAACAATTATGATTTCATAATTTTTGTAGGAAGTTTTTGATTGGATTGTTTTGATGCAACGTTGTAGTAATTTGACTTTGTCTTTAGTAGGTATTATGATACTTACTAATGGTTGTCCTTGAATATCATATTTTATTCTATAATATCTCACGTAACCGTCTAACACTTGCCCAGCTACATGTCTTTTATCTAAAGCATCTTTTAAGGCTCGTTTGGCTGGTTCACGAGCGTAGGGCTTAGCTTCTTTCTCTCCTGCTGCTGATCCCGGTACTTTACGCCAACTGTACAATGGTTTTGGAATGTGACCTATTTTATTCGTCATTTCCGTAATCCGTAACATTAAATCATAATCCTGACTGCCCTCGAAACCTAAGCGGAAGCGTCCAGCCTCTTCGATCAAGTTTCTTCGGATTATGGTAAAATGTGTAATGTAATTCATTGATAACAAGAGATATGGGGACCAGTCAGGTTTAAAGAATGGTTCAACTTTTCGATCATATACGTCTAGTTTATCCTCATCACTATAAATTAGGTCGAGCTCTCGATTGTTGTTAAGCATCTCGACAACTTCTAACAATGCATCTTTTGATAGTTCGTCATCGTGATCAAGGAATCCAACAAATTCTCCAGTAGCCATTTCTAATGCTTTATTCGACGCGCCAGAGATTCCAAAATTCTGATCTAAAAATTGAATCTTGATCCTGTTATCGACATCAACATACTGCTGTAATATTTTCCTAGTTTGACGTTTAGTTGAACCATCATCAACGATACATAATTCCCAATTTGAATAGATTTGAGAACTTACTGATTCAATGGCGGTGGAAAGCCATTTTTTTTCCGTATTGTAAACAGGCATTATAATACTGATTAGAGGACGATACTGGAATCTGTCAGCTTTTTCTCTCATTGCATCTAAACGTTCGGATGAGAGCCTGTTGTTCCTAAGCCATACTTGATATTGTCCATCAAGCCCTTGACTATACTCATCTAATTCTAATATTTGGAATTCTCGACGTTTTATTTTCTCCCAGACTTTTCTAAACCAAATTCGAATTCCTTCGGTGGCAATAATATGAAAACTCGACCTTACAATCTTTGAAATAGCATTCATGAGATTATGTCCTTATACCTATTTTGAATGCGAATATTCTAGTTTATGGAATATTAATTCGATTGCTGGCTATTGGTGCACGCTATAGTGATTTATAGAGTAAGATATTGATATGACTACAATATCAAGGAATAATTAGCAATTAATTGATTAATTCCCAGTAAGAGTCCGATCATTGATCTATATAATCTGAGGCAATACTATTGAAAAGCATTGGATCTCTAGATTCTCCTTCTGATCTTGAAGAGGTTGGAAGATTCGCTAGGGCTAAAGGTTGGGTAGTAACATCAAATTCCAGTGTTGCCAAACTATATGCAGACAATATACTTCTCGGAGAGATCCATCCTCATATCCATAGGCCAGACGTAAAGAATGCTTACCCCAAAATTAAGATAATCCAACCGCCTGGATTTGATCAACTGTTCTCTATGCCCGACATTCAAAAAGGGATCCATACACTCTCACTACGAACTTCAGATGACCCATCCAAAATCATTTCGTCAAGACAGATCAAATACAATAACGAAATTGACTATATGACGAAGATTGTAGGCATAGAGATGTCTGCTAGGTGTAACTTCCACTGTGACATGTGCCCAGCTCACTCTGAAAAAAGTAAATACTCAATGAAAAAAGATATCGCAGATGACGAATTATTAAACAGAGTTACTCCTTTTCTCAAAAAGTTCAGTAACCAAATTGAACGAATCGATGCTGGTGCCGTCTGGGGCGAGCCTCTAATGGACAGTAAATATTTCGAAAATACCCACAAAATCTCAAGCGCCTGCCCAAAAGCCTCTATAGATATCACCACGAACGGCAGTTTTCTGACTAAATTAAATATCGAGAAGTTACTGAATCTCGACTACCTAAGATATGTTTCAATCTCTGTAGATGCTGGAACCAAAGAAACCTATGAAAAAATCAGGAAAGGCGGAAAATGGGAGACCCTAGTTCAAAACATTTCAGAGTTGATTAATGAAAGAAAAAATCGAGATTTGAAGAAACCATTGGTCTCAACTAATTTTGTTCTGATGAGAGATAATTTCAGAGAACTTCCTCAATACGTCAAGAAGATGGTGGAACTCAATGTTGATGCTATATGTGCGGTTCATGTTCACAATGCATATGCATCTGATTCGGATCAAGGAGTATTTGATCTTCCTTGGAAAAAAAATGATGTATCTAAAGAAAGAGATCAGGTCATTAAGGAAGCAATGAACTTAGATTTGCCTAGTAACGTATCTTTGAATTTACCCTCTTGCACTCCATCCAAACCATCAGGTGAATGTAGCTTCAACGGTTCATCAACAATGATAGTCGGAATTGAAGGCGACGTCTATCCCTGCTGTGTAATTCAATCTTTAAACTATGAAGGAAGATCAGAGGTGTCTTCCATGGGGAATATTTTCCAAGAAGACTTGGAGCATATCCGTAATAGTAGGAAATATGTTGATTTTAGGGGAAAAATGATGTCTGGGAAAGCCCCCAATTCAGTATGTTATGAGTGCCCCTTCTTCTATAACATGTAGATGACAAATTTTCTATTAAGAATCTCAAAATAAAGAATAATCAAGAATAATTTAATTCATTAATGAAATAGACAAGTTCTATAATATATCAGATAAAAGTCGGTAAGCTCCATGCGAATCCTGATGGTCACCCACGGATTTCCTCCAGATAAGATCACTGGAACAGAGTGGCATACGTATCTTTTGGCTAAGGAATTATCTAAAAGACATGGAATTCACGTCTTTAGTCGAGGATCCACTTCCTCATATCGCGAGTATAAATGTGATTTTCATGGAATTGCAATCACAAAAATAGACACCCCAATGAATTATACTACCTTAATTGATGCATATGTTGATGAAAAGGTTGGATTGAGTTTTTCAAAATTACTTGAAGAATTCAAGCCAGACATAATTCACATTCAACATTGTATTCATCTGGGTTTATCAATTTTAGAAGTGGCAATTGAGCGAAAGATTCCAATTCTTCTATTTCTTCACGATTTCTATTTTATGTGCAATAGAGTTCATTTACTAAAATCTGATGATCAAGTTTGTTCTGGCCCAAAGAATAATAATTATTGTTTAGACTGCAGTTCAGCCTTCACTCCATCTCTCACAAGATCTCATATTCGCTCATACGCATTGAAAAAATATGAGTATGTCAATGATGTATTATCAAAAATTGATCTAATTGTAGCCGCTTCGGATTTTGTGAAAAAAACTTATGAAAATAATTTTCCATCACTAAATAAGATATTCGTTTTACCTTTGGGATTAGATCTTTCTTTCGTAGAAAAGTTTCACCATAAAGATAGAAAGAAATTTACGTTTGGATATATTGGTTCAACCTATCATCATAAAGGAATGCACATTCTAATTGAAGCATTCAAACTGTTAAAACTAAAGAATATTCAGCTTCGGATTTATGGTGATGGCGATCCAAAATATTTGAAAATTCTAAAAAGCATGGCCAGTAAAAACATGGTCTTTCTGGGATCATATTCTCATGATGAGTTAGCTGATGTGCTTTCCGAGATCGATGTATCGATATTGCCTTCCTTATGCCATGAGAGTTATTCATTTACTGTAAGAGAAGCTTTGTCTGTTGGTATTCCAGTGATAGTTTCAGACCTTGAAGCACAATCAAGCTCTGTAACTAACGACTATAATGGGTTACATTTTAAAAATAGAGATGTTAAAGATCTTTCTGAAAAGATGTATCTTCTGGCAAACCAACGTGAACTCTATCAGAAATTGTCTGAAAACGCTAAAAACACACCAATCATGAGTATAAAAGAACAAACTAACACTTTAGAGGAATTATATCAGAAGATTATTCGTTAAAGCTCTAATGGGGTACTAGTAACGTTTCCAAAAAAACCGCTGGCATCAATCATAATACCAGTAATAGATCTTAAGCATATTCTTAAAGCAACTTTGAATTCAATAAATAATCAAACGTATGATAAAATTGAAACAGTTATCGTTGATGATAAATCCAATAATGCTGAATCGATAAAAAAAATCTGTAAAAATTATGATGTGAAATATTTTCGAAACACATCAAATTCGAGAGATTCTCAACGGGCTCTAGCTAGAAATATAGGATTATCTAGATCTTCTGGTGAGCTAGTAGTTTTTTCGGATATGGATATAATTTTACCATTAGATTCCATAGAAAGACATGTCTCAGTTCACAGTAAATATCAAGATATAGTTTTGTGCTCTCAAATCTGGAATCTAAATAAAGACATGAACTTGAATGAACTCACTTTCACTGAAGAAAAATTAACATCTATTTCAGACCCGTTCATTCATGACCCTTCAATAAAATGGTCAGACTTAGAGAATATTTACCAATCAAAGAACTGGTGGGCTTTTCTTTCTGGAAACTGCTCTTTCAAAAGACACGACATAATGAGGTTGAACGGTTGGGATCCTTTCTTCGAAGGATGGGGTGGAGAAGATAATGAGATGGGTTATCGGATAATTCTCAATGGACTTGAGATTGTCTACTCTGATTATGTCAAAGCTTTCCATATTGCTAGAGAGGTTACGCCCAGTGAAGCTTTTCAAAAAGAAAAATCTGTTTTGAAAAACATTAATTACATGTGCAAGAAATTCCCTGAACTAAATAATTATGACCGATTAATCGAGAGACGTAATCAAGTAAAAGAGTTAGTAAACAGGATGTCTCAAACTGAGGATAAAGCACGACCTTTTTTCAAACGATTGTTTAAACGTGTCACCTGAACTAACGCTCACATTAAGCGTGCGCTAAAAACAACGAATTGAATTTTATCCATATACAACTGGAATATCGGAAATCTCTTCTAATTCTACGAAGCCGTTATTGTTTTCGTCAATCCACCTAAATACATAGTAGGAATCATTGTAAATGTCGATGTTTGGGTACATTATGAATTTGAAGAATTTGCCTCCTGCAAAGGTTCCTTTCCAACCGTAACCGTAGATCACTAAGAATTTGTTATCTTCATTATCGATGAATGATTCTACTACGAACATGTCTTGGCCGTCATCTATTTGTGAAAATGATAGTGCAGTCTCATCGATTCTGTTTCCATTAGCTTCATACCAATAATTTACTCCTTTAACATTCTTCCAATATACAGGAGCCACTCTGTTGTTCTCGTAATAATGCACTACTCCATTAACTACTGGACCTCCAGTAAGAACAAATGTTTTCCCTTGCAGCTTTACAGCCCCTCTATCTGTGTCTACTATAAGGTCATCTGTGTCCGTTACTTCGTTTTGGATATTTTGACACATTCCAATGAGGTAGCCCATAGCCGTCCAGTCGCTCAATAGAGCTCGAATCACTCCAGAAGGTTTCACTCCCTCAAAATTTGGATAAAGAAAATGAACATCACCCTCGGCAGCATTTGGAAAGTCCAAATCAGAATCAGTGACCTGTATTGTTATGACTGTTTCAAGCTCAACATCACCAGATATCCAATCATAGATTTGTGGATGTTGATCTGGGATGAAAGCTGTTGTTCTTGGATTGGCATATGCGAATGCTTCTTCGGCAGATACCATACTGTTAGAGTTGGAATCAGCTGGATAGCCTGATCCTAGCCCTTCAATAAGGTAGTATGTGAAGACCCCATTTTCTAGATCGGAGCTTTCAGCGGCCAATTCATACTCGTCACATGAAGTTAGGGTAACATATCCATCTTTGTCCAGATCTCTCGTTGAGGTCTCCGCTGGAATTGATCGAGCACTTGCACCAGCAGAATCATTTAATGTAATACTTCTTATTTGCAGTTCTGTACCTCTTGCGATTCCTCCACTAAAACATGTATCTAAGATTACGACTTTTTTACTTGATTCTAAATTGTCCAATGCTTCCTGTAGTTCATCGTCTCTTAGAGCAGAGTCTGTGTCTCCAGTGCAGTCGTATGGGATTAGGTATTCATCCATGCCGTCTGCTTCATCATAGGGTAATTGATCGAAGACACCTTGACTGCCATGGCCGGCAAAGAAGAATAAGAAGAGATCGTCTGAATCTTCTTGACTATCTATCCTGATGATGTGGTCTAGTATGTTGGATTTTGTTGCTGACGAGTTGATAAGTTTGTAGATATGGCTTTCAGGCCAATTATGATAGTTGATTAATACATCCTCCATATCATTCGCGTCTGGATGAGCATAACGTAGATCATTTTGAGATTCATAGTCAGATATGCCAATGATTAGAGCCCAACAATCTATCTTAGCTGCATTGGCTTGATCAAAATTTGAAATAGAAAATTGAGTGGACGTAATTAGAATAAATATTAGAACTAGAGTCATCCATTTCATAAATATCATCATATGGGCAAAAATATTATAGAGATTTAGTTAATCACCTGTAATTATGTTTTCGTTTTCTATTGGGTAAATAAAAAAATAGGGGTGTGCGTGCTTTTGCACGCTGTCATACTCGACTTTAGTTGATGTTTATGGTGTTACTGCTCCGTACAGTAGTGTATAGGTGTCTGTTCCTGGTACGTCTGGGTGACCGTTAGCATTTGTATCATCCCACTGGACCACGTAATATGGATCTTCGTAATTACCCAAGTTCGGTTGAACCACTGATTTGAACCATACTGATGCAGCTAATGTTCCGCGACCAGCATAGCCATAGCTGATTACGATATATTCTGGATCCGCTTCTGTACCTGGCTTCATGAATAACTCTATCATGAAGATGTCTTTACGTTCATTAACCTCTGACCATGCAAGCTGAGCATCTACTAACTGTACATCGTCACCTGTTCC
>Ga0180438_10005914_pt1 | contig 16768 bp, 11 predicted proteins | sample SS_ome_12_FD_132455 | JGI IMG/M metagenome (GOLD analysis project Ga0180438, IMG submission 132455) | Hypersaline lake sediment archaeal communities from the Salton Sea, California, USA - SS_3_D_2 metaG | ecosystem: Environmental > Aquatic > Non-marine Saline and Alkaline > Hypersaline >...
AAGCTTACCAGGTTGCACACGCTGCTCACTCACTATCCTGCCCCTTATTCAGGGGAATTTCTTGCGATGCTGGATAGCGACCTCATGCACGGGCTTCCTAACGCTTACCCCTGTCACTATGCTGACTGGTCGCTTATGGGAGGATATGCCTCCACCCCAGTCGGGGAATTGCGGGTGCGGATTACAGCTCCATACCAAACATACATATCACCAAAAAATTATATAAAGCCAGCGGCTTTCATCTCCCAGCTGTCGGAAGGGGACTTCCCGCCGCATAACTTAAATATCATCACTTAGTAAGATATCGCTCAATCTTCTGAAATACTTCAGATTTGTTTCATAATTAGAACAAATTGGAGTATTGAAAGATCGTAATTTTCAGTTTTAAAATAATTATGCATTCAGTGATTTGAAATGAAAACTCCAGCGACTCGTATGAAAGATATATCTCCTTCTTTAATTCGAAGGTTATTTGATTTAGCACAAGGTATAGAAGGTATAATTAGTTTGGGAATTGGAGAGCCAGACTTTAATACACCTGAACATATTAAAACTGCAGCTAAACAAGCGTTAGATGATAATTTTACACATTACATGCCTGTTCCAGGAACATTAGAACTTCGTTTAGCTATTGCTGATTATCTTAATGAAACTTATGGCCTTGATTATAAACCTGAGTCTGAAATTGTTCTTACATGTGGAGCGACAGAAGCCCTCCATGATATCATGCTCGCATACGTTAATCCAGGCGATGAGGTACTAGTTCCCGATCCTGGTTTTTTAGGATATCCTGAATATGTTAGAATGGCAGCTGGAAACCCCGTCTGGTATCCTTGTCCAGAAGAAAATAGTTTTCAACCAGATTTGGACGCTTTAAACGAACTGGTTACCAAAAAAACGGTTATGATTCTAATAAATAGTCCCTGCAATCCAACTGGTGCTGTATTTGAAAGAAAAACACTTGAAGGTATTGCAGAAATCGCAATAGACAATGATCTTTTCATTGTTTCAGATGAAGTCTATGAAAAATTTATTTACGAAAGCGAACACGTACCAATATCGTCATTAGGCGTAGCAGACCGCACAATACTGGTCAATGGTTTCAGTAAAACATTCTCAATGACGGGGTGGAGGCTTGGGTATATTTGCGGCGATGCAGAAGTCATCAACGCTGTTAATATAGCGCATATGTTCACAACAGTAACAACGCCGAGTTTTGCTCAAAAAGCAGCATTAACTGCCTTAAAAGGACCAAAAGAAAGCATAAAGGAAATGAAAGATGAATATAGATGGCGTAGAGATTTTTTTGTAAAGGAATTAAATAAAATTGATAACATCTCCTGTATAATACCAAACGGAGCTTTCTATGCATTCCCTAACATTTCCGCCTTTGGGAAAACATCCGTAGAGTTTTCAGAATATCTAATCGAAAAAGCAAAAGTCGTTACAGTGCCAGGAAATGCTTTTGGCAGCAATATAGGTGAAGGACACGTCCGTATGTCGTATGCATGCACAAGAGAAAATTTGAAAGAGGCGTTGAGTCGCATAAGAGAAGTTATAAATATATGAAGTGATAGTAGAGTTATAAAAGTAGATCTGTCAATATAAGATGCTCTTGATTCCTTGACTCCAAAAACTGAGTTTCGCTGCCCTCATACATTCTCGTTTAAATTCTTTTTTTATTTTGGTCGTTGTTTACTTTTCGGTCTCTATAGATTTCTTTCCATAATGATTTTACTTTCAGTTCCCTCTCCCTAATTTATTTTAAACATGGACACGACAGTAAAGTGGTGATAAAAATAGTTTCCAAAAAAATAATCTCGACAATTCCCAAGGATCAAATGGAAAAAGAATTACGTCGGGATGAACAAGAAAGTGAGCTACAAATCCCAACAGACGAATATTTATATGATCTACTTATGCACCATGGTCCTATGACACGTGGGGAAATTGTAAAACTCACAAAATTACCCCGTACAACAATATATGATCACTTAATCAAACTTATTCTGAAAGATCGAGTGATACGTTTTAGTAAGCTTGGTAAAAAACCAGGAAGACCTAAAGTGTATTTTAAAGCTATAATCCTATAAAAGTTAACACATATTTTTCTTTATTTTTGAGCAATAGAGTCTTTCGTATCCTACTGCATTAAATCTGGACTCTAATCCAGCCTTCTCTTTCCAATAAATCCAGAAAAATAATTATTGTTTTCTCAATTTCGGGAAATAGTTTGCTCAAGGTATTGTCGATTATAGTCAGAAGTGAAAAAAATAAAAAGGCTGAAAGTTTCTTAGTGTGCTTTGTAGGTGAAATCTAAATGACTATATCTTCAGATGAACTTTCGATAAATGAACAAGAAATTATCAGTTTAGCTCAAGAGTTAGTAAAAATCCCTAGCGAAAATCAACCTGGTAATGAAAAAGCAATCGGAGAATACATAGCTACTTGGCTAAAAGATAAGGGTCTTCCTGTTCAATTACAAGAAGTTGAAAAAGATCGTTTCAATGTCATAAGTTCGATTAAAGGAGAAGGACCTGCACTACTTTTATGCGGACATATGGACACGGTTCCCGTCCCAAATCCAGAAGAATGGACATATGATCCTTTTGCAGGGGAAATAAAAGACGGATATCTCTTTGGTCGCGGCTCATTAGATATGAAAGGAAGCTTAGCTTGCATGCTCACGGCATTTGTTGCTCTCAAGGAAGTCGAAGAAGAACTTTCCCAAGATGTTGTCTTTTTAGCGACAGTAGACGAAGAAGTTGCAACAAAAGGCGCAAAAAAGGCAATGGAATCTCCTGATATTAAGCGAGTAAAACATGGTGTAATCGCTGAGCCTACTGACCTTAACCCTGTAATAGTTCAAAAGGGTCACTGTTGGCTGAAGATAAAAACCCGTGGTGTTGCTGCTCATGGTGCAATTCCTGAACGTGGCGTGAATGCAATAATGAAAATGTATCCTGTACTTTCACGAATTCAGGAGTTGGATTTCGGCAAAGGAGACCATCCACTCGTAAGTGGAACAACTGTCAATATTGGATTAATAAACGGAGGCGTTAAGATAAATATGGTGCCAGATTCGTGCGAAACATCTCTTGACTTTAGATTTCCCCCAGGAGTTGCTTCCGAATCTATCCTTGGTAAAATAACCTCACTTCTAGAAGAACTAAAATCGAAGGATAAACAATTAGATGCAAAGGCTGAAATAATTAAGTGCAGCGATCCTGTAGAAGTTGAAAGAGACGCACCGATAGTAACGCTATTACTCAAGGCTATGGATAAGGTACTTGGAAGTCATAGTGAACCACTTGGTGTGCCTTATTATACTGATGCATCCGCCTTAAGAGGCATTCCTATAGTCCTCTTAGGTCCAGGAGAGCCAGGATATGCTCATCAGAAAGATGAAAGAATTAAAATAAGCAGTATGCTGCCTGCAGCAAAGATTTATGCGATGCTCCCCTTAATATAACTATATCGCACTCATTTTTTTATATTCACAAAATCTTCTTCTAAAATCTTGTCGAGTGTGTTAACTAAAAACTCCGCATTTTCTTTTGTAAACACCAGAGGAGGTTTAATTTTAATTGTGGAAGGCCATTTTTTAGGACCATCTCTACTTAATAAGACACCATGTTCTTTCATACGTTCAACAATATAAGTGGCTTGTTTAGGTGCTGGTTCTAGGGTTTCTCGATTCAATACTAGTTCTACACCAATAAAGAATCCCAACCCTCTAACATCTCCAATGATAGGGTGCTTATCCATGAGTTTTTTCAGTCTATCTTTTAAATAGTTGCCAACTATCAAAGCGTTTTCCTGCAGTTTTTCATTCTCAATAACATCTAATACTGCAAGTCCAACGGCACAGGAGACAGGGTTGCCCCCGAAAGTGTTGAACCATTCCATTCCCGTATTGAATGAGTCTGCAATTTCTGGTGTAGTGACAACAGCAGACAAAGGATGACCATTCCCAATAGGTTTACCCATAGACACTATATCAGGAACCACGTCTTGAGTTTGAAATCCCCAAAAATGTGTTCCAACTCGACCAAAGCCAACTTGAACTTCGTCTGCTATACAAACTCCGCCTGCTTCCCTCACATGTCGGAATGCTTCTTGAAGATAATTGTTAGGAAATACGATTTGTCCAGCACAACTCATTATTGATTCACAAATAAAAGCAGCAACACCTTTTCCTTCATTTTGGATTTTTTGGCTTGTTTTTTTCACATCATCCGCATATTTCTTCCCAGCATCAGAATCGTGCGCTTTATACTCTCCACGATATACATCAGGTATGGTTACCTTGTGAACATAAGGTGGGGGCCCTTCGCCTCCAGGACCATCGAATTTATACGGGCTGATATCAATTAATGAACCTGTGTTTCCATGATAGGCATGATCGATAACAATTAAATCGCGATGTTTTGTATGAGTTCGTGCTAATCGCAGGGCGAGTTCATTTGCTTCACTTCCGCTATTAACGAAAAAACACACATTTAATGGTTCTGGTAAGGTTGCACAGAGGCGTTGAGCATACTTGACCAAATTATCATGTAAATAACGAGTATTGGTATTTAGAACGGCTGCTTGCTGTTGTAACGCTTTTACTACAGTTGGATGGCAATGACCGACATGGCAAACATTATTCACACAATCTAGATATGGGCGACCAGATTGATCGTAAAGGTATTGTTTATAGCCTCTAACAATTTTGAGAGGCTTTTTATACGAAATACTAAGTGAAGGGGCTATCGTTTGCTCCCTAAAATTGAGAATCTCATCTTTAGTCAAAGGTTCTTCTGGAAAAGACTCCTCTGGAACCTTTAGAATCAGATTTGGATCAGGACAAATACTTAGCCAAATATCTCTTTGACTTTCGGATATCACGCCAGGAAAGTCTCCTTCTCTCCCCAACATATCTGTTATTATTTGAAAATGTAAATGTGGTGGCCATCCTCCATTATGCTCAATAGATCCAACGTGTGCGAGTAGTTCCCCCCTCTTGAAAATCATTCCTTCTTCAATACCATTCAACGATTCTGGGCTCAAATGTCCATATAGAGTAAAAAATATTAAATTTCCTTCATTTATTTTATGCTCTAAGATAATAGTAGGTCCGTAATCAAGAGGCCCTTCATTATTTTGAAAACTATGTATTCTTCCCTCCAACGGCGCATATATTGAAGCATTAGGTTTCAGAAAAAGATCAACGCCAAGATGGATTGTCCGATATTCATATCCTTCATCGCTTTCTGATCTGAATAATTCTTCTGTATAAATAGCCCGTGCTTCATTATATCGACCAACGCCGACTTCTGCATTAGAATTCTTCATTTTATTGAAAAGTAATTCCTTAAGTGCAGTTTTATTTGTAAAATCGAATAAATCGCTTAGTTCAAGACTCCCTACACTGAGATCAAATACAATGTGAGGAATTCTAGTAGAATTGCTTCCAAGTATTGATCCAAATTCTTCACGATGTAATTTAATCCAATCAACAATTTCTTTACTTTGAGGACAGGGATTCATTTTACAAGCATGGCGGAAAACGTAATTAGAAAATCTAGGATGAACGTCTTTAAATAACTTTAAAGTCTCCCACGCTGGCTTTTCAGAGATTTTGAGGTATTCATTTTCTGGTTCAAGTTTCTGTTGATATGCTGAGATACTCACACTCATACAGAGTCTAGTGCATATCAAAATAAAGACCAATTCTAATTCGAGTTCAGTTAGTGGAAAGACAGAGTGATGCCCGTGAATCACATAGGCTGCTGCTTTTAGAGGACCTTTTTTCCCCAGAATTGCATATGTTGTTGCTACAGCTAGTTCAAATATAGTATGGCTATGTATCATATCTCCAAAGTCTATAATCCCAAATTCGTATTGATTTGCTGATTTTCCTCTTTTAACAATCACATTGTAGTCATTAAAATCATTATGTATTACACTGGTTCTTAAATTTGATAATTTGGGAAGCACGATTTCTTTAAATTCGTTAAGGAAATGCTCTACTATCATTCGTTTTCTTAAATCAGTGATGTGTTCTTTGTATTTATTTATAATAGTGTAGGCATGTTTTAAATCCCAATAAAGTTCGCGATTAGCGGCGGTATGAGTAAAAGTCTCTAAATATCTACTTGATGTTCCGATAAAACGACCAAAATCATATAGTAATTCATCGTTATGAGGATTTACTTTTGCTAGAACTTTACCAGGAAGATAAGTCACTAACCTTACGAAATGAGATGTTTTATCATCTTTTTGATAAGTTGCAATTAATTCATTCGATTTAGTCTGCAATACTAAAGGATATCTCCCAGAATCATCAAGATTTGCTAAATGTAACATTGCTTCGTTTTGTAAATCAAGTGTCTCCTTCTTCTCGAATATATTTGAAATTTTAAGGACATATTCCTTTCCCTTTTCGGTTTTCACGTAGAAATTCTGATCGCGTTCGCTTGGAAGTTCTTGAACTGATCCAGTTATACCGTACAATTCATCTAGTAATCTCAACGCTTTTATCTCTGATAAATTGGGCCGTTTTGGTTTGCTTAGCAAGATAAGGCCTCCATACTATTCAATGTGGTAAGCAAAATTGCATAATAAGTATTATGTAGGGAAACTGGGAAATATCAAGGTTCCTCTCGTTTTGATGTTGAAAAATGCCATATAAACGTTTAAACTGAAATACTTTAAATCAAATTCACTATTCTTAAATAGAACAAAAAGAATAACGTTCGATAAGTTTACTTAATTCGCTGAGCGTGATTTGCGTGTTAATTATACTTTCAGGGTTGCCAAGTTCAGGAAAATCAACATTGGCAAGAGAAATTGCTGCAATTCTTGAACTTGATCTTTCTATGAAAACTATTATCATTGAATCAGATGCAATTAGAAATTTTATTCCTTCCTATCGAGAACAACGTTTTAACCCAGATCACGAACCAGTAATAAGATCTGCAATGTTTTCGTTAATCAAGCACTTTTTACAGCAGGATTATCTCGTAATTAATGATGATATGAATTATTACAAATCTATGAGGCATGATTTACTCGAAATTGCCATGGAAATGAATGTTTCTTTTGGAATAATCTATGTATCAACACCAAGAGAAATAGCTCTTTCGTGGAACGAAAAAAGAGGACTTCCAATCCCACAAGATGTAATTGAGGATGTCTATAATAAATTTGACATCCCTGGAAAGGATTATGAATGGGATATGCCAATACTTATCACTGATTTGAGTAATACAACTCCTAAAAGTGCAGCTAACGAGGCAATTAACCTTATTAGAGATCTCATATCCAAACCGAGTGAAAAAGAAACAAAGTTTGTTGTTGAACCATCGGAAGAGGATCGGCAAAAAGAAGCTATAGACCAACTAACCAGAAGAATTGTATCTGAAACAATGGCTAATAAAAAGGACGAAAACCTAGCAAAGAGCTTAAGTTATGTTAGAAGAGACTTTTTAAAAATAGCCGTAAAGAATAAACTGACTTTAGAAGAAGTGAATGAAAACTTCAGAGAATTAGTTGAAAAAGTCGTACAAAACCAAGTTTAATTAGTACTTGATTTGATCATTACATAGGCGGTTTTCTTGAGGCGTATTCCAATTCATGTCGGACTTTTTGGGCATATTGACCATGGTAAGACTGCCATAGCTCGTCTTCTCTCGGAGAAAATTTCCACAGCAGGCTTGGATAAACATCCTCAGGCTCAAGAACGAGGCATCTCAATAGATTTGGGATTTACAGCATTTAATCTAGATCCATATCAGATAACTTTAGTAGATGCACCTGGACATGCCGATCTCATTCGAAGTGTTGTTGCAGGTGCGAACATTATTGATGTAGCTATACTTGTGGTTTCAGCAGATGAAGGACCAAAACCACAAACTGGGGAACATATTCTAATTTTGGACAGTTTTAATATCACAAAAGCGCTGATTATTATAAACAAAATCGATCTTGTTGAAGAATCAAGTATAAATGCAGTTGAAAGATCAATAAAAGCTCTTCTTAAAGGAACAATTCTAGAGAATTCACCTATAGCTAGAGTTTCTGCTAAAACAGGAGAAGGTGCTGAAAGTATTAAAGAAGCGTTGCTCGATCTTCTTAATAAACCTGTTCGAAGAGTTGAAGGACCATTCAAGATGCCGATTGACCATGCGTTTCATATCAAAGGCGCCGGCACAGTAATTACAGGGACGGTTCATCGTGGAACAATAAGTATTGGCGAAGTAGCAGAAATAATGCCTCTAGAAATTCAAGGAAAAGTAAAGTCCATTCAAACTTTTGGCGAAAGCTTGCGAAGTGCCGTTGCTGGAGATCGTGTTGGGATAGCAATACCAGGTGTTCAGGCCAGAGTAATTCACCGAGGAAGTTATTTATGTTCACCGGGTTCTCTGTCATCGACAGATACAATTTTAGCGCGATTAAAAGTTAATAAATTCTTCAAATTCAAACTTGTTCCTCGTATGAATGTTCATTTAACGATTGGAACACCGACGGTTGCCGGGGTAATTTATCCTTTCCAAAAAGAAGATGATTACAATGTTATATTGGATCAAGTAAGTTCAAATCAGGAGTTTTTTGCGTACGTTACTCTTAATTCAGCAATTGTATCAGAACCAGATGATCCAATTCTTATCTCTCGATTAGATCTCCCTCCAACAAAATTACGAATTGCAGCAAGTGGTAAAGTTATTGATGAGAATCCAGGTGATTTTTCATTGTTTCGTCTTTCAACTAAAGAAGGAAATATTCGTATTCAGTCACACAAAGAAGAGATTATTATTGATAGTTTAGCACATTCACAGTTTGGAGCAAATAAACTCATCGGTAAGCATGTCGAAACAGTCTCAGGTCGATCAGGAAGGATCATATCAGCCTTTGGAGGAAAAGGTGCTGTAATAGCAAAATTTAGTGAAAGACCAGAAGATGATAAAATCGTGTATCTTAAAAAATATAAAAGATATAAACTTGGGACATGATTTGGCACTTCAAAAAGAACTATGATTGTTTTATATACATATAAAATACTAAAGAGTGTTTACCACGGCCAACCTCTACCTGGATCCATCGAGTTACCCTACTACGTAGTTTAGTTTTTTTATTAAACTCGGAGGATGGTTTCAAGCAAAATTTAAAAAGGCCACACGATCTAGAGATAGAAATTCGCTTAAAAATGAAAATATGTGTCTCTAAAAATAATCAACTACAATAAAGAGATCAGTGGAAGTATTAATTACTAAAAACAACGATATGAACAACTGGAGCAATTTTATAATGTATGCTGAAATTGCGCTTCCTTATGGGGATTCTTTTTTAAAAACTAGGATACCAACCAAGAACTTAGCCACTATCCTGAGCACGAAATATATAGAGGGCCTTGAAAATGAGAGAAAGGCTATAATAAATGGCCTGAAATCACCGATAGGGTGCCCCGCACTTCGTGATTGTGTTAGCAAAAATGATGAAGTTGTGGTTTTAGTTACAGATAATACGCGACCTTGTCCAGATGACAGGTTACTTCCTCCAATATTGGCTGAGTTAGAAGAAAAAGTACCCCGCGAAAATATAACAATAATTATTGCCGTAGGATTGCATCCACCTTTAGATGAACACGAGTTAGTTAAAAAACTAGGTAGAGATATAGTCAAAAGTTATAATGTTGTGAATCACGACGTTAATCAATGTGTCAATATTGGGATGACATCCCGAGGTACCCCAGTTGCCATAAACTCAATGGTGGTAGAAGCTGATTTTCGAGTTAGTACTGGGTTTATTGAACCTCATTGGTTCGCTGGTTTTTCTGGTGGTAGGAAAAGCATAGCTCCAGGTGTGTTTAGTGTCAGATCGGCTTATAAAAATCATAGTTATAAAATGTTAGACCATCCAAATTCGGTAGCGGGAATTATAAACGGTAATATTGTTCATGAGGATTTAGTGGAGCAGGCGAGGATGGCTGATCTTAATTTTATAGTTAATGTGATTTTAAACAAGAATAAAGAAATTACACATATAGTCACTGGAGACCCTATCGATGCTCATGAGAAAGGATGTGAGATTTCTAAAGATATTGTTGAGGTAAAAGTAGATCATAAGGTAGATATTACTATTACTTCTAACAATGGAGCTCCATTAGACCTTGATTTGTATCAAACTACCAAAGGCATAAATACTGCTTCTAAGATAACCCGCGATGGAGGAATTGTGATTATAGCCTCCTCTTGCAGCATGGGGAAAGGTCCAGAGGAATTTGTAGAACTGCATGCTTCAGTTAATTCTCCTAAGGAAGTTTTACAGAAGATAAGACGTGAAGAACCAATTGGACTTCAATGGCAAAACCAACTTTTGGCTCGTGATCAATTAAAGCATGATATTTACCTTGCATCAAATATAGAAGACAATATTGTAAAATCTATGATGATAACGCCAATCCGTACGATAGAGGAGGGTTTGGAAAAAGCAATCAAGGTTCTAGGAACTGATGCTGAAATTGCGGTGATCCCAGAAGGACCATTAGCTGTTCCAGTTCTGGAGAATTAAGATAAGCAGGTTTTCTCAGTAGGATGCATATATGACTCCTTATTAATGCAATGTTAACTCTTTGCTTTCATTATAGCAGTTTCATAATCTTTTTGAATCAATTTGATAATTTAATTATGGAGGTATGACACTGGACGACATAATTTCAACAGATGTTCTCGTAGTTGGCGCAGGAGGCGCAGGTGTTCGTGCAGCACTTGAAGCATCAAAGCATTCAGCGATAGACGTGGTTCTGATTGCAAAAACGTTACCTGGGAAAAGTGGCTGTACTGTCATGGCAGAAGGCGGTTACAATGCTGCGCTGCGCAATGTTGAGTCGGCGGATAGTATCGAATCCCATTTTCAGGATACGATTTCGGGAGGAGCCTACGTAAATAATGAACGCCTCGTACGTATTTTGGTAGAAAATGCCCCTGCTAGGATTTTGGAGTTAGAAAATGACGGCGCATTGTTTTACAGAACTTCTGAGGGTAAAATCGATCAAAGAGCATTTGGTCGTCAAAGTTATAAAAGAACCTGTTACTCTGGTGATCGTACAGGCGGAGAAATTATGGCGACCTTAGTGGATCTATTGCGAGCAAATAATGTTCGCTTTATTAGAGGTGCAGTTGTTGACCTTCTATTAGATGGAAATAAAGTAACTGGTGTAGCGGCTTTTAATCCAGAAGGCGCAAAATTTTTCTTGATCCGATCTAAAGCCGTCATACTGGCAACAGGTGGTGGCTGTAGGATCTATAAAGTTACTACAAACTCCTTTCAAGGTACTGGAGACGGGTATGCTATCGGATATCGCGCTGGCGCTGAATTGATCGATATGGAGTTTATTCAATTTCATCCAACGGGTATGGTTTTTCCAGACTCCGCAAAAGGAATTTTAGTAACGGAAGCAGTGCGCTCAGAAGGAGGTATTCTTTTGAATAACTTGGGTGAGCGGTTTATGGAGAAATATGATCCCGACAGGATGGAATTGGCTGGAAGAGATGTTGTTGCTCGTGCTATCTATAGGGAAATTCGTGCTGGGCGGTATACACCTCATAATGGAGTTTATCTTTCTCTTAAAAACTTATCTCCTGATTTAATAGAAGAACGTCTTCCTCAGACTGTAGAACAGTTTAGAGACCTGTCAGGAGTTGATATTACTAAGGAACTAATGGAAGTATCGCCGACAGCACATCATATAATGGGTGGACTTCACATATCTGAAAGGACTGAAACAACTACAAAAGGACTCTTTGCAGCTGGAGAAGTAACTGGAGGAATTCATGGAGCAAATAGATTGGGTGGAAACGCTCTTGCAGATCTTCAAGTTTTTGGATACATAGCTGGACATTATGCGGCTCAATATGCACTCAAATCCTCACTGGGCAAAATACATGATGACCAAATTACTCACATTCATCGTGTGGTAATATCACCCTTACAACCCATGCAAGATGGAATGCGCCCTTCTCAAATCAGACATAAATTAGAAGAATTGATGTGGACAAAAGTTGGTATCCTTAGGACGAAGGAAAAATTATCTCGGGCTTTACAGGATATTCAAAGACTGAAATCAACACCAATAAAAGTAGCTAACCAAAACACCACATTCGCTTATGAGCAACTCGAAGCATTACAAGTGAGAAACATGCTTACAGTTGCAGAAATAATAATTAAGGCAGCCCTTTTCAGAGAAGAGAGCCGAGGTGCACATTTTCGGGAAGATTTTCCCGAAACCAGCCCCTCATGGAGACGAAACATAATAATCTCAAATGAAAATATTCATACGGTTCCTGTTGTGGTTTTGTAGATGAAAAAAACGGTTAGATTAAAGATTTGGCGATTTGACCCCCAGAATGAAACTCATGGTCATTGGCAACAGTTCGAGGTACCATACAAAAAAGGTATGAGAGTACTTGATGCAATGTGGTACATCTACGAAAACATCGATCCTACTATTGCGTTTCGGTTTGGGTGTCGTGCAGGGCAGTGTGGATCATGTGCTATGATGATTAATGGTAAACCAGAGCTCTCCTGCAAAACTGAATTGCTACCTGACAATCAATATACATTAGAACCCCTTCCCACTTTTGCAGTTACCAAAGATTTGGCGGTTGATTTTGAAGAGCCTTTCGAGAAAATGAAAGAAATACGTTCAGATTTTGCAAAATCACCTGAAGAAGCACAAACCTTCACTATGGATGAAATAAAGGACTTATTAGAGTATCATAAATGCATAGAATGTTATAATTGCATTGCTGCATGCCCAAGCGTGGCTGAAAGTTGGAATGAATTTATAGGACCAGCTTACATGCGTAAATATGCCCAAGTTCAGTTTGATCCAAGAAATACCAAGGATGTTTTCGAAAAGGCGCTTTCAGAGGGACTATTCAGATGTACTACTTGTAAAGCTTGCGTTGAGGCCTGCCCTAAAGATATCGATCTTGCTCATAAAGCGATTGAAAAACTGCGATCAGTTGTGGTTAAACACGGTTTTGGCCCCTTAGAGGGGCAAAAAGAATTCATTGAACGCATCCGATCGTATGGAAAGGCAGTCACTATTGAAAAGCAACCGTTGACTGGAAAGGATGGCCAATTCGGTGAATACGTTGGTGAGGGCGAACCGGTTATCTTTTTCACCGGTTGTATGATGGATTTACGTCTCCAAAAAATCGGTAAAGATTTAATAGACGTAATGAACAAACTTGGTTATCAAGTGATTATTCCAACAGATCAAGTGTGTTGCGGTAGCCCAGCCATACGTTCTGGTGATTTTGACCTAGGTGTTCGCCAATTTAAGAAAAATGTGGAAATTTTAGAACGATATGGGGTTAAAGATGTAATTGTAGGTTGTCCTGGTTGCGGAATTACCTTAAAAGATGACTATTCAAGATGGGCAAAGGAAATTCTAAAACGACCGCTTAAATTTAAAACATACGATTTGAATGAATATATCTACGAAAAAGTTATGAAACTGCCCCCTCCAGAAAATCCTCTTAAATTAAAAGTAACTTACCACGATCCATGCCACCTAAATCGCGGTCAGGATGTAAAACAGGAACCTCGTGATTTAATAACGTACACAGGCGCGGAAATAGTGGAAATGAAAGAAGCGGATCGTTGCTGTGGCGCGGGTGGAGGAGTACGTGCTGGCATAAGAGATTTTTCTAGGTTAATTGCGTCAAGAAAAGCTCAATACATAAAGGAAACTCAAGCTGAGACTATTGTTACACCCTGTCCGTTCTGTATATTCCAACTGAAAGAATTAGTGAAGACTAACGGGATAGACATGGATGTCGTGCATACTGCAACTTTGTTAAATCGTTTGCTTAATCACCCTATTAAGAAGCAACAAGTTGTAAAAGAATAACCTCATTAATTTGTTTTTGATGACTTCTTAGAAGTTCACCATCCCAAGAGACTCGAAATAAGCAGGATATACAAAAATACAAGCGTGAAATTAATACTACTCAGTATTCCTCCTATTTTCATAAAATTAAGAAAGGAAAATCTAATTTTCTCCCTTTTAAACATTAGAAATATAAGCACAGAGTTGATACCTCCAAGCGGGCTGATAATATCACCCAAATTTACGGCAAGGATTACAGACCATATAACAGATGCTGGATTTGTTATTCCTGCTGATGCAACTACCGTTGGAATAATGTACAACAACATTAATGCAATACTGACGCTATCAACAAAAGCCGCAATTACCCCACCAATCACAATTAATGTAAGCCAAATGAGAATCTTATTCCCTCCCGAAAACTTTCCTATGGCTTCCCCTATCAGATTTAACAAGCCAACACTCGCAACTCCTCCGACAATTATGAAAACTCCAAAGAAAAAGATTATTGTGCTCCAATCTATACGCTTTATGATTTTATCTATGTTAGAATATTCCCCGGTAATAAGGATGAGGACAATTGCGCCTATTAATGCAACTAAGAAGAAAGGAATTCCAAAAAATCCTGCAACAATAAATCCTATTATTAGTCCCGCAAAGAAGAGAAAGAATATTTTTACTAAAAAAGTATTCTTTACTACCTCTGTAGCTTCTATTGCGAGAATAATGTCAATTTCACTTTCTGTAATGCATTCCCCGACACAAACAAATCTGTCACGGACTAGATGCTTCCCTATAACTAAATTAAGCACAAAAATTAGTAATGAAAAAGGAAAAGCAATCAATAGAAATCTATCGTATGAAAGATAATATTCTGGTGCGAAAGAGAAGTTAGATGCTATAATAATATTCGTTAGACTGCTAGTTATTGAAGCACAACTAGCAGCATTCGAAGATACGACTTCAGTTAAAAGGAAGGGCATAGGATCAAGTTTCATATTTTTAACTAAAACCAATGTAATGCCGCCTACTATCAAAAAAGCAGATTCATCTCCCAGAAACGCTGATAAAATAAAAATTAGTGCATTTGTATAGAATAAAATCTTTTCCGTGTTTCCTTTTGTAAGTTTTATGATCGTTACAGTTAAGAAATTAAGTATTCCAGAACTTTTCGAGACTTCTACGATGACTAAAAGAGATAATATAATAATAATGGCACCCCAATCCACGAGTTCAGTAAGAACCTCTTGTTCAGTGAAAATTTCAGTTCCAGCAAAGAAATAGATATATGCAACAGTCATGGTGACTGCTGCTCCACCAATAGCAACTAGCGTTTTGTTTATTTTGTCAGAAGCAATAAGAATATATGCAATGATCATAATTACTGTAAAAGGAATCATAACAAGCAAATATGCCACCAATGATTTCTAGGCTATTTTTTATCCAATCAATAATGGATTAGAGAGACAATTTGAACATCTTTAATTCAAACGGTTTTATCTGATATCGGCAGAGTTATTATTTCTTTTTGTGAATTTTTATATTCTACAATTGTCTATTATATTTGTTTTAAAAAATCCAAAATCCCTTTGTTTTGGAAGAATTGGAGAGAATCGGTTGGGCGAATTAGTCGAATTAACTAATGCTCTTAAAGACCTTGGTCTCACAGAATACGAGGCAAAGGTTTACATAACTCTAGTTAGATTAAACAGCGCTAATGCTAGTGAAATTGCACATGAATCTGATGTTCCACGTCCAAAAATATATGAGACTCTAAGTGAATTGGAAAAAAAAGATTTAGTTGAGATTCAATACGGAAAACCTCGACGTTATCGACCAACAACCCCAGAGGTAGCTATAGAAAAACTAGCTCAAAAATACCGTGAAGCAAAGAATGAGGCGATTAAAGGACTAAAAACATTGGAAAAAATTGAAATTAGTCGCCCTGAAGAAATTATATGGACTCTTCGGGGAGGAGAACAAATTTTTAATCGAATACAAGCAATGCTTCCAAGTGCTAAGGCTGAAATTATTATGGGCATTCCTATTGAAGAGCTTCCTTTATTTATCGAAACAATTTCGGATTTATGCTCCCAAGATATTAGAATAAGACTTACCTTTGGAAAAGATGACCTCCCAAAACTGACCACGCTCCCTTTAGATCCAAATCTAGAAGTAGGAATTATCCCAATCACACTTCCAGATGCAAATGCTCTGCCGTTTACACATCCTGGTCGCCATATAATACCATCAGGCTCACGTATTGTCGTAATCGATGAAAATGAAATTCTATTTACATTTCCAAGCGTTCAAGAAAGTGAGTTTGGGATATGGGCAAAGAGCCCAGGGCTTGTATTTATTTTTAAATTCTTTTATGAGCAATTTTGGAATTTTGCTACACCATTAAAAGAAAAACTTAAAAATTCAGTTTAAACTAGAGGTTTACATACGTGAACTACCTCACGCTAAAGCAGTGGGGCTTTCTTGTGTCGTAACATGCAAATATAATAAAATTTTTGGAGAATCGTATGCTAAGATAATGAAAAAATATTTCTATTTCTAAGTTATCATTAAATTTAATTCAAGTTAAGGAGATAATTCACGATGAAATTGCATGAGTATGAAGCTAAAAAGATATTTGCTGAGTATGGCGTCCCTGTTCCCAAAGGCGAAATAGCATCTAATTCTGATGAGGTTAAAGCAATCGCTGATCGTCTAAATAGACCAGTGGTTGTTAAATCGCAAGTTTTAGTTTCTGGGAGAGGCAAAGCTGGCGGAATTAAAATTGCTGAAAAATCAGAAGACGCAAAAAATGTGAGCCAAAGCATTCTGGGTATGAATATTAAGGGACTCACAGTTGAAAAAGTGCTGGTAGAAGAGAGG
>Ga0180438_10005915_pt1 | contig 16767 bp, 11 predicted proteins | sample SS_ome_12_FD_132455 | JGI IMG/M metagenome (GOLD analysis project Ga0180438, IMG submission 132455) | Hypersaline lake sediment archaeal communities from the Salton Sea, California, USA - SS_3_D_2 metaG | ecosystem: Environmental > Aquatic > Non-marine Saline and Alkaline > Hypersaline >...
GCCAAGGATGGCAATTCCTCCTTACGATCAATCCCGACGCCTGCGAGGAATTCCGCCTCGGCTGCCTTCGCATCGCCGAAGGGGTCTGGCAAGGCGGAGACATCGATGTCGACGCTGGCTTCTCCAGCATATTCGCCGATGTCGAGCACTCAGCCGAGCCCAGCGGCGACAGCATCCCGAGCCTCCTCCTGATCGATTATGGCAACCCGATCTACATCGAACGTGCCATGAAGACCGTCAAGCTCATGCGCGACCTCTTCACCGGAATAACACCTCAGGGACATCGCCACTTCAAGGCTTGGCACATGTCTGCCACCGAGATTGACACCGAAAACGCCGACCAAACACAGGACGTCCCCCTGAATGGCCGTGCCGCCTTCCCGGGCCTCTGGTACACCTGGTACTCCCGGAATCCCGCCGCCGTAAAGATCTTCGACGAATGGGCCTCGGCCTGGGTCGAGGATACTCTGCGAACCGACAAGGGCAAGCCCCGCGGCGTCATGCCGTCCGCAGTTCGCTTCGAGGACGACACATTCGGGAAAACCGCCGACGGACCTTGGTGGAATGTTCCCTACGGCCTTGGGACCCAGTACCACGCCTACATGTACGTCATGTTCATCCATATGTTCGAGATAACCGGTGATGAAAAATACATCGAGCCCTTTAGGGCATCCTTCGACCTCTGGCGCAGCATCCCGTCCGATGGCCCCGCCCCGCCCGGTAGTGCGCGCTGGGCTCTCGACAAAAAGTTCGTTACCCAGGGCGTCCGCTGGCTCCGTACTCTCTGTGCCTACCTCGGGGACGAGTGCCTCCAAGAGTTCACTGATGCCGCAGACGTCGCCGGCCTCCCCTTTAAATTCCGCCTCACTGGCGACAAATCCCTTGTGGTCGACGCTCTTCGGAAATCCAACGACGGCTACCGCCTCGGCTGGCCCATGAATACCTCCGGCGCTGCAATGACCGACAGAGTTGGCGCTGGCGATATGCTCCTTCTGCACTCCGTTTCCACCGGCGACATGGTTAACCCCGCTGTTACCTACAGCACCAAGTCCAGGGACTTCGCCGCTCTCCTTCTCCGAGACAACACCTCGAATCTCAAACTCCTCGTGTATTCGTTCGAAGCTCAGCCGCTCGACTTCATCCTCCGACCGTGGCGGCTCCAGGTCGGCGGAACCTATTCTTTCCGCTGGGGCACCGACGATGATCGCGACGACGAGATCGACCACACCTTGGGGGAGAAGGAGTTCGTGCTCGAGCATCGCGGCGACCCAGTTCCCATTGTGCTGCCGCCTCGTGCCGTAACCGTCGTCGAGATGACACAGACCAGCCCCGGCGCTCCTCTTGGCCTCCTACCCGACCTCGCAGCAGCTCCCGATGACGTTTCTTATGCGGAAGGAAAGCTCTCCGTCACCGTTCACAATGTCGGTGCTGCCAACGCAGGCCCCTTCAGCGTTCGCGTGGAGCAGGACGGAAACCTCATCGGAAGCCGCACCCTCAATGGCCTCGACTATCCTGCGGATCTCGATGCCAAGACCGTAGCGCTCACCTTCGACCTGCCCTCCAGGCCCGCATCCCCCATTACGGTTACCATCGATCCTCAGGACGACATCCGCGAAATCACCGAGGTCAACAACGTGGCAATCTGGGACCCCCACGCACCTCCTCTCGTCGTCCCCAGCAAGAAAGAGAGACCTGAGCATTAGAGACTGGAGCCATGTCGACGACATGTGACTCCCGGGATGCCAGAGCGGGACCGAAGCCTCAAACCCCGGGAGTTGAATAGGGCAATAACCGAGCTTCGAAAGCTTGCGCCGATGGAACCTAGTAGGAGGATGGAGCAGTGAAGGCGCGCATTCTTGTGCTGTTGGCAGCAATGATCGCGACAGCTGCATTTGCTGCGGCGGGCCCGTCCGAAGTCTATCGTTTTGACATGGGAACGGCGGCCAGTGCCGTTGCCGAAGGATATACGCGCGTCACCGATAAGGACTCCTACTCTACTGACCGCGGATACGGCTGGGAGACGGAGGGCATCCGCTCCGTTTCGCATGAAGAAGGTTTTCCTGTCTATGCGCAGGCTAGGAGCGAAGGCCAGATTCTGTATCGGGATTTCCTGACACTTGTCGATCCGTTGAACGTGGATTCAATTGTTGCCGACGGCGACTTGGCTTTCCGTGTCGATGTCCCCAACGGGACCTACCGCGTTAGTGTTCTGGTTGGGGACATGGGTCAGAATCTCGGCTCGATCACGCTTTCCATCAATGGCGATTTGAAGGAGAAGAATATTACGGCTTGGCATCCGGGCACGACCGGCTACGGAAACCATCGCCGCATCCTCCAAGACCCCTGGGGATTCTACACTCCCGTGCGCCACACTGTGCAAGTCTCCGACGGCTCAATCCGCATTGTCCTCGGCAAGGATCAAACCGCATACGACGAGTCGATGGCGAAGCAGTCGGTGGAGGAGCCTAAGTGGGAGCAAGACTACGCGACAGAGTACATGGACTTCCCGCCTTATTCGCGCGTGGGGGTGAAGGAAGCGCCTTATTACTACTGCGGCTGGCCCTTCGTCCACAACAGCATTATGGCCGTCGAGATTGCTCCCGATCGTCCCGCTCCCGTTGATGCCGTGGACGCCAAGCTACGGCTCAGAAGCGGGATGAGTTCTCCTGCCCTCGAGAAGGCGATCCGGCATTTCAACGATGGGGATTACTTCGGTGCGTTGCAGGCCTTGGAAGGCGCCGATGAAGACGAGCAGGTCAGGGCCGCCAAGGCAATTGTCTTGCTGTGGCTGGCGGGGCGTCTCGAGACAGAGTTCCTCTTGGACGAGGAAATCGTCGCCTGCGCTGTCGAGACTCTCGAAGACTATCTTGCCTCCAACACCCAAAAAGTGCGCGTTGCGGAACTGCTCAGTGACGCCCGGACGTTCCTGCGCGCTTGGCTCACTCTGAAGAACAAGGGGAACTTCAGCGACAAGCCCAAGAATCACTTCCTCGAAAGCATCAAAGCCATCGGACTCTGGTATCTGATCAAAGAGGACTCCCCGCTTTACGACCAGGCCCAACTTCAGATAATGCGCGCCGAACACATGTTGATTCCCTACTTCCCGGCGCGTGGCACATACCGCGAAATTGCCAAGAAGCTCCTCGACAAGTATCCCGACAATCGATTCGCCAAGTACCATCTGACGGGGAAGTGGGAGCAGCACGGAGACGGCACGCAGCCCTATGACTGGGTGATGAAGGACTATACGGAGAAAGTGAAGGACTCGCCGGAATGGGTCAAGGCGCTCTACCCGACGATTCAAAATCAGATCGAGTGGTGCGAATGGTGGGTCGACTTCAAGCAGACCTCTCGCGGTTCGATCGGCGGCGGCTGGAGCGATGATGTGGAAGTCATCGGGGCGTTCGGTTACTTCAGCTATCTCGCCACGGGTATTTCCGACAAGCTCGCCCAAGGTACCGCCAAATTCATGAACGGTCTCTGGGAGCATTCGGTCGATGAGGAGTTGGGCTTCAGTCAGCCATTGACCGATGCCGAGCACGCCGCCGAGGAAACCGGCAATACTCTCGGCATGATGATGCAGATAGACTATGGCAACCCGGTCTGGACCGAGCGCAGCATGAAAACCGGCAAACTGATCCGCGACCTCTGGACGGACTACGACGTCAACGGTCACAGGCGTTTCCGCGCCGACTATTTCTGCGCCTCCCGGGTCGGGCGGGACCCTCACATGGCCATCGATTCCTGGATCAACTACCGAGCCGTGCGCCCCGCTCTCGCTGTCATGTGGTACAACCAGAACCCCACAGTCTCCCAACTCGTCGTCGAGCTGGCCGACGCTTGGTTGGCCTCGTCGATGTCGACCCAGAAGGGAAAACCCAAAGGCGTGATCCCCGCCAGAGTCAACTTCCCCGACGCCGTCCTGGGCCGCCCCGGCTACGACACCTGGTACGGGGAGAAAATGCCCGGCGGCGGCTACAAGCCCTACGTCCTCGAACTCTTCTACAACGCCTATAGGGCGACCAAAGACCCCAAGTATCTCCAACCTGTTCGCCTTGAATACGACCTGGCCAAAAAGTACGGCTGTATCTATTCGGGGGCAACCGGCCTCCGGCTTCAGTTTGTCTTCATGCCGCTGGAATTTGGCCACTGGAAATACGACCCGAAGGACATCGAGATCAAGAACCAGATGAAGAAAGGCAAGGCGAAAATGCCCGAAGGCGTTGTTGAGGGCACCGAAGAATGGGTCGCGTGGAACCTCAAAGTCGCTGACGAATGGCTCAGAGTCCAGCCTATGGTCACCCGCCGAGACGGTCCGCTTGTCAACGACTTGACCAAAGCCGACATCATCAAGAGCGGGATGTATTGCGGCAGCGAGAACTTCTATCGCTGGCCTATCAACACCACCGAGTCCGGCCCGACTGACCGCATCGGCTACGTGGGGATCATGAACGCGTTTCTCATTTACACCGGGGGACGATGGGGCGGACCAATGCTCGAAGCCGCCGTCACATACGACAACACCACGCGCGATTTCGCCGCCGCCGTCATGGCCAACGACCCTCAAGGGCTCCGCATTCTGTACCACAGCCTCACCGACGACATTCGTGAGATTGGCATCCGCCCCTGGCACCTGGAAACCGGCGCGAAGTATCGCCTGACCTACGGTCCCGACGCTGATGAAGACGAGGAAATGGACAACGTCGAATTCGACGAGGAGATCTCATTTAACCAGCGCGGCTGGCCCATTCCAGTTACAGTCAAACCTCGCCTGACCTATGTGATTGAGATCGACCAGACTGAGCCGCCGACCGGCTCGCGTTTGGCCCCCGATCCCGCTATAACGGCCGATGACATTCGCCTGAGCCCTGGAGGTCTCCTTGCCCGCGTTCACAACATCGGCTCCAAGAGCGTGCGCAACGTCGAAGTCGCGGCCTATGTAGGCGATCCCCAAAATGGAGGAACTCTGATCTACACGGAGACGATTCCCCACATTGAAGCGCCGATCGACCTCGATCCGAAATCCACGACCATCGGCTTCGACTGGTTTCCCAAGGAGGGGGAACAGCGCGACATCTACATCGTCATCGATCCCGACGGAAAGCTGGAGCGCGAGATCACGACGTTCAATAACAGCGCTCACGCCTTGATGCCGCCAGAGGAGTAATACCGACCAACTGTCTTGACATGAGCCTGTGGCAGCGCTAGCGTACGCCTGGGCTTGAGACACCACCAGATCCACAGTCTAAGGCATGCAGACAATCCCGCTAGGCACCTCCGTCAGCATCGTCCTGCCCCGTGCATGCTAGGTACGTCGAGGATATCTTGCTGCCTCGGATGCCGTTGACCTCTTCAGAACCAGCAGGCGCTCGGCAGAGAGGCAGATATGACTGGTCGATGTAGTGCGTAGGGGGCGCGGCCTGATTCAGTGACCACATCGCACGATCGAACGTTTGCCGGTGCTCACCCCGACACGGCTGATCACTGGCCGGAGATTGCGGAACACTGGCGGCACATTGGGCCACCTTTGCGGCCCGTGGCGCAGGACATCCGCTTCTGCTTGGATGCTGTCCAGGACTGGATCCGCCGTCGAGGTGTCCCGCGTGTGCTGCTGCTTGGGGTAACTCCCGAACTCTACCGCCTGCCTTGGCCCAAGGGAACCGACTTCCTTGCCATCGACCGATCCCAAGCGATGATCGACACTGCGTGGCCGGGACCCAAGGACGCCGTTCAGTGTACTGACTGGCTTACCGTGGCATTGCCGGACGCCTCCCGTGACCTCGCATTCTGCGACGGCGGTCTACACCTCCTACCCTACCCCGAGCAGCAGCAGCGGCTTGCTGGCCTTCTCTCGGATGTTCTCTCGGACCAGGGACTCTGCATCCTTCGCCTCTACGTGCCTCCGCCGCAGCGGGAGCCCCCACAGGCGGTTCTCGATGACCTCCTGGAAGGGAGCATCCCCAACCTGAATTTCCTCAAGCCGCGCCTTGCCATGTCCCTGATGGACGATGCCGCACAGGGTGTCGAGTTGGGAGAGGTCTGGCAAGCGCTCCATAACGTGGCCCCCGACCTGACAGAGCTTGCCTCAAAAATCGGGTGGCCGCCGGAGAGCATGCTCGCCATCCAAGCCTACCGGGGATCAAGAGTCCGCTACTACTTCGTCACGGTTGATCAGGTGCGCGATATGTTCTGCCGAAGCCCGGGCGGTTTCGAAGTGCGCCGCCTGTGCGTGCCTTCTTACGAGTCTGGCGAGCAGTATCCCACAATCGTGTTGCAGCGCTGCCCTCGCGAGGCCCGTGGCCGCGAGCAGGCGAGCATGCGCCCATGAAGCGAATTGTCGTTCTCATGCACCACTGCCGCCGGCTCAGACACACATACTATCTGATCGACGCCCTTAGTGAGGCATGGCGACAGAAGGGGCTCCGCGTCTCATGCGTCTACGGCCTCAATCACTGCCCCAAGGCAGACCTTGTGATTCCCCACATCGACCTGACGCGCACGCCTCCCGAATACAATAATTACATCCGATCACTTTTCAGCGTGATCAACCGAGACGTTCTCGATATCTCAAAGCGCGCCTCTGCTACACATCTGCTCCTCGGCGACGAGGACTACCGCGGCCCTGTCATTGTGAAAACCGACACCAATTCCCATGGCCGCCAGGAGTACCGGCTCTTCAGATGCCGCCATCCCCTTCTCGCGCGAGTTCAGCGGAAGGCCGTCCCGGTGGCGGAGCGGGCGCTCGGGCACCGACTAGCGTGGCGCACAGTCTTGCACGAGTATCGCATATACGACAGTCTCGCGGATGTTCCCAGCGGCGCTTTCGCAAACCCCGCCCTCGTCATCCAGCGCTTCCTTCCGGAAAGAGAGGGCGACCGATACTTCGTCCGCCACTATCTTTGCCTTGGCGATGCCTCGCGAAGCGTCCGCGTAGCCGCCTCCACGCCTCTTCTCAAAAGGGTGTCATGCGTGCTTGTTGACGAAGATCTTCCGGTGCCCGACCAAGTCCTTAGCCTGCGACGCCGCCTACGCCTCGATTATGGCAAAATCGACTACACGATACATGCCGGAGAGGTCGCCATCCTCGACGTCAATCGCACACCGGGCGTCCCGGGGCCCCCGGAGGCGACGGCCCGCACCGTCGCCGATCTCGCGGACGGCATTTGGTCTCTCATGCCTAATGGACGATAAACACATTGTCACAGCTTGGGAGCCGTTAGACCAATGAGAAAAGCTCTGCGAATGGCCGGGTCTCTTCTTGCGCTTGCCTCGCTTGTTTCACTTGCCGTGCTGTTGATGGCACTGCAAAGCACGGCTGGTCTGGCCGCAGCCGCCGTATTCCTGCCGATGGTCCTGATGGGACTGGCCCTAGTCTGGCTCGGCAACCGCTGGCCCAGACCCTCATCCGGCCGACGCGCGCTCCGTGCGCTTCTCAGTGGCTACCGGAGCACGGCCCTCCTGTATGTCGCAGCCAAGCTTGGTCTAGCAGACCTCCTGGCCGACGGGCCTCGGACCAGTGCCGACTTAGCCCAGTCCCTCGGGGCCCACGCCCCTTCGCTGCATCGCGTCATCCGAGGGCTCGTCGCGCTCGGCGTCTGCTCAGAGGAGGACGACGGAAGCTTCAGCTTAACCCCGCTCGGGACTTGGCTGCGGGCTGAAACGCCGGGCTCGCTTCGCGGGTTGGCTCTCCTCGCCGCAGAAGAGTCCACTGCTGCATGGGGTGGTCTCCTTCACAGCGTAATGACCGGTGAGACCGCCTTCCGCCACGTCTTCGGCATGACGCAGTGGGAACACCGCAAGGAGCGCCCTGAACTGAACGAGTACTTCAACGCATGCCTCGATCATGCCACGCACCGCGTCGCTGAAGCCATCCTGGAGGCCTATGACTTCTCGTCCTTCGGCACAATTGCCGACGTGGGGGGAGGTCACGGCGTCCTGCTTGCCGCCATCCTCAATGCTCATCCCTCCGTCACCGGCATTCTCTTCGAGCAAGCGCACGTCGTCGACGGCGCCCGTTCCTCCCTGGAGGCAGCCGGGGTCGCCCCGCGCTGCCGGGTTGTCGGAGGAAGTTTCTTCGACCGCATACCCAATGCCGCAGACGCCCATATCCTCAAGAGTATCATCCACAACTGGGATGACGAAAAGAGCCTGGCCATACTCAGAAATTGCCACAGAGCCCTGAAGCCGCAAGGCACTCTCCTCCTCATCGAGCGCCTGATGCCGGCTCGGGTAAAATACGACCCCGACTCGGTCTTAATCGATATACACATGCTGGCGCTCACAGGCGGGCGCGAACGCACAGAAGCCCAGTTTCGCGCGCTTCTCTCCGATGCCGGCTTCACCCTGACCAGAGTTACTGCAACCCGCTCCCCTTTCAGCATAATTGAGGGGCGGCCCGCAAAAGCCGGGGAAGTGACATCGTCACAAGAAGGTTGAAGGAAGAGTCCCCCCAGCTCCTCGTCATCTCATGCCTCGCAACTCGCGAAAGCTGCGGCACAAACCCCAAGCGCAAGAATTTAAGTGCTTTTTCTGAAACCTTCCCTGGGCGCTTTGCGTATATCTACTGAGGTGCTGCATAGCAGCGGACAAGGCCGTCGAGACGCTCTTGCTTCGGAAATACCTCTCTCGGGGCGGCAGCGATGGCACCGTGGCATTTTCTGGCGGCCGAATAAAGGAAAATACCGGGAAAAATCCGTAACAAAGCGGTAACATTATCCTGCTACAAGATCCTTGATTCCAAAGACAGCGATCACTCGCTGAGGCAGCACTCAGCATCTCGCAGGCCAGTCTGAGGGGGGATGATGCCTGAACCTGGCGTTCCGGAAACCGGGAGGAGAGACGCCTCCCCTCTGTCCGCCGACCAGCTCCACCGCGCTCTCGACCAGTTCCGGCGAACCGGCGAGAGCCTCGGCCGATGCCTCGTGTCTCTTGGCTGGCCCGACGAGGAATCCGCCGTCCGGGCGCTGGCTGAGTGCCTGCAAATCCGCTTCGTCGATCTATCCAATACCGAGATTGATCAGCAGGCCGCCACCAGCATACCCCCCGAGCTTGTCCACAAGGCACGCATTATCCCTCTCGCTGAACTCGACGGCCGCCTCGTCATCGCTATGCAGAATCCCTTCGATTTCCAGACCGTCGACCACATCCGCATGCTTACCGGGAAGGATGTCGAGCGCGCCGTCTGCACCGAGAGTGATATGGAAGCCGCCATGCAAACCTTCTACGGCTTCTCCGTGCAGCGCATGATAGATAACCTGGAAATGCCCGAAGGCAAGGAGGCTATCGACGAAACCGAAGTCGGCCATCTCCGCGAAATTGCCAGCGAGCCGACCGTTGTCAACCTCGTCAACCTCATCGTCGCCCGCGCTATTCGCGACCGCGCAAGCGACGTGCACATCGAACCTTTCGAACGACTGCTCAAGGTTAAGTACCGCATTGACGGTGTCCTGCACGAGATGCCCGCCGCTCCTAAGCACCTTCAGGACGCTATCATCTCCCGTGTCAAGATTATGTCCGAAATGAATATCGCCGAGCGATACATCCCCCAGGACGGACACATGGACCTCAATCTCGAGGGTCATGAGGTCGACGTCCGCGTCGCTACCATTCCCACCATGTTCGGCGAGTGCGTCGTCCTGCGACTCCTTGACAAGACCCGCTTCCTCTTCGGACTCGAGCAGCTTGGCTTCGAAGAAGGAACCCTTGAGCGCTACAGGAAGGTGCTCCAGTACCCGCACGGCATCGTTCTCGTCTGCGGGCCCACAGGTTCCGGCAAAACCACTACGTTGTACGCCACGTTGAAGGCGATTTACACGCCTGAACGCAAGTTCCTCACCATTGAGGACCCTGTCGAGTATCAGCTTACCGGGGTAAACCAGATTCCTGTTCGCCGCAAGCGCGGACTCACCTTCGCCAACGGCCTTCGATCCATGCTCCGGCAGGACCCCGACATTATCATGGTGGGCGAAATACGTGATATGGAGACCGCCGACCTCGCCTTCCGCTCTGCCTTGACCGGCCACCTCGTCCTCAGCTCCCTGCACACCAACGACGCCGCCGAATCCATCACCCGCCTCCTCGATATGGGCGTTGAGCCCTACCTGATTGCCTCCGCCCTTCGCGGCGTTCTCGCCCAGCGTCTCGTCCGAAGAATCTGCCCTTCGTGTGGTGAACAATACGAGCCCTCCGATGACCAGCTCCTTCAGTTAAGGCGCGAGCTTGGCCCCGACGCTCAGCCCGTTCTCTTCCGCGGACGTGGCTGCTCCGACTGCAAGGGAACAGGCTTCCTCGGCAGGACCGCCATCATAGAACTGCTCGATGTCGACGAGAGCCTGCGCGACTTCATCCTCGAGCGCGCACCCGCTGCCACCATCCGACGTCACCTTGCCGATAGCGTCCAAACCATGCACGAGGCCGGATGGCTCAAGGTCGCTCAGGGAACCACCACGGCCGAGGAGGTCATACGCGCCATTCAGCACGAGGAGTTATTCAATCATTCGTTCAACGGGCATGCCCGCGACTCCGCTCCCATTTCTAAGGACTGACATTGCCCACTTTCAAGTACAAGGCGCTGACTCTCGACGGTGAGCATTCCGAGGGAATGGTTGTCGCAACCACTCGCCGCGACGCCATTCAGCGCCTCGCCGCCGGCGGACAGCACGTTCTCGACCTTCGCTCGCAAACCGAGGCAGCGTCCGAACAGCCGCTCGGCTTCCGTCTCGGCAAACGCGTCATCGACCTCCCCGGGTTCTGCCGCCAGCTGGCCACCCTCTCCGAGTCCGGCGTCCCGCTGGTCCAGAGCATCAACGTTCTTATCAGACAAACCAGAGACGTCAACGCCAGGCGCGTCTTCTCCGAGATTCGCGAATCCGTCGAAGCCGGAAGCACCCTCGCCGACGCTCTCGCCAAGCATCCCCAGACCTTTCCCAAGATCATGATCAGCATGGTGCGCGTCGGCGAGATCGGCGGCACCCTCGACCAGGTTCTGCTTCAGCTATCAGAACTCTTTGAACGCGAGCACACTCTCAGGGGCGAAGTCCGCGCTGCAATGGCCTACCCCACTCTCGTCTTCTTCCTGGGCCTCACTTCTGCCGTTGTCCTCGTTGCCTTTTTCATACCCAGGCTCGAAGGTCTCTTCGACGTGGTGAACCAGTCTCTTCCCGCGCCCACGCGAGCGCTCCTGGCCCTTTCCCATTTCGTGACCTCGCGTGGATGGATCCTCGCCGTCTTGCTTGTCGTCGCCATCGTCGGAATTCGCTTCGCGCTCCGTCGGCCGCCCGTTCGCGTCACGATCGATACCTTCAAGATGCGCGTGCCTTTTCTCGGAGCCCTCGTAAAGAATGTCGCCTTGGCGCGATTCACCCGCCTTATGGGAACTCTCCTTAACGGTGGCGTCTCCGTCGTCGAGGGCCTCGACATAGTCGAACCCGCCGTCGGAAACGAGGCGATCGCCAAAGCCGTGAACAACATGGCCGGACGAATCCGCGGAGGCGAGTCTCTCGCCTCGCTCATGCAGGAAGCCGAGTTGTTTCCCCCTCTCCTGATTCAAATGGTGGCTGTCGGAGAGGAAACGGGACGTCTCGACCACGTTCTTCTTCGTGTCTCCGACGCGTATGACAGGGAGGCCGCCACTTCCACCAAGGTGATGACCTCCCTTCTCGCCCCGATCATGATCCTCTGCGTGGCGGGCATCGTGGCCTTCATTATCCTCTCCATGATGCTCCCGATATTCCAGTTGAGCAATGTCGTCAGATAGGAGTATGACCATGGCCAGGAGCAAGTCTCGAAAACGGCGCGCATTCACTCTCATCGAACTCATGGTCGTTCTCGTCATACTCTCCGTTCTCGCCGTCGCGATCCTTCCAAACGTCATGGGAAAGAGCGAGAGGGCCAAGCGCGTGAAGGCCCAGGCCGACATCGCTGTGATGGAGGGTCTGCTCGACGAGTTCTATCTCGACATGGACCGCTACCCAACCACTGAGGAAGGCCTCCGGGTTCTTCATTACCCGATCCCCGAAGAAGAGAAGAAGTGGAAGGGCCCTTACTCGAAAAAGCCCATCCCCAACGACCCGTGGGGCAATCCTTACGTTTACGAATGCCCCGGCACCCATTCCTCGATGCCGTACGAGGTGATGTCCTACGGAAGTGATGGTGTCGAAGGCGGCGAAGACGACGCAGAGGATGTCGTAAGTTGGGTGGAGGACGAAGGTGAAATCTAGACCCCCCGCCAATCTCATGCCCCTATTCGCTTTCCGGTCGTCCGGCGGCTTCACCCTTATCGAGCTCATGCTTGTACTTCTCGTAATGGGCACCTTCGCCACCATGGTCGTCCCTTCCGTTGCCACATCACTGAGAAGTAATTCTGTCGAAGCGACCACGAGCAAGGTGCACGAGCTCCTTAACTTCGCCTGCCTTTCCGCCATATCACGCCACAAGCCTGTAGTCCTCAACATAGACTCCGAGCGCCGCCGCTGCTGGGTGACCGTCCGCGCCACCTCGCTTCCGTGGATTGAGTACGAGGAAGAGAAGCCCGAGAGTCGTACCCTTGCCGTCATGGAGGTTCCCGAAGGTACGAGCATCGTCATAACCCGCGCAGAATCCCCGTCCTTTGCCGCCGCTTCCTCTGGCACTTGGGAGACCATCGTCTTCCAGAGCGACGGCAGCGCCGAGGACGCGATAATCGAACTTACAGACCAGAGGGGAGAGCCGCGCGAAATACAGGTCATCGGCTCCACTGGCGAAGCGATTATCCAAAAAGAAGACGTGACATGAGCATCAGAATCCGCAAAACAAAGGCCTTCTCTCTCGTGGAAATGCTCGCCGCCCTCTCCATCTTTGGCCTGGGAGTCATCGGAACCATGGAGGTCTTCAGCACCTCCATCCGCTCAACCTCCGCCTCCCTCGGCTACACAAACGCCGCCCTTCTCGCGCGGCGCGTTATGGAAGAGACCATCGCTGAAGGTGTCCTGATGGACTGGGAGGACAGCGGCGACTTCGGATTAGAGCACCCCAATCATTCCTGGACTCTTACCGTCACGGAGACCGAAGACCTCGACCTCTATCAGGCTGACGTCGTTGTCACTTGGTCCGATCGCGGCACCGACAAAGAATACACGCTCACCACCCTCCTGGCCGACCGCCAGTCCTCTTTCAGCCTGACCGAAACCGAGGAACAACCCTCAAGATGAATTGGCCCGCAGATACAATCAGGCATGCGAGAAAACGCCGAGGATTCACGCTGGTAGAGCTTCTGGTCACAAGCGGCATGCTTGCCATGCTCGCCAGCGCGGGCTTCGCCGCGTTCAGCGCTGGAACACGGTCGGCCATTAAGTCCAAACGCTACACCAGAATGATTGCCCACGGTCAGGCTGCTTTGCGCGCAATCACAAAGGATATCAGCTCCGCCGTCGCCCACGGGGATTCCCCGCTCACCTCGCTCGACGCCCAGTTCGAGGGGCGCGATACCGACACGATCGACTTCATCGTCCCTCGTGTTAAGGACATCCTTCCCGAGGAGGGCGCCGGAACCCTCTGCGAGGTCGGCTACTACATAGACAACGACCCCGATACCGAGGCCCAGTGGTTGACTCGCAGGGAGGACTACACTCTCGACGACGACCCCCTCGAGGGTGGGATGTTAGCCCCCGCCGGGCCCTTCGTCTCCGAACTCAATCTGGAATTCTACGACGGGCTCTTCTGGTACGACGGCTGGACCCTCGAGGAAGAGTTCCCCGCCGCAATTCGCATTCGCATAGTCGTGCTTGACGAGGATGAAATTGAAGAACCCATGTTCTTCAGCACAACCGTATCCGTCATGGCGCAATAGACGAGCCCGCAGCATCGTGGCTCCCGTACGCGCCAAGTGCGCCAAAGGCATAGCCTTGGTCTTCGTTCTCTGGCTCATGATTATCCTTTCCGGCCTTGCCCTCCAGCTGTCCTTCTCCTCTCATCTGCGCACTAACGCTACCGCAGACCTCAGCCAGGGCACCAGAGCCCTGTTTCTGGCCCGAGCTGGCGTCGAACGCGCAATCGCCGACCTCCTCTCAAGCCGTGATGAAGTCCAGTCGATGTTCGACCTTCGCGACGGCGAATTCCATATCTATCGAAACGCCGAGCTTGGCGAAGGAACCTACACCCTCTACGCCGGAACCGACGCCTCAGGAGAGCCCGTGTGCGGAATCATGGACGAGGCCGCAAAGCTCAACGTCAATTCCGCCACCGCGGACGAACTCACCAAGCTTCCCGGAATGACCGCCCCCCTCGCCGCACAGATCGTTGCCGCCAGGGGAGAAGAAGGATTCCCTCATCTGAATGACCTGCTTGCCCTCAGCGACTGCGATACGACCATGCTCTATGGCGAAGACTGGAACCACAACGGCATCCTCGACCCCAACGAAAATGACGCTGACGAAAGCTGGCCTCCGGACAACGCCGACGGTGTCTTGGAACGCGGCTTTGCTGCCCATCTCACCATCCACTCCGCCGCTCGGAATGTCTCTCCGGAAGGCGAGAAACGAACCAACATCAATTCCGCCGACGCCTCCGCTCTCACCAAGTCCGTCCCAGGCCTGACTCAGGAGGAAGCCGAATCCATAGTCCAACATCGCAAGGACAACCAATTCGCCAGCATTGCTCACCTCCTCGATGTGGACCTTGTAGAAAAGGTGGTCAAGCAGCAAAAGCAGTCCGACGACCAGTCCTCAAACCGTTCCTCTCAAAACAGCGGCAATGGGGGGTCTTCCGGTGGACGCGGCAATTCATCCGGTGGCCAGTCCTCGGGCGGGAGAAGCCAATCCTCAGGTGGCGGAAACCGGACTAGAAACGTTCAGCAATCAGAGGGCGGCGATCAATCCCAGCAGCAACAAACCGAGTACAAGTCCACGGGTAAGAAAGCTTTCGACACCGAGCGACTACGCACGATCGCTCCCTATGTAACAACGAAGGACGACGAGGTCCTGAAGGGCTTGGTCAACATCAACACCGCTGAATACGAAGTATTGGCCTGTTTGCCCGGCCTCGACGAAACCCTCGCCCAGCAGATCGTCAAGTGCCGCGAGGAGAGCGACGACGCCTTCCAGAGCGTCGCCGACCTCCTCTCCGTCTCCGGCCTCTCAACCAGCATTCTCAAACAGGTGTGCCCATACATAACGGCACGATCCGACGTCTTTCGGGCGCGTTCCTTCGGTGTCCTCGGAACCGCGGACACGTATCGATGCGTCGAGGCCGTCATAGACCGAACACAGGATGCCGCGACCATCCGCGACTGGCGAGAACTCGAGTGAACCTATGAAACTCAGATCCGAACTACCTCAACGTAGGTCCGGCAGCGAAGGCAGGCTCAGCCTTGGCTCATTCCCCTTCCGTGGTTCCAGGCGCCGTCACGTCCTTGTCTTCGAACGCACCTGCACCCGCTGGAAAGTGATCGAGGCGGAGATCGGGGGCGACAGCGTAACCGTTCTTCGCGCTCAGATCATGGAGAGACAGCCCGACGGCCCGCCGCCCGACGCTCTCTCGCGGTTCGTCGAACTTGCGAAGACAGCGGAAGTCATCCTCCTCGCCAATTCCGACATGGCGGTGTGCCGCCTGCTCCAGTTGCCCGACGCCCCGCCCGACCAGACCCGGCGCATGGTAGCGCTGCGCCTCGAGACCGAACTCCCCTACCCTCCCGCAGAGAGCCTCTGGGTCTGCGAACGCCAGCGGCCTATCGCAGCCGCCCGTCCTCCTCGCGTCCTTGTCATGGCTTCGCCTGCTCCGGAGATCGAGCAGGCCGAAGCTGAGCTTCGACAGGCCGGTATCCGGTGTCGTTCCGTCCAGTTCGATTTCGCAGCCCTTGCAGAGCTCGCTGCGACTTCTGCAGTCGCCGAACAGGACACCCTCGCCGCTGTTTGCGTAGAGACCCGCAGAACCACGCTTGCGGTAACTCGCGCTGGCGAATTGTGCTACGTCAGACGTATCTCCACAGCGTGCGACGATGATTCGACACTCTCCAGCCGCCTTCCGCACCTTGCCAACGAACTGGACCAGTCAATTCAGGATTATCTTCTTCGCGTTGATAGCAGCGCCCCCGCCCACATTCTCGTCTATGGCGAGCAGCACTTAAGCGAGGGGCTGATCGAAGCCCTCAAAACCCGTGTCGAACTCCCCGTCGAGCTGGCGACCGCACCCGGCATCCTCCGTATCTCACCAGACGCCGCACCGGAACATCCCTTCACGGACTTCGCCGCCTGCCTCGGAGTTGTGATTGCCGCACACCATAGGCTACACGGCCGCCGCGAGGTCGCGCCCGCCGTTCGCCGCCGCAGGACAGCACTCGCCGAGTTCCGCTGGCGCAGGAGGCTCGTTCTCATCAGCGCCAACGTCGTCCTCCTTGCCGCCTTCATCGCCGGCTCGTTCGGTGTGAGGGCCGCCAAGCTCGAATCCGCCGACCGAGTGGTGACCCAGGTCCAACCCTACCTCGCTGACCTCGAGCAGCTTGAGGAGGAAGTCTCCGTACTTCAGGAAGAACGCGCGAAGAAACGCCCCATGCTCGACGTGCTTCTCGCTCTTGCTAAAGTGATGCCCAACGGCGTGGCAATCGCCTCGCTCAAGGTGGATTCCAAAGATAGGATCACCATCTCCGGTAAGACACCTAATGTCGAACTCGTTTCCGACAAGGCCGTATCCGCAATGGAAGCCTCCCCCCTCTTCCGCAACCCGGACTTCCTCGGCACAACTCGTGAAAAGGACGGCCTGATGTTCCGCATGACATGCGAAGTCAGCAAAGGCGCA
>Ga0180438_10005916_pt1 | contig 16764 bp, 12 predicted proteins | sample SS_ome_12_FD_132455 | JGI IMG/M metagenome (GOLD analysis project Ga0180438, IMG submission 132455) | Hypersaline lake sediment archaeal communities from the Salton Sea, California, USA - SS_3_D_2 metaG | ecosystem: Environmental > Aquatic > Non-marine Saline and Alkaline > Hypersaline >...
GTCCCTCGGTGCGTTCTTTGAGGTCTTTGCCCATTTGACTTCATAACCATGAAGTTTCCCCGTGCGCTCTTCAACCAGGTCAATTTCTTTCCTATCGTACGTTCTCCAAAAATAAGCAACCCCTGACTCGCGCAGGTATTCCCTCCATTTCATACGTTCAGCCAAGATGTAGTTTTCCCAGATTTGACCCATGTCATCACGCAGACTGATTGGGTTGAAGTTTTGAATGACTGCATTTCGAATTCCGTTATCGACAAAATAGTATCTGTGGTTTTTTGTGATTTCCTTTCGAAGATTCCGACTGAATCCGCTCAGCCGATATATGACAAACACTTTTCTAAGCAAGTCCAAATACCTTTCAACGGTATTCTTGCTCATCCCCAATTGACTACCCAATTCAGTCAGAGACACCTCTTTACCGATTTGAAAACCCAACAGCTGCAGCAAACGAACCAGTTTATTGGCGTAGCGTATACCTTCCAATGCCAGTATGTCCTTGAAGAGATAGGAGCTGACAATCTCACGCAAATATTCTTTACGTCTGGCGTTATCACGAATCGTCACGACTTCAGGATAGGATCCGTAGACGAGCCTTGATTCCAGGTTTGCCTTGGTTTCATGTCTGGACTCAATCTGCGAGACCTCCATCTGCGCTAATGGATATAATTTAAGAACAAACTTCCTGCCTGTGAGTGGCTCTCCCACATCTTTGGCCAGATCAAAAGACGAGGATCCTGTAGCGACGACTTTAAGATTCGGGATATGATCAACAATGAGCTTGAGATTCAATCCGATTTTTTCCACATGCTGTGCTTCATCAATCACCAATAGTGAATGATCTCCCACAAAATCCCGCAGTTGACTGACGGACTGGCTCTCAAGGTATTGCCTAACGGTAATATCATCCCCATCAACGAAAAGGACCTTTTCATCCAGACCCTCCAGGAATTTTTTTGCCAGCGTGGTCTTTCCCACCTGACGAGCACCGTAAATGACCACCACTTTCCCTGGTATTACAAGATTCCTGAGATTCTCAAGCTGTTTCTGTGGGATATAAGCCATGGGATCTTTCATAATTGGGGCAGCAAACTGACTGAATTCTACTAAATTCCGTCAGTTTGTCAACCGAAATTTCTTGAAGGGGGCGTTGTTGAAATGTTGACTAAACCGGCTCTGCCGGGAATCAAGACCAGTATTCACCCGTCGTCGCCCATTCGACAAGCCCTTCGATATTACTCAGGGCCATGAGCAACGTCGAATGGCTCAGGGCTATGCCGAGACAAGCCGCAGAGATACCGCGGAGATTTCAGATTAGCCACAGACCCACACTGACCAACACGGACAAGATCACAGGATGTCCCAGATGTTTTTTTCAGACGCACATGGGCCCCGCGAAGCGGTGCTCCCAAATGAATTGGCATTGGGAATGGTGCATATACCAAAATCCCCTCTGACTCCCCTTTGCCAAAGGGGAAAGGAATTTCATCATTTTCTTCGAGGCTTCTTCTCGAATGGGGCACGTCTATGAATATATGACCTTCCCGCTCCAAGCGTCAGGCCCCTGAATAAGCTGAAAGGAACTCCTCGATTGCCGCGGTCACGGCTGCCGGCTCTTCCACCGTGCACAGATGTCCTGCTTGGGGAATCAGCACCAGCTTGGCTCCGGGAATCTTCTCCGCGATCCGCTTTGCTTTGTTCTTCGGTGTTATCACGTCTTCCTCACCCACAACCATCAATGTAGGCACCTTGATCCTGGGGAGGTCTTCATAGACGCCGGCCCGGCCGAATATACCCTTAGCGAATTTCACCATGGCCTTCTTGTTTGAAGACGTGATGCACCGTTTCCACTCCCTTACTTCATCCTGCCGTTCAGAATCACTCAAGAACTTCTTCGCGAAGAAAAGTGGCATGACCTTACCGATCACAGGCCACCACCCTATCCACCTGACAACAAAAATCAAAAGGTTATACTGCTTCAGGCTCTCCTCAGACTCCGGATCCGCCGACGTGTCCATCAAAATAAGCGATTTGAGCAAGTCCCCCCGCCGGATTCCGATACGAAGACCGATAAAACCTCCCGTGGACAGGCCCACAAAATGGCAGGGCCCACACCCGAGGGCCTCAATAAAGCCTACAGCATCCGCATAAAGATTCTCCATATCGTAACCGCTTTCGGTCGCCTCACTCCGGCCATGTCCCCGATGGTCATAAGCGATGCAGCGATACCGATCCCTCAGGGCCTGCATCTGAGGGGCGAAGTGACGGCCGTCCACCAGATAGCTGTGGGAAAAAACGACTGTCTCAGGCCCTGAGCCCATCTCCTCATAAAAAAGCTTTGCACCATTAACGAGTAATTCGGGCATTTTGAAACCTCCTTTCCCCTCGCCAGCGGCGCGGCGTTGTTTGTTGTATAAGTAAAGAGCAGAGAGCCCCGGTTGAATAGGCTTCGCATTCAACGGGGTAAACATAGCGCATAGAGCAAAGAGCCCCGGGGCAGGCGGGGCAAGCAGGCTCTCTAGGCGCCCCTCACGCAAGCCACCCTTTATGAGACTTTGCGTTTCTACTGGTTTTTTGCAGGCGCTACAACCCTTCGAAGCCGTCTTCTTCCATTTCAAGGGCCGCGGGACAAGCCCCTTTGATGGCATTGAGTTTTCCTTTTGTGACAGGAAGCACGGTTTTGACAAAAAACTCGGCTGTTTTGATCTGTCCCCTGTAGAAGGCAAGATCTCTCTCTTTGGCTTGTTCAAGCTTTGATGCGGCCACGGCAGCCCGCCAAAGAAGCATCCACCCCATGATGGTGTCGCCCATGGCATAAAGAAAGGGCGTTGCATGGGCAAAAGCCACCCTGAACTCGGGGGACATGGCGATTTGTCCCACGTGCATGGCTGTCTCTCCGAGACGGTTCACCGTGGATTCCAACTCGCTTGCAAGGTCTTTCAGTTCTTCTATCTCGTTGGCTTGGGCAATCGTCTTCTGCATTTCACCCAGAAGATGCATAAACACTTTGCCGTTCTGCCTGCCCAGTTTTCGTGCCAAGAGATCCATGGCCTGGATACCGCTGGTGCCTTCAAAAATGGTGGTGACTTTGCAATCTCTCGCATACTGCTCAGCAAGATAGTCCTTGGTATATCCTGCTCCCCCAAAAATCTGAATCGCCTGGATGCAGACGTCATAACCGTTCACGCCGTTGTAGTCCTTAACTATGGGGGTGAACATTTCGAAAAGATCCGAGTAAAGTCGACGCTCTTCTTCCGTCTCTCCCAACTCTGCTTTGATTTTACAGCCGAGGGCATAGTGATAAAAGCTGTGCATCCCATCCACACATGATTTCATCCACAGAAGATTTCTACGCACATCCGGGTGACGAACAATGGGTACCGAAGGGGCGCTTGCGTCCTTAAAATGGGCCATATCCTTACCCTGACTTCGCTTTTTCGCATAATCAAGGGCCAGCAAATAGGACGCTGAAGCATAGGCCAGCGCCTGGTGTCCCACAGCCATGCGGGCCGTATTGATCATGTTGAACATGATCCTCATTCCCCTGAAACGAGCCTCTTGACATAGGTGTTCCTCTGCTCCTCTGTGCCGTACTTGTGAATCATGTCTGCCGTGGCTGTGCTCAGACCCGCATAAGCGAACAACGGCCAATTGGCAGCAAGGAAGTACTCATAGGCCGCGTGTGCCACCATAGGGGGAGCGCCGTGGCCGCCCATCTCTTCAGGTATGACGAGATTGTTCCACCCCCCTTCCAACAGGAGGCCGTAAACCCGGTGAAAACTCTCCGGAACGTAAACCGCATCGTTATCAAGACGGACGCCTTCTCTGTCTCCCTCTGCCAGGATTGGGAGCAGTTCGTTGATAGCCAGACTCCGGGCCTCCGTGATAATCATATCGCACATCTTCCGGTCATAACCGCTGTAAAGGTCGTATTTAAGGTATTGCTCCCCGTTCATTTGCTCCCATATGACAAAATCAATATCCCTTCTGTCCACCAACTGCTGTGCCATAGTCTCACCCACCCCCTTTCCAAAAGGGTCCCCAAGAGTGAGGGACGTCTATGAATATATGAATTTCTCACTCAAACGGCTGTGCCAACCGAGATGGCATAGAGCAAAGAGCCAGGTGAAGCCGGAATTCAGCCCTTCGATGAACTCAGGGTCACTGGAGACACCCCAGTTGAATAGTCTCACTTCCTGAGACTTGCTTCGCCCCCAGTGAAATATCCCTTCGGGATTTCACGGGGTAAAAATTCAACCCCGGTTAAATAGACTTCGCAATGAATCTCCCTGCAGCAAGCTGCAGGGTATCAAAAGGGATCGAATCTATTTTATCCCCCTCACCCTAACCCTCTCCCTCAGGGAGAGGGAATTTTGGGAAACCCTGTAGCAAGCTAAAGGGAATAATCAAGTTTAACAGGGCACGCGGGGGAAGCAGGGCAACCAGAGAAAGAAGAAATCGGAGGCCCGCCGTTGCTATCATCAAGTGCCCGGCTGGTTTGCTGAAAGGATTCCTTGAATCCAATCTTTTGCAGCAGCTCTGACCCAGTCTATGTCCTCTTGTGAATCGTACTTTGAATAGACCCACGCAAAGATCAGCTTGTTTTTGACTCTCAGAAAACCTGAAGCGCTTACGATAACGAACTCGACACTTTTTTCCCCCATAGCGGCCTTCATTTTGGCCAGCAAGGCAGAAGCGATGTAATCGTCGCCATCAGCGAAAACACCAAGAGCTTGGGGCTGCCCAACCTTCAGATCCACTGCCACACCACGTTCCTTTGACAAACGGTCCGACGCATCGTCGACGTAGGCCTGCGCTTGCTCCCTGTCCCGCTCCGGAAATTGGCCCTGCTCCTGTCTTACGCGTTGTGCCAGCCCCCGAAAATCCTGGGTGCTCATGTTGAGGCTTTCGGCTGCCCGAAGCGTTTGAACCATCGTATACCTCTGATACTCCAAGGTGGCCCCTTGGCTTTTTTTCAACCTCTCAAGATCGGCGTCAGGGACGAAATAGGCCAACAACCTGTTCTGTGGAATGGTCAGTCTCTCTGCTTGACTGCGCGTTTGCGGAGAAACCTCACTGACTTCGGAAAACCCCCCCGGGGCAGGCAGTTTAATGTTGGTCCCGCCCAGGCTGACCTCGACAAGCTTGGTTCCGGCATTTGAACTTGGCGCGCACACAAGCATCGCGAGCAGCAGTACCATCAACCCTTTTTTCATAAAGCCTCCTTTCCCGGCCCAGAAAGCATTAATCATTTGTCATTTGAAAAAAGCATAGAGCAAAGAGCACAGAGCCAGGTGTGGCCGGAATTCAGCCCTTCGATGAACTCAGGGTCTGCGACAGGACAGGAATACAGGAAACTCAGTAGTCACTTCTGAATGGTCAATTGTCGATCGTCAATCTTGAATCTTCAGTCGTGTCCGGCGCTTGTATGTTTTGTGTGTCGATCCGCTGTGCCCTCTGTTCACATCCCGTTTTGTTTTAGCCACTCTGCTACATCCTGCGCTATTTTCTCCCAACCCGCCTCGCCAAGAACCCAGTGAGCATGGTCCGGGTATTCCACAAATTTGGACACGGCTTTGTATTTCTCGTGTAGCTTCTTCGTGACCGACGCCGGTGTTATCCGGTCCTGGCCCCCGGCGATGATCAACATGGGACGTGCGATCTGCGACTCATCCACCCCTGCTGCGCCCTTAAAATCAAGGAGCCAAAATCCAATCTCGGCTGCGGCCCTTCCGGACTCGTAAACGAATTTGGTGTACATTTGCTCTTGCTCTTCGACAGTCAGCAGATTCGAGATGCCATACGCCGCTTCATTCAAGGTGAAACGGAAGGGCTTTTTCCAAAAAGCCCATTTCGTCATCGCACTCCAGAAGCATTTGATAACAGAAAATCTCAAGGCAAGAATGCCGGAAGGGGCTGCAGGCGTGAGGAGAACAAGGGCTTTTCCCAGTCCCCGGCTGCCTAGGATTTGCGTGAGGAGTCCACCCATGGAGTGGCCCATAATGATTGGGGCCGCGCCCAGTCCTCTAATCTCCTCTTCCAGATCACGCACATAATCCAAGAGGCTCGTCGTTCCCAGCAGTGGGTCGGGCTCATCACCGGGATCCATATCATGGTAGCGCAGTGCTGGGGTGACGCACACGTACCCTCGCTCCTCAAAAAAGCTTTTGTAATTGTCCCAAACCCATGGGGCTGCACACATGCCATGAACCATAAATAGTGTTTCAGTCATATTTCTCACCTCGCATTTGTCCCCAGAGAAAAATGGGGCACGTCAATGACATAGTCATTTGTCATTGGTCATCTATCATTGACCAATCGGCAATCTGCGATCCTCAATCGCCAATTGCCTCCAATGGAATAGGGCAGGCCTGCCGACTTGTGCCTTTCACTGGAGGCCCGCTCAGGCAAGTTCCTTTTTGAATATGGCGGCCGCGATGGCTGCCATGAAAATATAACCACTTAGTGGTTCTTTAGATCTTCTCCCCCTGTCTCCTTCTCCACCCTGTCCAGGATCTCCTCCACGATTTTCGCCAGATTCAAGATAACCGCCCCTTCACATTCCCTTATTTCCTCATAAAGATCAGTAAGATTTGCCTCGCTGGAAACCCTGTGCCCTTCGATGCGGCCGTCCGGCTTTCTCAAGTAAAGGATCATGATCACAGGACGCGGCAGTTGATGAAGGAAGGGCCTCCTGCCGTCTATCACCGACCCTTTTTTCTTTTCCCGGTAGGTGTCGACCCTGGGAAGGGCATAGCCCAGCAAAAGATCGTTCAAGTCTTCATAGGCGATCCGTTTGCTCTCCTCCAGGGTAAAACCACACTCGTGGACTTTCTTAAACACAAGGACCTTAATGATGTCCTCTGTACTCCACCGATTTGCTTTCCCCCGCCCTCCGGGCTGGATACTGGGACTGATAAACCCGCGATCGTACCATCTGGAAAACACAAAAGGATTGATTCTCAGTATCTTGAGTACGGTTTTCTTACTCCAGGCCATGTTAGAAACCACTAAGTGGTTTGTATCCTCTTTCTCCCCGTTACGGGAGTGATTTGTTCCAAGGCGGCGCTGTGGCTGGCAGGGCCGGCCGAGTTGTGCCTTTGACCGGAGGCCCGGTCACGCGAGTTCCTTTTCGAATATGGCGGCCACGATTGCCGCCTGGATGTCCGGCGTGGGCTTCCATTTGAATTCCCGATTCAGACGCTGCGTGGCAAAGCGGCTACGAGCATCTATGATCCGCCCGGATTTCTCCTCGTGTATGTATGGCGGCAGGGCTTGAACAGCGAGACGTGCTTCCCTTTCGAGCTCAGTGGGGTCCATTCGCCCTTCCGGGTCGAAAGACACCATCATATAGTCAACATGGGCTATGCCGATTGGGCGCCGCCCCTCCACCTCCAACACCACCAGGGCGCATCGAACCCGCTTTCCGGCGTACTCCTGCAAACGCTCACCGGGTTCCCCCCGGCGCAATCGTTGATACCGGGCCATGGAAAGACGCCGAAGAGAATCGTTCTCATCAAAGAAAAACACCCGAAAGCCTGTTCCCATGGATATCCTCTGCGGCTGGTGGAGCGTTTCCTAAATACCGTGCCAATACTGTCATTCTAAGTGAAACAAGAAATCTTAGACTGCGAAGGGGTTATCAAGATTTCTCCCCCCGCTTTCGCGGGGGTCGAAATGACAACCAATAAACAAACGCCCTACCAGGTTGTTGACCTCTCCGCCCGAATCCTATCACGAAAGCACAAAAAGGCGAAAACAGGGCTAAGAGTTGAATCGCGCATTTGTCAGAGGAAAAGACTAAGGGGCTTGTATGATCTCGGCGAGATCCATAACGGCAAGTTTCTCTTCCAGTCCCTCTGCCTTGACCGCATCCTCCAGCATTTTGGCGCACTTCGGGCACGCCACGGCAAGAACGTCCGCACCGGTCTCCCACGCCTCGCGAACCCTCACCCGGGCCGGGCTGTCCGGACCAGGCCCCAAGATATCGGTGAAAAAATTTCCTCCGCCACCGCCGCAGCACAGGGCATCTCCCTTACTTCGCTGCATTTCCACGAGCCGAACGCCCCCAATGGCCTTCAAGACCTTTCTTGGCGCCCTGTATTCCTTGTTGTGCCGTCCCAGATAGCAGGGATCGTGGAAGATCACCCTCAGGTTGTCCTGCTTCGGCGCAGGGCCGGCCTTCTTTACGGCCTTTGCCAGCATCTGGCTGTAATGATGCACCTCAAAATCCCCACCCCATTTCGGGTACTCGTTCTTCATCGCATGATAGGCGTGCGGAGACAGGGCGATGACCTTCTTCACGCCCGCCTCCTTGAAGAGGCGAATATTCTCCTTGGCCATTTTTTCAAAAAGAGCGTTTTCGCCCAAGTACCTGACCTCGTTTCCGTCACAGCGCTCCTCCGCCCCCAGAATCCCAAATGAGATGCCCCAGTCCCTGAGCACTGTGGCCACGGATCGCGCCATCTTCTGTCCCCGTTCGTCATACGCGCCGACGCAGCCCGCGTAGAAAAGGTGCTCCTGTCCTGAGTAGGGCTCAAGACCCAGACCGTCCGCCCACCGGCCCCGGTCGTCTTGAGGGAGCTTGTAAGGATTTCCGTAAAGCTGCATGGCCTTGAGGTAGTCCCGTACTGACGGGGGCACGGCTCCCTCGCTCACGATCTCCTGCCGGCCCGCCACAATCGCATTGAGCAAGTCATCCTTGAACTTTGGAAAGACGCAGTGCTCCACACAGTTCCCGCAACCGGCACAGGAAAAGAGGATTTGGGCGAGATGCGGGCTGGTTTTGATCTCGCCGTCCAGCCAGGCCCTTAGAAGCCAGAGCCGCCCCCCAGGAGAATAGGTCTCAAAACGGAATTTCAGGTAGGAGGGACAGTTCAGGTCCTGGTAGTTGCCGGGCAGCTTACAATATCCGCACCGAAAACACCGGTGAAGGATGTCCGCATATTCCATCAGTCCGCCCTCCGGTTTCTTCAGGTCCCAGCTCTGTGCTCAGTCCCGCCGCTACGCGGCAGGTTCCCAGTTTCCCGGGTTCATGATGCCCCTTGGATCCAGGGCCTCTCGAATCCGGTTCATAAGCGCAAAGGTATTGGGGTCCATCCTCTGAATAATCTCTTGCTGGGCAGGCACCTCCGCCTTCCAGGGAATACCGCCCATGTCGAGCACGACCCGGTTCGTCTCCTCCAAGGCGCCCTGGGCTCGCTGCACATCCGATGGGTCGGCCCGGTTAAAGGGGTAGGCGAAGTAAAACATCATGCAGTGCCCCAGGCCGATCACGCGAGCGCCTGTGGAGTAGGTGGTGCCGCAGCGCTCGGCAATCTCCAATCCAGCCCGGTAAGCCTCGGGAAAAAGATCAATGGGCATGATGGTGCCCACGTATTCGAAGCCCCCTCCCTTTCTCACATCAGCGAAACGGGTGAGTGTGACGGCAGGCGCCTCGATCAGGGCTTTTTTCATGGGAGGGGGAAGCATCATAAAGCCGCCCACCTTCTCATCCATGTAATTCTTGAGAGACAGGCGGATCAGCTGCCACCGCCATTTTAGCTCCTCCCTGGTGTCGGCCGAAAAGGCCACATTGACATGTTGAAAGCCTCGGGCCCATTCAGGCTTCGGCGTCATCCAGGCGGTGACGTCTTCTGCCACGTTGGCCCTGGTGACCCGATTGAGAATATCCGGAATGAGTTCTTCGTCCTCGGTCACAAAGACGCCTACATCATTGAAGGGCCGATCAGGAAAGAGGGTGATGGCCAACTTGGTCACAATCCCCGTGGTTCCCGCCCATCCCACAAAAAGCCCTGACAGATCCGGAAGGGGTGCCCGGGAAAACCAGTGGGGGGAGGCGGCGCACGAACCCACGCGGACGATTTCCCCTGTTGGGAGAACGGCTTCCATGCCGTTGATCATGTCCGAGTGAAATCCTGCCGCATGGGAAAGGTGGCCCGAGCCGAAAATGAGCACGTTCCCGGCGATAGTCGCAATGGGCGGTGCGTCCGGAACAGAGTGCTTGAGCTTCGGATGATGCCGCTTCAGATACGCTTGAAGCACACCCTGGGAAACCCCCGCCTCCACCACGGCATACCGCCTCATCTCGTTCACTTCCAGGATCCGGTTCATCCGTTTCATGTCCAGAACAATGCCCCCTTTCAAGGGCCTGGAAAGACCGGAAAGCACAAGTCCGCCTCCCAGGGGGACGATGGGGATGCCTTCCCGGTTGGCCAGAAGAACAACCTTCCGGACTTCCTCTGTGGAAGCGGGCATGACCACAAAATCAGGCTGCCTGGGCTCCATGGTTCCCATGTCACGGCTGTAAATAAACTGCTCCTCCGGTTCATTTGAAACATATTGGGCCCCCACAATGTCCGACAGTTCCCTGGTGATATTCCCCATATCAGCCTCCCATCACCTTTCCTTCACCAAGGGCGAAGTGGCACAACTCGCTCATCATGAGAGGCATCAGGCCCGCCTGCGCCGCGGCCTCTCCCATGGCAAAAAAGCAAAACGGGCAGTTGAACACGCAGACATTCGCGCCTGCAGCCTTCATATCGCCCAGGTTCCTGGTGAGTACGTCGTCGGCCAGTTCCTCCCGCTGCTGAATCCTGAAGACGCCGCCGCAGCACAGGGCATTCTCCCGGTCATACTCCCGCTCCACCCGCTCCACCCCGATGCGCTGAAAGATCTCATCCACCCAGGGCTGGGTTTCCGGAATCAGACGGTTCGAACAGGGGCGCTGGTAGGCCACCTTCATGCCAAGAGGACGGATGTGGTCCTTCAGTGTATCGAGCCTCTTGGTGAGATACTCAAAGAGGTGGATGGATTTGAAGGGCACATCAATACCGAAGGCCGGCGCAAGTTGGGTGTAGGTTGCAAAGCACTCATCATGATAGCAGACCACCTCATCCACACCGCTCTCCTTCAGGTAATAGTCCCAGAGGTTTTGGATCATCCGGGGAACGCGTTCCCGGATCACGGATGTCTTGGCGAAATGGAGCCACATGATGTTGCAGAAAATATCGCTTCCCACAACGGCGGAGGCCCCCTCGAACAGCTTCCCTCGCACGGTATCTTTCAACATGGGGAAGTAGCACAGGTTCACCACGGGCGCGTGGACCTTCTCGGGCACGATTTTCCCCCTGGGTGCCATCATGACGACCTGTTGTTTGGTCAAGGGAACGGGAACAGGCCGAACCCCCAACTGCTCCTGCCGGTCCACGATCAGGTAAAAAGGATGATTCCCCTGAGGGCAGTACTCTTCGCAAGCATAGCAGGTCACGCAGTCCCTCAACACCTGGGAGTCTTCTCCGCGTAGGATTTTGTGCCTCTCCTCTTTGGCTCTATCGAGATCCAGGCTCAGGTACTGGCATCTTGTCAGACAATCAATGGTTTCGCATTTGAGACACGTTTCCTCGTCATATTTTAGCGGGTACACGAGATCGCCTCCTAAGGGTGTGAGGTTGGTCTGTCTCACGGTTGCTCTGTATCGCTCGTGCCGGCCCGAAAAAGCACAGCCCACAGCGATTCTTCAGGCCGACACGGGCGGGCGGCGGTCCGCCCAGGGCCGTGCTTGCTCCAGTTGGGCAGCGAGCCGAAAAAGGGTTGCTTCGTCACCGAAGCGACCTACAAAGTGGGATCCCACCGGCAATCCATCACCGTTCCAAAAGAGCGGCACAGACATGGCCGGCTGCCCTGTGGCGTTGGCAAGGGGCGTGAACGGCACAAAGGCAATGGCCCGCACAATCCCCTGCATGGGATTGTCTGCCGGGGAATCAAAGGAACCGAGGGGAACAGGCGGTTCTGCCAGCGTGGGCGTCAGCAAGAGATCGTAGTCTTTCATGAAGCGATGAATCTCGCGGCCAATCATCTGAAGCACATGCAGCGAGAGCATGTAATGGGACGCCTTCAACGCCTTGCCCGTCTCGTAAAGGGCCCAGGTCAGGGGTTCCACCTTGTCCGGGTTTGGAGGGCGGCCGGTCATCCGTGAAATGCCTTCCAGGTTGCTCGCACACCCTGCCGCCCATATGTCCATAAAGGCCTGGGTAGTGAGCTCTCTGTTGAACTCGGGAAAGGCTTCCACCACCTCGTGGCCAAGGCCTGCGCAAAGGGCTGCCGCATCCTTCACGGCCTTGACGCAGTCTTCGTGGACCGTCATCTCAGGCCCAACCCCGACGGTGAATGCAATTCGAAGACGCCCGGGGTCGGCACCCACCTCCTCCAGAAAAGGACGTGCCGGGGGCGGTGCCCAGTAAGGATCCCCCAAATCCGGACCTGAGGTGGCATCGAGGAGTGCGGCACTGTCTCGCACGGACCGCGTTAGTGCATGCTCCACCACCAACCCGCTCATGAGATCCCCGAAATCAGGACCCAGGGGGTTTCGCGCCCTCGTGGGTTTGATACCGAAGAGTCCGCAGCATGAGGCCGGGATCCTGATGGATCCCCCACCGTCGTTTCCGTGTGCCATAGGGACCATGCCTGATGCCACGGCAGCGGCGGAGCCGCCGCTCGACCCGCCGGTGGTCACCCTCGTCTCCCAGGGGTTGCTGCAGGGACCAAAAAGACGGGGTTCGGTGGTGGGCAGGATACCGAACTCGGGTGTGTTGGTTTTGCCCACAACGATCAAACCCGCGCGCTTGATCCGCCGCACCAGCTCACTGTCGTGGTCAGGGACAAAGTGGCGCATCAATTCTGAGCCGAGGCTCATTGGTACGCCGGCGTAAGCGGCAAGCAGGTCTTTGAGCAGAAAGGGCACTCCTGTAAACGGCCCATCGGGCAGAGTGCCCTTTGCGGTTTCAAGGGCCTGTTCGTACATGGGTGTGACCACCGCGTTGAGCGCCGGGTTCAGGGTCTCGACCCGTTCGACGGCAGCCTGAACCAGCTCAAAGGGTGTGACCTCTTTGCGTCGCACCAGCTCGGCTTGTGCGGTGGCATCCAGAAACGCCAGTTCGTCAGGTTTTGACATGATGCATCCTCATTGATCATTGGTCCCCAGTGAAATAGCCCTTCGGGATTTCACGGGGCAAGCATTGGTCATTCGACATTTGTCATTGCTCATTTGAAAACAGCATTGAGCATTTGTCATTGGTCATTGGACATCTGTCATTTCTCAATCGTCAATCGTCATCGCTTCTTCGTTACTCTCCTTCGCCAGGATGCCCCGCGGCTTGTCGGAGTGAAGCGGAGATCCCGCTTCTTAGCCGGGGCCACGGGGAGGCTTCACTTCCAATCCCCAACCAAAATAAAGGGCGCCCAAAAAAAGGGGTGGGAACAGTCAACGGGCGTCCCCGGCTCAGAGCCGGCCAACTTGGTGGTCACAATGCCCCTTTGAGCGGTGTAGGGAATGCGAAAGCCCATCAGTTCCAGTTGTGCCTGTCTTAAAGCCTCTGCCTTGGACATGCTCTGAAGGTTGCGATAAAAGGCCTGCATGAGCGTGACCGTGCTCTCATCAGCCACCTTCCAGAGGGATGCCACCGTGCTGGGGGTGCCGGCGTGAATGAAAGCCCTTGAAAGGCCTACCAGGTCGTCCCCCTGAGGAAACCCCCCGCCCTTACCCCTTGCCAGGGCCGTCTCGCAGGCAGAAAGGGTCACAAGGTTTGCCTTGATGTTCATGTCAAAGATCTCGTCCACGGTGAGCCTCCCATCATTGCCTGCCGCCGGCACAAACCTGAGGTTGGACCTGAGAGGATCTTCATGGAGCATCTCCCCGTGGGTGGAAAGCAGGACGACATCGTAATGGGGACTTTCGCCCTTGACCAACGTCTCCGTGGCCCTTTCCCCTGTAAGGACCAGCTTGTCTTCGAAAAGCGCCGAAACCTCCCGGGCTTCTTTTTCCGCTGCAGGGAGGGGGAGAAGCTCTGTCGTCGGGTTGCCTGCTGCGAAGATGTTCTTGCGGTTTTCCTTGTTCTTCGTCCTGGCATATTTCAGCACGCTGGCAGAGGGCAAATAACTCACCGCATAGGACTCGACGAGATATCTTGGCTTCCCTTCGCGTGTAGCGCGCAGGGCCTGAAAAGGCAGGTAGTGAAGGATCCCGTGGGGAACGATCACCAGGTGCTCCACGTGAGAGATCTCTTTTTCGACGGGATGGATCAGGATGTCGTACAGAGCGGAAAGCGTTCTGTCACAGTCCTCCGAGCCGGACCTTAGCGGGGAGATTCCTTCAACAGCCTCGTCCCTGAAGCGCTGGATCGTACTGAAAAGCATCTCAGGAGACGCCGCAAGGGACACGGCCAAAACCTTCTCACGGGTCACCACAAAGACCAGCCTCGTCTCCTCCCCCAAGAAGTACTCCAGAAGAGCCACGTTTGGGCTGAGCAGTTCTTGTATTTCACGGGCCTTCAGAGGATTGATAGAGACCAGGGATGCCAGCTCAGGGTTCAGCCTCTCGATCCTGTCAAGAACATCCCTGTGCGCCTCCTCCGCGCGGCGAAGCTCAGCGATCTGTTCATCGGGCTTTGCCTCACTGTCCGATGAGGCCATGAGCAACGCCATGGAGAGTTCGTTGATTTGCTTACGAAGGTCCCGCTCCCTCCTGAGCAGCACGTTCTCTTCTTGCACACTGGAGTAAAGTCCCTTTTCCGAAAGCATGTCCAGTATGGCCCTGGCCTTGGCTCGCTCCAAGTAGTTCAACGCCTCCGGGTCTCGCTCCATGCTCTTGAGGAGCCGGATCATCCACTCGTACACGTAGAGTTTGTTTGCCATGAAAGTGGACTTCAAGCCCGGGTCTCTGAGCTTTCCCCTCATACCCTCCACGACCTTGATGGCTTCTGCATAGTGCTCAAAAGCCTTTTGCCTTTGTCCCTCGGATTCCGCAATTCTCCCCAGGCGGCTGTGGCCCATCCAGATGGGCTCCGGCCTGACCAGGGCTTCGGCTTCTTCAATAGCCGCTTCAAAGGATTGCTTGCCTTCCCCTTGCTTGTTCAGCCTTACCTGGACCTCCCCGAGATAGAGATAGCATTCCGGCTTGTGACCCCTCATTCGGCAACGATCGAAACAGGTGAGGGCCTTCTTGAGATGATTGTAGGCCTCATCGAGTTGGTTCTTTTTCAGGTAACTCTGTCCCAGAGAAAAATGGGCTAAACCAACAATGAGCATGTGTCTTGTTTCCTTCCCAATGTCTAAAGCCTCCTCGGACAGCTCCACGGCCTCGTCATATTGCCCGAGAGCAGATGCCGCGCGCGCCATTGCGATCAGTGCCGCCCCTTCGGCGCGTTTATTGCCCAGGGCTTGGTTATTCCGTCTTATTGTAGCAGCACGGGTTTTCGCCTCTTCATAATGACCCAGCCAATACTCGTTCATGGCAGAAACGAGCGTGGGCCGCTTACCCGCCACCTCCTTGGACTTGCTGTAGTCTCCGGCTCCGGTGAAAACCGCAGCAACGGCTCGGTTCAGAAATTTGAATTGAGGGTCCCCGGCGTAGCGTCGTCTCAACTTCTTGATATCTTTCTCGATGTTGTCCTGATGCTGAGAATCCCACACAATGACGGTTGCGGTGATGTCGGATCTCATCGCGGCTGTGCGACGCTTTCCGGGAAGGCCGAAATAAAGAAACCCCTCTTTTCCGCTCTTCATAGCACTGAGGTTCATGATGACTCCAGGATGGGCTCCTCTGCTGAGACGGTAAATGGGGCCGTCCTTTCCAACTTTGAAACCCAGGACCTTGTAAGCATCCCACCTTTCTTTCTTGGATGCCTGCCACATTTCTCCCCTGGCCATGACGGCAACAATGGCGCCCCTGGATACATGGATGTTTGTTTCCGTCCAGCCGCCAACGCTCTTGACAGGGACATTCTCGTACAGGTCATAGTTTGCTTTTTGTTTTAAATCGGCGGTCACTTTTGGCGTGCAGGCGGCCACCAGGAAAAAGAGAAGCAGCAGAAGGGCCGCGGGGGCAAGTCCCGGTGGAACGGGCTTCGCCCCGGAGAAACAGCCGCCTGCGGCGGATCTCACGGGGCAAGCATTAGTCATTGGACACTGGTCATTGGACACTGGTCACCGGTCCGCAGTGAAATAGCCCTTCGGGATTTCACGGGGCAAGCATTGGTCATCTATCATTGACCAATCGACAATCTTCAGTTGTCAATCGTCGATCTTCTCCGGTGGAATAGGGCAGACTCTGCCTCAGAACAAAAGAAACCCCGCTCTTGGTTTGAAAAGCGGGGTTTCTATGGCTCTTTTGACTTCATGGCCCCTCTTCATCTGTAAAGGGTGTGTCCCATCACCGTTAAAAGTGTAAAAAAGTCATTGGGTTAGTTATCAACCCCTATACCACAGCCTTGCTCAAGAAGTAAAGCCTTTCCGGCTGCAGCGCAGAGAAGACAATAGTGCTGTACTACCAAGCGAGGGAAGCTTGCCAACCAGAAAATCATACTTATTTTGTCGGATATACGAAATGAAAGGAGGTGGCGGGTTATGAGAAAAGGCATGATTTTGGTTATTTTGGTGGTCATGGTGTTTGCAGCGACGGCCCAGGCAACGGTTGTGTCCAAAACCGTGCCCTACCAGCATAACGGGCTGCAGCTCGAAGGCTATCTGGCCTACGACGACTCTGTCAAAGGGAAGCGCCCCGGCATCCTCGTGGTGCATGAGTGGTGGGGTTTGAACGAGTACGCTCGAGGGCGCGCCGAACAGTTGGCAAGCATGGGGTATGTGGCCTTTGCCCTGGATATGTACGGCATCGGCAAAGTGACCCAGCACCCGAGCCAAGCGAGTGAATGGATGAAACAGGTGGCACAAAACATGGATTTATGGCGAAGCCGGGCCCTGGCCGGATTGGAA
>Ga0180438_10005917_pt1 | contig 16762 bp, 10 predicted proteins | sample SS_ome_12_FD_132455 | JGI IMG/M metagenome (GOLD analysis project Ga0180438, IMG submission 132455) | Hypersaline lake sediment archaeal communities from the Salton Sea, California, USA - SS_3_D_2 metaG | ecosystem: Environmental > Aquatic > Non-marine Saline and Alkaline > Hypersaline >...
CGCCACCGATACAACGCTGCTGTCCAGGCCAAACACCACACCTTCGCAGCCCTTCGGCACAGCGCTCGCCAGTGCAGCGCTCAGCGAAGTCAAGATGCCCCCCATTGCCAGGCCCGACAGCGACTGGCAAATCAGGAGCTGTGGTACGCCGCTTGTCATGGACTGGAGCAAATGCGTCAGTGCACCGATGGCCACGCATGCGATGAGGATTCGCCGCAATCCAAGGCGGGCACCAAACCGTCCGATCACAACAGCACCTAGCGCGCTAGCGACCATGGCAGCACTGGTCACCACGCCAACCACTGATGACAGCTTCTCCTCGGTAGGTGCGAGCAACTGTATGAACAGCGGCAGAAAAGGCCCGACCGAGCGGTAAGCAGAGCGGACCAGCAGTCGCACAGCGAACACCTGCAACACCTCGGCAGAGCGTATAACTGCTCGCATGCCGTCCACAAAAGACACTGGTGAATTCCCTTCCCGTGGCGCCCGAACCTCGCTAACTTGCAGGCTTACCAGCACACCGGACACGGCCAGCAGAATTCCCGTGACCACAAACGGGACACGATAGCCCGCAACATCAGCGGTCAAGCCTCCCAACACTGGTCCGAACGAGGCAGCAAGGTAGATCCCCATCTGCAGCGCGCCGAGCGCCATTCCGCGCTGATCGACCGGCGTTCCAGCAGCCACCAGTGCGGTGGAGGCGACAACAGTTCCCGTTACCGCCCCCTGCACTGTGCGCAGGACAAGCAACTGCTGCACATTGCGCACAAAGCCCATGGCAGTCAGAAGAAGCGCGCCGCCAAACATCGCTCGTGCTACCATTGGCTTGTGCCCTACGCGGTCCGCCAGCGAGCCCCAGACCGGCGCCATAATCCCCATCGCCAGGGCGTGCATCGAGTGCAGCAAGCCGGACCAAAGCTCCACCTGCCCCGCTGCCGTTAAGCCAAGCTCCTGCACGTAGTACGGTAGAAACGGCATCGCCGCGCTGAAGCCAACGATGCTGACGAACTCGGCAATCCAGATCACATACAGGTTGCGCCGCCAGTCAATTTTCGCAGTAGGCGGCGGTTCGGCCGCCGTGAAATGCCGATCGGACGGACCCGTCACGGCTGTACTCGCAGCATTTCGGTAAGAACGCGTCCATCAACGCGATCAGCTTGCTGTATCCTGAGCAGTTCCGCGACCGTTGGTGCAATGTCGACCAGGCGAACCATTGGCAGCTTGATGCCTTGCTGGATGCCGAAACCAGCAGCGACCATCATGGCATGCATCGAGCGTTCGCTCGCATCATGGCCCGCAGAAGAACTCAACACGGGTACGCCGAACTCTTCGACGCTACCTAGAGCGTCGGACAGGGAGTAGCCAGGCCGTACCTGCACGAAAATGTCCCCCGTGGCAAACGAGTCGAGTCCCAGGACGCTACAGTCCTCCCGCAGCAACACGCGCGAGAATACCTGGCTGCCGTCAAGGCCAGTGGTGCTCTCCAGCAGGGTGACGACCTCGCTACGGACTACCGCATACTCGTCCCGACCGACAGCGCCCCCCGCCTCTCTTCCTTCCAGGTTGACGTATATGTGGGCGGCACCACCAGAGGCTACAGCAAAGGCCTGGCTCTGATTCACGTCCACAAGCTGGTGTCCGACCTGCCCGAGACGGAGCAAGCCGGCATTGCTGAGCAAGGCATTGAGGCGTACCTCGGTGTGGGACGGTGCAAGGCCGTGATCCGACAACACGAAGATGGCGTCCCTTCCCAGGACCACATGGCCAAGCATATCGCCCACGCAGTCATCGGCAAGCCCATATGCCCGCTCCAGCAGCTCAGTATGGGGCGCTGTGATCTCCTGGTCATACTCCGGCTGTGCCCCCTCCGAGGCCAGAAAGTGACGCCCCATCTGGTCGGTCACACCCAGGTAAGCCAGTGTCAAATCGGGGCGGTACTCGTCAAACACATATGCAAGTACGTCGCCTAGCCAGCGGTTCTGATGCTGTGCCATCTTCCAGTACTCTTCAGGAGTGATCCAGCCTCGCTCCAAAGCTTCGTCATCAGGCGGTGGCGGGCAGGATTCAAAGTGGCTGTTGATATCGCGCAGCAATTCCGCCGGTTCGGCGCGCGTGTACCACATCGCGGTGCGGTAGAACTCAATGCGCTCCGCCGTTACTGTGACCAGCTTGATCTGACCGCGGCCGTAAAGTCGTGGAGCAACGTCGAAGGCGGCCCACTCGCCGACCCGAAGTCGCGTACTGTGATCTCCAATGACGCGGCCGTCTGTCACGTAGACGGTGTCATAGTTCTGCTGCTGGTCATCTGTACCGTCCACGGCAAGCACCGCCAGCTCTGTCACAACCGGGCCGTCACGGGCCGTGATGGCCAGCTGTGCTTCAATCAAGGGGCTGTAGGACTGGGGCGCACCCTGCCACTCAGCCGCAAGGGTGGCCGTCAGCACATGCAGTGCCGAGATGATTTCAGCTGACCCAAGCGTGACGGTGAGGTCAGCTGAAAAAGAGTCCTCCTCGGTTCCCACGCCTGGCCAGAAAAGCGTTGCCGTCGTCAGTCCGTGCCTCATCGCGGTGCGCCACAGCGGTTCGACCGACATCAGCATCCGTGCCGCGCTCTCCACTGCAACGTGCACTGGGCTCTCCGGCAGATGGAATCTCTCACCAACCTGGTTCGTGCGACTTGGATAGGCGCCCGATGCGATGGCCATGTGGGCTGCTAGAGTGCTTGCCGGATCAACCGGCAGGACATACGCAGCCTGCGCACCCCGGGTGGCGAGTGTTGCCAGATTGGGCATTACTCCGCGTTCCACGTAGCCATCGACTGGGTCATCCCCGGCGCCACCCAACGAGAGCAGCATGACACGTGGGCGGGGAGCACGCGTCGCCGTGGGCGTGACAACCGTCTCGGGCCACGGGGTCGGACCCGGGCCACAGCTGGTCAGGACTGCACCCATTAGAAAGCAGGAGACAATCGCGATCCGTTGCCTAGTGACCAAGGCGCAACCTCCAATGACAGATGGATATTGCGACGCCGCCATGCGCACAATCCAGCGTCAGCGACACCGTTGTGATCTCGAGGCACAGCAGCATCCGCTCTAGTTGTGGCGCGTACCAGAAGCATAAGCACGGCACCACAGCACTTCTGGGTTGAACCAATCCCAGCCTCCAGCTGCCCAATCTTGTGCTGGAAGACGCCGGCGGCCATCACCTCTGCTGCGGCAGGGCTTGCCCGCTCGGGATCCTCTGTCCCCCGGCAAGCTGTTGCACGCCAAGAATCTGCCCCTCTGTTCGATGAGGCACCCCACTTTCTCCGATGAGTCCTCAGGGCTTGCGAGGCGCTGTGGGGCCAATCCCATTCATCGCCACCTCAGCACGCGGCGCTCGCTTCCAAGTAGCGAGCAGATTCCCCACACTCGCCATAGGCAACATACGATGCAGGCGGGACGTAGGACCAGCCGTCATCAACGAGCGGTGCGTCTCGTGTGACGCGTTCCTGCTGTCTGCAACCCTGCAGTAGCGATGGCCAGATGCAGAAGCCCGTCGCAGTCCAATGGGCCACGGGACGAAGTACCGAGTGTCTGCCGACTCGGTCGGACGTTGGCCAGTGAAGGGTGGCGGTCGCCAGTTCGTATTCTACTCCCTCGTCATGTACTGTCAATCGCATCGTCGGGAATCATCAGCGAGACGGCTGCACTGAGCCTCGGAGCTCGCTGGAAAAATCAACTTGACTGCCACCTTCGCGCTCGCTAAAATAGTTGGATAACCCTATGCATTTCCAGAGTGAGACAGAGGTTTCAGTGACCGCTTCACCCAACAATCCAATCATTGTCCAAAGTGACAAGACCGTGCTGCTCGAAGTCGACAATCCACTCTATGAGCTCGCTCGGGACCAACTTGCGCGCTTCGCTGAGCTCGAGAAGAGCCCGGAATACGTCCACACCTATCGCATTTCACCCCTCTCACTGTGGAATGCCGCGGCCAGTGGCCTCAGTGCTCAGGCGGTCCTGGATGCTCTGCAGCGCTACAGCAAGTATCCAGTTCCCGACAGCGTGCGCACCGAGGTATCCGATTATATCGCTCGCTATGGTCGCGTGAGATTGACTGGGGAGAATGGGTCGCTGTTCCTCACATCACAAGACCCAGTGCTCGTGACCCAACTGACTCGTGACCGCAGACTGATGCCCTTTATTCTGGATCAGGTGGGGCCCCAAAGCCTGCGTATGGATCCCATGAGGCGCGGACACATCAAACAAGCACTGATACACATTGGCTATCCAGCTGAGGACCTGGCCGGGTACGTCGAGGGCACGCCGCTGGCCATTTCACTGCTCAGCACTTCTCGTAGCGGTGAAGCGTTTTCGCTGCGACGCTACCAGCAACAGGCAGTGGAGGCATTCTACGCTGGCGGTGCCGCACACGGGGGCAGCGGTATAGTGGTTCTGCCCTGTGGCGCGGGAAAGACAGTCGTTGGGCTGGGCGTGATTGAGAGGTTGCAGCAAGCTACACTCATCCTCACAACAAGTACCATAGCGTCGCGGCAATGGATTTCTGAGATTCTAGACAAGACCGATCTCGATGGACACAGCGTCGGCGAGTACACAGGGTCCCGCAAACAAGTGCGCCCTATCACCGTCACCACCTATCAGATGATGACCTATCGTCCGCGGCGAGGCCCGAAAAACGCGGGCAGAGAAGGATACCCACATTTCGCGCTCTTCGACGACCTGGACTGGGGCCTGATCATCTACGATGAAGTCCATCTCCTGCCAGCTCCAGTCTTCCGTATCACCGCTGAGATTCAAGCGCGTCGGCGTTTGGGATTGACTGCCACTCTCGTACGCGAGGACCGTCGAGAGCGAGATGTATTCTCACTGATCGGGCCCAAGAAGTATGCTGCGCCGTGGAAAGAGCTGGAAGACCAGGGGTGGATCGCAACTGCGGAGTGCCATGAGATTCGGATTTTGCTGCCCGACGAACTGCGTCTTGAGTACGCTCTGGCGGAGGACAGGGCAAAGTACCGCCTGGCAGCGGAGAACCCGCGCAAGCTCGATGTTCTCGACCAGTTGCTCGCCAAGCACCCACATGACAGCATACTGATCATTGGCATGTACCTCAGTCAGCTCCGAGAGGTTGCACAAAGGTATGGATTTCCGCTCATCACCGGAAGCACCAGCGTTAGCGAACGCGAGCGGCTTTTCGAGCAGTTCAGATCCGGGGCTCTTGGGCGCCTCATCATCTCCAAGGTAGGCAATTTTGCCATTGACCTTCCCGATGCCAACGTCGCAGTTCAGATCTCTGGCACGTTCGGGTCACGCCAGGAAGAGGCCCAGCGCTTGGGTCGCCTGTTGCGGCCTAAGCGGCATGGACTGCTGGCGCACTTCTATAGCCTGGTCAGTCGCGACACGCGTGATCAGGAGTATGCCTCTCGGCGACAACTGTTTCTCACCGAGCAGGGCTATCGCTACGACATTGTCTACGAGGACGAGCTGCCCGAGTGGCAGCCTGCAACGCTGGCTCTCAAGGCGCGATCGATGGCACCCGTTGCATTGCCCTCTCCTCAAGAGACTCCAGCCACGGCGTCAGGGACAGAGTGAGCCCATTAGGCGCGTTGGCGCCGCGGTGGCGCTTGCCATTTCGATGCTCGAAGTGTTGCTGCCCGCACTTTCGCAGGCCACAACTGCACTCGGAGGAAACCATGAGTGGCGCAGTGCCGGCCAGAGGTCCGACACACGCGGGCTGGACGCCTTTTCGCGTGCAGCCCTTTGTCGGTGCCTAGGTGACAGATGAACACCGGCGAGTCCAGATCTAGCCTGCGCGAGCTGCTGCGGCAGCTGCCCTTCGAAATCCTTCGCGAAATCGCTAGGCAACGAGGCTGGTCCATCGGAGCTACGGACAAAGCCTCATATGCCAGTTCTCTGGCCCCACTGCTTGGCGACCCCACGTCAGTTGCACGCACCGTGATTACCCTGCCGGATGACCTGCGGGAGGCACTGCGGGCGGCGTTCGTGATAGAAGATGGACACGGCATTGCGCCCGATGATCTTGCTGGTGTGATCACAGCACTGCGAGGTGACGATGAGCCCTACATAAAGCCGGTGGAAGCGGCCAGACTGCTTGTTGATCTCGCCAACCGAGGACTACTGCTTCCGTGGGACACTCTACCCGGCGCGACGACATACCTGTTCCCCTGGGAGATTCAGGTCAGAGTTCCACGGCTGCCGGGGTGGTGTCCCGGGCTGGAAGAGGATCAGGCCAAGCATGCGCTCCCCCCCGAGCAAGAGGACTTTGCTGAGCTTCTCAGCAGGCTCTGGAAACACCTCGCTGTACAGCGACCCAAACTGCGCCCCCGTACGCAGCCTGAAGTCGACGAGCAGGCAGCAACCCTGATCCAGGACTGGCCTCTCGACCCAGGCGAAATCCAAAGATGGGAGCGCAGGCAGCGCAGCAAGAGGCGGCCCACCCCACGGAGCCTGACTTTGCGACCCCCGCAGATGCTGTTGGACGATGAGGACATGGACAGGCTGACCCAACTGACGGGCGTCGAATCCGAGAAGCTGGAGTTTGCCCTACGGCTCATGTTGGAACTGAACCTAGCCGAGGTGGACGACACGCGACTCGTCCCGCGACCCGATGGGATGGAGAGTTTCGCGCGCGGTACTCCTGCCGAGCAGAGGCGTACAGCTGCGCAGGCCTACATGTCCATGCCAAGCTGGAGCGAACTGGATATGCTCGTGCGCGCCAAGGAGCGCTGGATCCTCACGTACAACCCCTACTTCCACGCATCGTACACCCAATTTCGCTTCGGTCTGGCTCGTGCGCGCCAGAGCGTGCTTCGCTTGCTCGCGGTGGCCGGTGAACGGCGTTGCTGCTATCTGTCACGGCTGGAAGCGGCCCTCATCCGAGTGTGGCCGCACCTGTTCCAACCACGCAAATACGACGGCGCTCATCCGGTCGCCAACGTCCTCCAGCTGAGCTTGCGCCAGAGGCCGGAGGCCGAAGGCACTGAGCCGTGTTCAGCCCAGGCCGCCTTTCTCAGAGCCATGCTCTTTGGACCGCTACAGTGGCTGGGCTATGCACAGAGATGCTCACAACGCCAAGAGCCGACTGCCATTCGCTTCAATGGCCTGGGCAACGTGCTATGGGAATATCCAGACCCCAGCCGTACCGTAGCGGCAGCCGAGCCCCTGCAGTTCGACTCTGCCTTGGACAGAATCACGGTGCAGCCATATTCGGTGGACCCAGATGTGCCATCTTTTCTTGGACAAGTTGCCGTTCTGGAATCGGCTGACCCAGACCAGTTCGTGTATCGCTTGGACATGCGTGCAGTGCACGCCACCTTCGACCGTGGCAAGCTGCTGTCCGAGCTTGAGCTCGAGTGGCAGCGAATAATGCCTGCGCCTATGCCCAGCGGTTTCCATCGAGCTCTTCACGAGTGGTGGGCTCGGTACGGGAGCATGCGCCTCTATGAAAGCTTTGCCCTGGTGGAGGTCGATGATGAGGTGACGCTGCGTGAACTGGAAGCCACTACGTCCCTGAGAGAGCACATTGTCGCCAGGGTGTCTCCACGCCTAGTTCTGATCCCAAGCGAGCAAGTAGACGACCTGATACGCGAAGCCCGAAAGAGGGGCCATATGCCGCGGCAGGTGGGTTGATTGATCACAGTGGCTAATCGTCTCATCAGGATACTCGAGGGATATCAATACACTGCATTGCTGCAGATCGCCAGGTTCCACGACATTCCCACCGAAGATGGTACGGGACGTGGGCTGGACAAGCCAGCTTTGATCAACGCTCTCTCAAAGCAGCTCTTCACACCAGAGCACGTATCCCAAACGCTGCGGAACATCGGCCATCTTGAGCGAGCCGTGTTGCACCGGGCACTGCTACACGGTGATGAACTCGACACTGACCAGTTCAGGGCGCAACTGCACGAAGAAAGCATTGTCGCGCCAGGTACGCCGTCGCCCTGGGCCAGAGTACACGAGGGCAACCCCTACGATCCCACGGCGAATGCATTCGAGGATGTGATAGCACGCCTCACCTTGCACGGGCTGCTCTTGTCGAGTGGCATCCCAGCCTCCTGGGGGCAGCGAAAAATGCTGGGACTGACGCCCGGGACGGTGCTTATCGTTCCGCAGCAGGTCAGGTACTGCTTGCGGGAGCCGATCCGCGTCGAGACGGAGTGGGGCCCAGGCAGTCTACCTGCTCCCATTCAGAGCGCCGACGTAGCCGCCAGCCAGCGCGACCTGTTCATCTACTGGAGTGCAGCGCTGACCCACCCCCTACCCTTGACCCAGGCGGGCTTGGTTCGAAAACGTACCCTGCGCGAGGTTAACCAGCAACTGCTGTCTCCCGACCCGGCCCTGGAGGGAGCGCAGCGCGAAACCGAGGCACCGCGGCTACACTTTCTGAGACTAATGCTACAGGAGGTTGGTCTGCTCTGCGAACGCAACGAGCACCTGGAAGCATCACACACTGCCGGGCAGATTCCCGCCTTCTGGCATGAGCCACCGCTACAGCGCGCAGCGCGCGCGGTGAAAGCCTGGAGGGAAATCGAGTGCTGGAATGAGCTATCAGGGCTCGGGCTGGGCTCTCTCGACCTGGACCTTTTCCGCGCACGGAAGACGCTTCTGGAACAGCTCTGTTCACTTCCAGTGGGGACGTGGATATCCGCTGAGCGCTTCTCGAACGGTCTCCTTATCAGCTTGCCAAACCTGCTTGTTGAGCCTCACAACTCAAGCATTTGGGCAGCTGTCCTCCAAGGTGATGACCAGCATGCGGCCCGCCACAAGGATCGCCTAGCCGACATCCAAGCAGCATTCATTGGACGCGCGTTCAGTGGTCCGCTGCATTGGCTGGGCGTCCTCGATGTTTCACTCGACGAGGATCGGCTGCTCGCATTTCGGGTCGGACAGCTGGGTCAACAGATACTGAGCGACGTGACTGGGACACAGTCCGCGGAATGCGCTGCGCCACAAGCTGATGCACGATCCAGCGACGAGGGAAGAGTCGTGGTTCAGCCCAGCTTCCACATTCTAGCTTTGGGCCCAGTACCAGAGTCCTCGCTGGCACAACTCGAGTTGTTCGCTGACAGAGCCAAAGCCGACCGCAGCGCCTTCGAGTATGTGCTCTCGCGGGAAACGGTGTACCGCGGGCAGCAGTGGGGCCTCAGTGTTGAAGGTATCCTAGGCGCACTCCGCGACATGTCGAACGTCCCGATACCCCAGAACGTCGAGCGCTCGCTGCGTGAGTGGGAACAGCAGTATCAGCGTATCAGCTTCCACAGGCGCCTGGCGCTTCTGCACACTGCTTCCGCTGGGCAGCTGGAGGACTTGTGGCAAGATGATGCAATCCGCAGGCACTTGGGGCGCCGTCTGACATCAACCGTCGCCACTGTGCGCCCAGGGCACCGATCGGCATTGAGAGAGGCTCTTTTCCGCCGTGGCGTTCTGGCCGCCCGGACACGGCCTGAGGGGGCCTGTGTGGGCCGCGTGCGTGCAAAGCCATCGGGTGAGCTGGTGCGTTTGCACGACGGTCCTGACCTGCTGCTCGATACTTGCCTGGCCGACCTAGCGGAACTCAAGGACGGTACCTACGTCGTCACCCAAAGAGCCGTCACCCAGGCTCTGCATCGCGGCACAACAGTGCGGGAATACCTAGACCGCCTGGTCAAGCTCAACCGCGGCCCGCTCCCAAGTGAGCTCCGTGCGCGTGTCAAGGCCTGGGGTCACTACTATGGCAGAGCTACCCTGCGGACAGCGGCCCTCCTAGAAGTGAGAGACCCTGGCGTTGCACAGGAGCTACTGGCCGATCCTGAACTCGCGCCCTTCCTTTCGCCGTTGCCAGCCGACCCTCGCGGGAGACTGCTCCTCGTCCAGAGTGATGATCTGAGCACGGTACGCCACCTGCTCACCGAGCGCGGAGTGGAGCTTGCGCAGTAGTAGCCCGCCGTGTGACGGAGAGGCCGCACCTCATGCGCGGCGAGAGCACGAGTCGTGCACAACGGTGTTGGTTGCGTTCCGGGGCGACCCTGCAAGGTCCAGTGACCGGAGTCGAACGCAGAGCCCCCGGTGTGCGGGCCAGCCCGGCCCGCATTTCCAGCATCCCTCTTTACTCGTGCCAGGTGCAGCCAGGACACCACACACGACCATCGCGGTTTATGAACGTATGGGCAGCATCGGGTCCCTGGCTGCCGGGCTCATAGCTGGTCAGCGGGGGCCTATTCCCCGACTCCCAGGCATGCATCAAGGGGTCTATCAGGCGCCATGCCAGCTCGATCTCATCGCTGCGCGTGAACAGTGATGCGTCGCCCTCCAGCACGTCCAGCAGCAAATGCTCATACGCATCCGGAAGCCTCTCTATGCCGAACGCGGGGCGGTAGTGAAAAGCCATGTCCACAGGCCTCCCCTGCCGACCCGCCCCCGGGACCTTGGCCTGAAACTTGAGGTGGATACCTTCGTCGGGCTGGATTCCGACCAGAATGCTGTTCGGCACATACTCTTGGCCCATCGGTAGATCGAATACTTGGAGCGGTGGGCGACGGAACTCGACGATGATGTCCGTCGTCTTCGTCGCAAGCGCCTTGCCCGATCGCACGTAAAAGGGCACCCCTTCCCACCGCCAGTTGTCGACGAAGAACCTCAGTGCGGCAAAGGTGGCCGTCTTGGAGTCTGGCTCCACACCCGGTGTCTGACAGAACCCGCGATACTGTGCTCGGACAGAGTCGCGCACGTCGACGGGACGCACAGCGCGGAGCACTTTGACCTTCTCATCGCGTAGAGCCTTGGCATCAAAAGTCCCTGGCGGCTCCATGGCCGTCAGGGTGAGAAGCTGCATCATATGGTTCTGGAATATGTCACGCAGAATGCCGGCCTCGTCGTAGTAGGCTCCCCGCTGTCCCACGTCAAGGCTCTCCAGAACGCTTATCTGCACATTGTCTATGTAGTTCCGATTCCAGATGGGCTCGAAGATCGCGTTTGCGAAACGGAAGAAGAGGATGTTCTGTGCCGTGTCCTTGCCCAAGTAGTGGTCAATGCGGAATACCTGATCTTCGCCAAAGACCTCATGCACTTGGGCGTTCAGTTGTTGAGCGCTTGCCAGATCGTGGCCAAAGGGCTTCTCAATGACGACGCGGGTCCATCCATGATCATCCCGACTGAGGCCGGCTCCACCGAGCCGCGACACAACAATGGGGAATTTGCTCGGCGGCGTAGCCAGGTAGAACACGCGATTGCCCGCAGTCTCGCCACTGGCATCGATCTCAGACAGAAGTGCGCCAATACGACCATACGTAGCCGGATCATCAAAGTCACCAGCCACATAGTGAATCCGTTCGGCAAAGCGTGGCCAAAGCCTTTGCCGGCTCGGCTCAATGCCCTCGCAATCAACCACGCCACGACGCAAGCGCTCCCGCAATTCCTCAAGGTCCAGATCATCAATCGCCACACCTACCAGCCGCACCGCTTCAGGCAGCATATCGGCACACATGAGGTCAAAGAGCGCCGGGACGAGCTTTCGCCGCGCCAAGTCCCCTGAAGCCCCAAAGATGACGAATGCAGCCGGCTCGGCCTTGGCTGTATTGCCCATTATCCCCACTCCCCCATTCGCCTTGGCCAGGCCAAAGCAACCACACTTGCCGGCTGAGAGTCGCCGGGCGCAATATTCCGGGCCGGCTGTGACCGAGCCGCAGTGCGACTATTGCAGCAGCGCACAAGCGCAGGCGCCTGCATTTTCTATGTAGAGGAGCCCATCCGGCACCGCACAGTGTCAGATGGGCTCCCCCTTTGCTGATCGAGTCTTCAGCGTTCTCGAATGGTGTGGGTCACTTGCCTTTGACAAAGGCGTAGAGGCGAGTCCCGCAAACCGGACAGGTACCACGCACCGCATGTCGACCGTTCTTGAGCACGACTTGTTCGGGATTCTTGACGTCGCGTTTCTGCTTGCACTTGACGCAATAGGCCTGCATTCCGCACCTCCTCAACTGTGCTTACACTGCGACCGACACCTAGCCCATTCTAGGGTCAAGCTCGCAGAACTCCAAATGGAGCAATTGATACCGCATGTACCTCGGCCGCCATGCAGAACACCCAGAGGCGCTCCAAAGCAGCCCGGTAGCTAGCCAATGTCTGTTTGACCAAGGCGCAGTTCTGTCGTAAAATGAGACTGTAAGCAGCGACGCCTGATCTCTGTCGCTGGTGAGTGCGAGATCGGCGTGTGTTAGCATAGGTCAGGCGTGCAAGATCACACTGGAGTCATCACGGCGCCCGGTCGTAGGCTGCACTTGCAGTCCATATTCGTGCCACTGGCCGGGCTTTTCTGTGGCTGACTGCCCCACCAAGGCACGAGGAGGTGAAGAGGAACTGGCAAATACGGAAAAGAGACAGCGTTTGGAAATCATGGGCACGATTGTTGAGGCATTGCCCAATACGATGTTCCGAGTCGAACTCGACACCGGTCAAGACGTTCTGGCCTACCTGTGCGGCAAGATGCGACGCTACTACATAAAGGTCCTTCTCGGGGACAGGGTCAAAGTGGAATTGTCACCTTATGATCTCGAAAAAGGTCGCATTGTCTATCGCTACAAAAAGCCCAGGGACTAGTGGGTTTGCCGCGACAACCATTGCTCGTTGTCAGGCCGGTCAGAAGGCGGAGGGAAGAGTAGGATGTCACTACAGTTGGCAATCGGACAGAACATCGTCCACCGGCGTTACGGAGCTGGAACGGTGGTGGGAGTTCGAGAAGGAAGCAAGGACGAGGAACACCAACGATACTACATCGTTGATATCCCCAGCAAGGATCTCAAGCTGCACCTGCCAGCAGACTCCACGGGAGACGCGCTCCTGCGGGAACTAGCAAGCGCAGACAAGATCAGGCGTGCTCTGAAGATGCTCGCCGAGACACCTGCCGATCTGCCAAGCGACTATCGAAAGCGGCGAGCACTTGTGTCCGAGCTGATGACGGACGGTACTGTCAAATCCCTGGCTCGCATCATCCGCGATTTGTGCGCCAGACAACGTGAGAGAAGCATGTCAACCTTGGAAGCGACCATGCTCACTGACGCCAAACGACAGCTTGCGGGTGAGGTCGCCTTGGCAGAGGGCATCGAGCTGACGCAAGCCATGCAGCGCATAGAAACGGCGCTGTGCAATGTAGAGGCGAGCTAACCAACACCTGCGTTTCTCCTCATCGATGTTGACACCATAGCCTCCGCGCGTCTCCCGGACGCAGAAGACACGTGGAGGCCGGCACCTCGCGCATACGCTGCCGATTCGGCCTCAAAGCCGGCCCGGGTCGAAGCATGTACTCCTTAGCAAAGGATGCAGAACGTGTGGCTGACGTGGAGGCCCCAGCCCTACGCTGCATGTCCACGGCACCCACGTTGCCCGCCTCAGTTGGATCCTGACTCATGCCAGCTCACATGAACTGACAGCTCTGGGTCAAAGTCGTATGAGCTGAGCGTGTTCGAGCCGCCGTACAGCGTATGCGGAATGTCGCCCCAAGCACACACTCGATGCCCAGGGATCGCTGGTTCTCGACAGAGCACTCCGAGGAATCGTCCAATCGCCCGAGCCCCCTGGCCCGGAGTTCAAGCGCGGCGGCCGTGCCACAGAGGCTACTTACACCGGTCGCACCCCGAAGCAGCAGTCCGAAGTATTCGGCCAACTTGACGTGTTGCCATAATTGGGCTATGATTATGTCGCAAGATGGCGCTATACGAAGGAGGTCTCGAGCGATTGGAGCAACTGGAACTCTTCCCCACCCCCAAACCAGCTGGAGAGCCCGAGAGCACTGAGGCGCTCACAAAGAGCACTACCCTGCACCGGGCCACTCTTGCGTTCCATCTCCACATGCATGATCAGGGTTTCAGCGAGCACACCGTGCGTGCATTCGATAGCGATCTGCGCCTACTGTCACGCTACTTGGGGCGCAGAAAGCTTCTTGGGGACATCAGTACCGACGTGCTGCAAGGCTTTTTGGGCTACTTGGAGCACGAGCGCGGGGTGCCATGCAAGCCCAAGTCGCTGGCTCGCCGCCTGACAGCGCTCAAGGTCTTCTTCTCATGGCTCGTCGAGGAGGAAGCGATCTCCGAGGACCCTGCGGCATCTCTGTTGCATCGCCCAGTGAGAACTCCTCTGCCGCACGTACTCTCTGACGAAGCCGTCAGTCAACTGCTCGATGCTACCGCAGCATGGCGTGACGACTCTGAACACCCCGACGCGCGACCCCATCTGCTGGTGACTCTGCTTCTGGATACCGGCATCAAGAAGGGGGAATGTATGAATATCTCACTGCAGGACCTGGACACTACGAGACCGGACTCAGCCAGCGTCCTGATCCGCTACGATGACTTCAGGCAGCGCTACAAGGAGCGCAAGCTGCGCCTTTCGACCGCCTTTTGCCGCGTCCTGCCCCAATACTTAACTCAGTATCAGCCGCAGGTTGACCTGTTCGAGTGCACCGCCCGCAACCTGGAGTACGTCCTCGACGCCTGTGAAAGACGGGCCGGGCTGTCCAGCCATGCTGTCTCGTTCGAGAACCTCAGGTGGACCTCTGCCGTGCGGGATTTTCGGCGTGGCATGGATCAGGATGACCTGCGTCGCAAGCTTGGCCTCTCCCGCATCTCTTGGACCGAGACGCTGGAGAAGCTGCAGAACCTGGCGGCGCCCGCTCTGTAGCCTGCGTTGAACGGCCCCCTTGGGTCTTGCGGACCATCCGCAAGACGGGACTGCACAACAGAAGAGGCGGCTGCCAGAGCGGGCAGGCGCCTCTTCCTCAGATCTGTGGCAATGCCAGGGAGTCGGCTAGAGTCACTGCGGCCATCTGGGAAATGGCTCGTCAGGATTCAAGCACCTTCTCCGGGAAGTAGCAAACCCCAACGGTGCCTGGTCCGGTATGAACCGCCAGGGCCGAAGAGAGGTTGGTGGTCAGCAGCTCGACGCACGTGAAGTTGTCTTCAAGCATCTGGTGCAGTTGCCCGGCTGCCTCGGCGTCACCCGCATGCACAATAGCTGCTTTCAGCCTTGCACCCCGCCCGACGCGCTCAGCTATCAGCTCAATCATGCGCCTATACACCCTGGCACGGCTCCGTTCTTGGCCCAGCGCGACGATCACGCCATCCTCCATGCTGATGATCGGCTTGATGTTCAGCAGTGAGCCAACCAGATGCTGCGCCCTGCCGATGCGTCCCCCCATATACAGGTACCTTAGCGTGTCGGCCGTCTGAAGCATGCGCGTCACAGGGATCATGCGGTTGATCATGCGCAGAATCTCGGTAGCGCTGACGCCCTCTTGAGCAGCGCGCGCGGCCTCGAGAGCCATCCAGCCGTGCGCCATCGATACATTCCGTGTGTCCACTACTTCAACGAGAACCTCCGGCATCTCCTCAGCGAACTCCCTCTTGGCCACAACCGCCGCCTGATACGCACCACTGCCCTCCGAAGTCATGCACACGGCTATGATCGCGTCCGCACGGCCCGCTGCGGTCCTGTAGGCCTCGAGGTAGTCGCCGTGCCCCGGATTTGCCGACTTGGGTAACTCATCAGCAGCCCGCATGTGATCGAGGAACTCGTCAGTTGTGACATCGATCAGATCACGATACGCCGTCTTGCCAATGTGGACATAGTAGGGCACCATGACTATGTCATACTCTTCGTAGGCCCCCCCGGGAAGGCTAGCACAACTGTCCGTGACCACTGCAAGGCTTGACATACACACTCCTTTCACTTGCCCGAGCTACTTCCCCGCGCCGATGCTCATGGCGAATACACGCAGAAACCGCTCGCTGGAGCGCTGATCTGGCGGGAATCGAGACCGCAGTCGATAGTTGCGCTCCATTCGGCGTCCGATGCCTTCACGCCACGCCTTGTCGTAGCGCGAAAGTGTCTGGTGACCTACATCACCCATCGCGATGGCCTCAGCCGCAACTCGTGCCGCCAGGCGCCCCGCCCGCATGGCATTCGCAATTCCACCGCCCGTCAGCGGATCCACCTGGTGGGCTGCATCTCCGATAAGCATACACCCACCGCTGACCAGCGACGAAGGCGGCAGCGCCACCGGCACCCCGCCAGTCACCACCGTCACAGGACTGCCCTGTGCCAGAAAGCTACGGCGCTCGATAAAGCGCGTCAACAGTTCAATTGGCGCTTCTACCATCAGATCGGCCTGGATTCCAAGACCCACATTTGCCCGGCCATCTCCCTTGGGAAAGATCCACACATAGCCGCCCGGCGCACACTCAGGATCCACAAAATAGTAGGTGCACTCAGGATCAATGTCGATACCTGCCAGAAGGAATTGCGCACAGCTCATGAGGTCTGACACAAGCAGCGTCGTATCCAATCCCGCCCAGGCACCAATCCGCGATTCCAATCCATCGGCGCCAATCACGACGTCGGCGGCGATCGTCCGAGCGCCCCACGAGCCCCTGGTCTCGACGCCGACAATCGTGCCTCCCTCTTCAAGTAGCCCTGTGACCGCCGTCTTCAAGATCGCTCGCGCCCCAGCTGTCACCGCTTTCTCGGCAAGCACACGGTCAAAAACTCGCCGTTCTACGACATGCCCCACTCCGGACGCCGCCTCGTTGGAGGCGATGTCGGCCGGATGCCATACATGGTCCCGGCCCTCTCGGACCACTGTGATCCTAGCCTTGCATACGCGGGCGCTAATCCACTTGGGATCAGCATCGATGAAGCCATCCAGAGCCCCAGGCGTCAGGCCCTCGGCACACCGCACCGGAGAACCAATCTCCTGTCGTTTCTCGATCAGC
>Ga0180438_10005918_pt1 | contig 16762 bp, 22 predicted proteins | sample SS_ome_12_FD_132455 | JGI IMG/M metagenome (GOLD analysis project Ga0180438, IMG submission 132455) | Hypersaline lake sediment archaeal communities from the Salton Sea, California, USA - SS_3_D_2 metaG | ecosystem: Environmental > Aquatic > Non-marine Saline and Alkaline > Hypersaline >...
CATGTTAAACCTTTCTGCAACGTCAATGTGGGGATGGCCGGAGTTAAGAAGTTTTTTTATCTCATTTTCCAATTCTGGAAACTGAGATAAATAATCCCTATTATACGATCCCTGGGAGCTATAGCCTATTGAATTTGCTTGCTCTTCTTGCGTCCACCCCAACCTATGCAAGCGATAGGCGACCATCTTTTGTTCCTCCTTGTCGAACGGATTTGTATAGAGATAAAGCAGATTTTCAAGCCATTGCTGTTCTGAATTACCAAAATGAGAAACGCCGTTAGTTTTATTTTGGAGTTTCCAGACGTTATAAATTGGGATTTGGAAATCATCCTGGAAGTTGAATTTGGGGAAAAGTTTAGATTCTAAACTTTTCCCCAAATCTTCAATCCAGTTTCCGACTGTTTTATGGTCAATACTTAACATCTCAGCAATATCTCTTTGTGTATTACACGCAAGCCACAAATCAAAAACTTTCTTTTTATTGCGCTCTTTTTCCTCTTTATCGGGAAAAAAGGTAATAAAACACATTACTTTTAGTAACATATTACATTTTGTTCATGGAAAAATAAGGATTGAAACACAAGTTTCCCCGGATGCACGCCGGAACCTGGCCCGGACCACTTTTGCACTTTTTGCACTGGATTTAACACTGTTTTGCACTGATTCCCTACCATTTTGCACTAATTTTCACCTGTTTTGCACTTTCAACCACTTTTACAAATAAAATAATTTTAATCACTTGCAATTTAAATTAGTGCAAAAGTGCAAAAAAAATCGACTATATTACTTACACCAATAAAATCTGATCTGAATAAACTAATGATTTCAAGCTATCTATACTTACAAAATTATACTGTACATTCTTTTTATAAATATTTTTGCACTTTTGCACTATAAAACAATATAAAGATAATAATTTTAATATATTGTATTAAGTAAATTTAGTGCAAAAGTAGGGTAATTTAGTGCAAAAGTAGGGTAATTTAGTGCAAAAGTAGGGTAATTTAGTGCAAAAGTAGGGTAATTTAGTGCAAAAGTAGGGTAATTTAGTGCAAAAGTTAAATAGAAAAAGCCTGTCATCATTTCGATAACAGGCTTTTTCTAATGTTTACAAGGGTAAAGTGTCAATCAAAAAATGTATAATATCTTAAACCGCATGAAGCGTTTTCTTTTACTTTGATGTTATAAGTTTTTGTATATATTTCAACCCATTTTGAAAAAGTATTTGAACGAGTCATATTTTCGAAATTAGGATAGTAAAACCTTTTGAAAGTATTAAACAAGTCATTTTTGTAATATCGTTTTGAATCATCTTTATCATTGCGAACCTTTTCTATTTTAAATGTTTCGGTTCGTTTATATGTCCTTCCGTCCGGTTCATATTCGGTAATTTCTGTTTTGACACCGTCTTCAAAAGCATCTTTCATAAAATCAACAAATTCCTGGCAAGTTTCAGCTACCAATTTATTATATTTAATATCATCACTTTCATACGGAATTAACCCAGTTGCAAGATAGTGTTGAATGCATGAGACCATAAAAGAATCAAATTTATTCCAATCCTGATCGTTCCAGTCAGTAAAGAAATTTCTTTTGAATTCTTTCGCTGGAGTTCGGTTCACGCCATCGTAATAGTCTGAGTAGTAAATATCAAACCTTCTCCCGATGTCTGATTGCTCAATTCCCTTAATTACGTGGTTTGAACTTATCACGATTTTAGGAATATCTTCCTGGGGTATTGTAAACTCAATCCCTCCTTTTTTTTCAACGCTTAGGTTATCTGTAATTTCTCGGTATACATTAGTCAAATCAAATGTTAATGGAATATCGTTGAAATTTATAATCTCTGTATCGAGATTTATTTTCTGAAATGCAAATCGATTGTCAAGTTTTTTACTGTCGATGGGAACAAGGTTTCTAATATATCCAAGTGCTTTTTCTGTCAATCCTTTTCCGGTTCGTCCTTTTCGGTCACCGGCGTTTTTCGCTTTTTCATCAATCAAAATGACACACCGCATATTAGACGGGTCATTATATTTATGCATTAAATAGCCTAATCCGGTCATCATACTATGTAATCTATTAGTATCTTCGCCGGATACATTAAGACAAAAATGAGAAAATTCAAAATCGTTCCATTTGACATTTCTAAAATTTCGTTGGATAACTTGATTTTCCCAAATATGATAGTTGAAATCATTGTAGTTAATCGTTTCAATCGTATTCTTTGTAACCTTGACCACACAGTTTTTATAATACAAGTATGCAGTATTTTTTTGTTTTGGCGCCGGGTTTAATTTGATGGTTTGCAGGTATTCAAGTTGCTGATCACTGAAAAGTACATTGCTTGCTTTCATCAAACTTGATAAAATTGTTTTATAATCGTTTTCATTGTTTATTTTTGAACGAACAAAGTCCTTTATTGCAGCCCTGGAAGTGTCTTGAATGATGCTTTTATTGTTCCTTACAAAGCTCACATCTTTAGAGTTAATGAAAATTTTTCCGTGTCCTGAAAGGTTTAAATAGTCGGTAAACTTAACCCGGTCAATTTTGCATTCTTTTTTGTCTGTATAGTACCAAAAATTTTCCGGCTCTGACTTAATGGCCGTTACTTTTTCTTTCAATTCGTCAATCCGTGGTTGCAATTTATCCGGATTATCGGTGTGAATGTCAACCGGCAGAGAATCACCGGCAAACCCATTCCCAAACTTCAAGGTAAATTCGGTAACATCCATCGGGACCAGCCGGTTAAATTCATTGAAACCCCGTTCCTGGATGAAGTCTGAAACGTCTTTGCCGTGTTTATCGGCAATATTATATCCCAAATGTAGTAACTTGAAATTGTCATATCCGGCAAAATCGGTTATCGCATTTTTCGCATAGTTTATTCCGGGTTTATCGCAATCCGGTATAAATATTACATCTTTACCACGTAGTAATTTAATATCTTTTTCATTCCACCTGGCAGAGTTTGCACCTAGCCGGTGAGTGGTAGCAAGCATGCCATTTTTAATCAATGATTCAACGTCTTTTTCACCTTCTACAATGTAAATAAACCGGCTATCACTTGTCATAATTTCAGGCAATTTATAGATATTAACCGGATTTTCCGGCATCTTATAAACCCAACTATGCCCTGATTTATGACGGTATCTGAATTCTTTGTAATTGTGTTTTGCCGTAGGTTCGGCCTTAAGTTTCTGGAAGCTTAAATTACCATTACCGTGCCTGAAATCATAAATGATTTTGAAGTCAGACATCGGCCTGAAATCAATTACTTTCGTTGATTTTGGCAATGGCTTAGTGGCAGAATACCCACTTCCCTTTAGTTCGCTGCTTAGATTTAACGATTTGATTTTCCCCCTTGCACCGCATGAAAAGCAATTGTAAACACCCTTCACGAAATTGGCAGAGAACGAACGCCGGGTTTCTTCATGAATAGGACAAAGAGAATAAATCTCGTTACCCTTACAAACTGGCCTGTCTAAATAACCCATCAAAGCATTTTTTAAATCACTTGAGTTTATTTCATTTTGAAGTGTTTCAGAAGATTGTTGCATTATAAGTCCCTGTTACTTTGGTTCAACTATGCATTTTTTTGCACATATTAACTTAAGGACTCAAAAAAGGCTTGCATTTTTAGGAAAGATTTTGTATAATTAAGCATCGGGAGGCAATTCCGACGCCAAAAATTTTTTGCAAGATTTTTTAAGTCCTTAAGGCCAATACGCTGCGAACGTTTGGCCTTTTTTTATTTAGCATCCCAAAATACTAATTTTTTTGGAAATTTGCAAGGAAAAATATGTCTAAATATCTGGTATTAAATATAGTTAAATATTGTCAAATATGTGTATAATTAAGTAAATTAATGATAATTAGCTGTAATCAAAATTATACTTACCACCTATTCCTCGGAGCCTGGCCACGTCTCGAAAAATCCCTTAATCCCTGCTTTATTTGGCCATTGTTGAACGTTCCGGTCACTGGATAACCGATTGTATGTCTTGCTCGGGAAGTCCGGGAAAATCGTTCTCCTTGCGTAATTTGTTTACTTGTTTACAAGTTTACTTTTGTACGTTTCGAGCTTTTCTTTGTTGGTTTCAATGTAGTCTGAAAGTATGTTTCTCACCAGTTCGGAAATATTCTTATCTTCAAAAAAAGCAATAACTTTTAAGTCCTTAATCATTTGCTCGGTTAAGTGGTATGTTTGCCGCTTGTATTGTTGTTTACTTGTTTCCTTGTTTACTTGTTTACTACCAAAAGCAGTGACTTTTGTAAGGCTTGAATCACTTGCTTTTTCAGCTTTGAATTTTGAGGATAAGTCTTTTTTAGCCACGCTGTAAAAATTCCTCTGCTAAATTTTCAAAATCTTGCGTTCCGTATGATCGGGGATCATACTCTTGAATTGTTTGATTGAATGCCGGAGCCTCCGCAATTGCTACATTTTTCCGGATCATGGTGTTGAATACCAATTCCCCGTATGCTTCCCGTAAATTTCCCTCAATTGATTCTGCAATTTTGGTGCGTTTGTCAAACATATTTATCAAAATGCCGTTGGTTTTAATCGGCTTGGCTTCCCGTTCATCCTGGTTAATTTCCTGGACAATATTTCGAATTTGCGAAATTCCGGTCATATCGAAAAATCCCATTGACGCCGGAATCAGGATTTCATCAGCAAAATAAAGAGCGTTTTCGTTTATGAGTGAAAGACTAGGCCCCATGTCTACAAAAACGAAATCATATCCGTTCAAGTCCTGAAAAGCTTTATCCATTGCTTTTAACGGTGACCGGGATATAACAAGCAATTTTTCGGTGTCTGCAAGCTTCTCTTTGCCACTATTTATTAAGTCAAGGCCATCCCTTACGTTGACAACATCAAGCCCGGTATCCGTATTCGCCAAATATGACGCAAGAGTCTTTTCGCTGTCGATTGCAAACCAATTTGCAAGGTTTCCCTGCTTGTCACAGTCGATTAGGAGTACTTTTTTTCCTTTTTGGGTTAACGCATACGCAAGATTTACGCACGTGGTAGATTTTCCGGCACCGCCTTTACTGGTACACACAGCAATTTTTCTCAAGTTATTTTCCTTTCTGGTCGTCTTTGTGAATGATTACAATTTCAATCTTTCTTGACTTTAATTCGCGTAACATCCTATCAACCCGGTCAAATTCCATGATATTTTTTGAATCGATAAATTGAATTTCTTCCGATAGTGATTCGATAGCTTTGTTTTGTTCTTTTTCATGGCCTAATATGGCAATAACTGCGTCTCTAAGTTCAGCGTGTTTTTCTTTTAGCTCTAAATATTCGGCGTAGGATACCAGTTTTTTGAATGTGGTGAAAGCTCGCATGATTTGAATATTTACCTGAATAGCTTTTTCGCTATTTAGAACACTGGAAAGCATTGCAACGCCGTTTTCGGTGAATGCATACGGTAAGTAGGTACGCCCCCCTTTCTTTGAGATCACAAATTGTGATCTCAATCTATCATATTCATTTTTAGAGAGTTGAAACATGAAATCATCGGGAAATCGCTTTATTTTTCTCTTAACTGCTTGCGTTAAAGTTCTGGTTTCAACTTCGTAAAGTTTGGCCAAATCACTGTCAAGCATCACCCTTTGATTCCGGATGAAATAAATTTTATTTTCGATATTGGAAACCTGAATTTCGTTCACCTGATTGTATTCCCTTTCGTAAAATTGACCGGGTCCCGCGCCGATGGGAACCCGGCTTGGTTAAATTATTCCGGATCGAATCCGTTCTCATTCCAGCCAAACGCCAAGAGTGTGTTTTTGACTGTTATTTTGTCAATTGGTACAGTCATCAGATAGTCACGCCCGGCATTCAATCTATTATCTAATTCGCGAACAACAGCTCGCAAACGAAAGATTTCTTGCCGCATTTCGCGTTCGGCATCGGTGTATGTGTCTGCCATTATATCACCTATAGTTTGCATGCGTCGTAAGCTTTTTGGAATAGCTTCCCGTTTAATTGGTTAAAATCCCGCGGGTCAAATTTTTCTATGCCAGCCGGATTTTTGAACTTTGGTTCGATGCGTTTTTGATTAATCCAATTGGTTATAGTTGGTTTCGATACCTTGAACTCTTTTGCAAGCTCCGCCCTGGTCATTAAATTTGAGACGCTTTCATACTGCAAGGCATCTTTCACCTTTTCGATTATGATTGGCATATAAGACTCAAGCAGTCGTTTAAATTCCTGGTTTGTATTTTTTGACTTCATATTTTACCTTAAAAATTTATGCTTGTCATTGCTTCTTTTTGGTGGCGTAAGACCACGTGGGTGTAAATTTGAGTCGTTTTAATGTCCTTGTGACCGAGGATTGCCTGAACGATCCGGATGTCCGTTCCGGTCTCTAAAAGATAAGTTGCAATCGAATGTCTCAAAAGGTGAACGCCTCCTGATTTGTTGATATTAAGCGATTTGAAGGCTTTTAAGAAACGTTTAGTCAAATAATCGCCTATTTTATTGATTAAAAGATTGTTATTGCTTTGAGCTTTTTCCCGGTACCACAGAAGTAATTTTTTTAATTCGGGATGCAGGTATACTAATCGTTCCTCTTTGGTTTTTCCGCAAAGTGTTAGGCAATCCCGATTGAAATCAATGGCGTTCCACTTGAGACCACCTTCATCACTCCGGGTTTCTGGAAGTGTTTTGATTGAACCGGATTGGATTTAATCAGATTGCTTTTGATAGCCAAGTTAAAGATTTTGCGCAATTCTGAAAGGTATTTGTTTATTCCGCTGGGCGATAGTCCGCGGTTGCGTTGGTGTTCAACATATTCAGCGATTGTTTTATCTGAAATGTCAGCAAGCCGGATGTTGTGATCGATAAAATCGCTTAAATATTTAACCTGGTTTAGGTTTCCTTTCAATGTTGCCGGGGAGGAATTATTCCTGTATCGTTCATCGATCAACCAATCTTTGAATTCAGATATTTTCATGTTTCGGAGCTGAATCGCATCTGACGTGTGTTCGTGTTCCCCCAATTTTCGGAGCGCTACATCTTTCATAATTTGGTGATACTTTTTTTCGGCAATAGCTTTCGGCGTGTTGATCGGCAATGTCACGCGATTAACTTTTCCTTTTTCGGAAAATCTTATTTGAAAACCGATCTTGCCGGTCGGGTAATTGATTTGATAAAAACCTGGTTTTAAAGTTGTAAATGTCTGCATTTTTTTTATCTCTATATTTACGGCCGGACGCTGATGGAACGCCCGGCCAGGTTATCATTCTAAATCATTGGGAATAAATCTAATTGGTTCATGGCTGATTCAAAGTCGTGTAGTGCCTGTAAGCCTTCCTGTTCTGAAATAATCTCGTTGCCCAGGAATTCGGATTTATAAAGCTCAAAAGTGTCTCTAATTTCATCTGTATCAGTACTTTTTGAGTCAAGGTAATATGTAACACTATTCAGGCCCCGTATGTCAATCTCAGTAATAAAGAAATGCAGGTTTCTGGCATTATCAGTATAAAGCCCGGCCTCTTTTTCGCTTTCGGAATCAATTGCGTTGTCGATTTCTTTAATTATTTTTTTACCGGCCAGGCTATTAAATCTTTCAAAAATATCCTGCTCGCTTAAGGCGTCCCGTCTCATATCAATTTCGATTGAGCTCACTTTGTTGTCAATAACCGCGGGGATGATATTCCCGGCTTTGTCGTAGCGAATAACAGTTAGATTATTGTTCATCAACCACAAACGCAAGATTTCAAGATTCTTAAGCTGTACCTGGAAGATAAGTTTATTTAGTCGCATTATCTTCCCCCTTCCTGTTAGCTTGAATAACATTGTAACAATGTGTTTTACTCACCCTGTTCTTTTTGCCTGGCAGAATGGAAGATACGGCCCTTGTTAATTTTAAGTATGAGAATGAAACGTCTGTTAATTTATTCCAATTATCGAAGACATACAGGATAAACGGATCTGTTTTCCCTCTAAATTTTGTGTTATAAATTTCCCGGAATCGTTCATAATTACCGTTCAAATTATCATCATTTTGAACGTCGTTCGGAACGTTCCGATGAACGGCTTTCTGAACGGATTCCTGAACGCCATCTGGAACGTTTTTTTTGGTTAACGTGAACGGTTTTTCGCGTTCATGAATATCGTTCAAAAATTCCGGCTCATGAACTGTTTTTGAGACAATTTTAACACGTTCAACCGGCTTGCTGTCAAGTTCGAATCCGACCTGCCGTTCACTTTCATTTTGCCGGGCTATGGCCGGTTCGTTTGTTGCATCGTTACCAGCCTGATTCAAAAAGTACTGAACGCCCCGGTAAATGAACCCCTGGTCATTTTCCTCAAAAATTCCTTCAATGGCTAATTGTTTTTTGTCGCTTTCTTCGATCTGAATAGCTGAAAAGAAAATCATTAGCAATTCTATAATTGTTGAAATGATGATAACGAACAGACCCCGGATGAATCCAGATTTTTTATTAAACATTTTAGCGTACACATTGAATAGTGCCGCTGAAACGCCGATTCCTTCCTCTTGGATTTCGTCTAATTTTTTAACGTCCGCTTTCATCGCTTCAATAGCCGCCTGCGCCTCCTGCAACGTTTGAGCAGACCGGGTAACATGTTTTAGCTGCCTTTGTCGATCCGCTGTTTTGCTTAGGCTCGCGATAATAGAATCCTGTAAAGCAATGGCCCGGCGTTGCGTCTGATATGCTGTACTTTTTTCTGCATTTCGTTGAAAGCCAGTTTCTAAGGCCCCAACGCTGGCAGAGATGGAAACAAGCGCCAAAACAGCGCAAAAAACAAATGCAAGGATGCCGGAAACCTTGTTCCTGTGCTGTTTGCCGTAAATAAGTAGCGTAATTTCACTTAGATTCAATAACACGCCAGAAACAACCCCGACTCCAATCCATGCCGGGGAACCATCGCTGAATATTTGCAGTGTTAAATTTGTCGTTAAAAACAGACTTAACGCCCATGAAAAAAGAATCGCCACCCAGCGAAAAAGCTTTAAAATGGCTTTTGAATTATCCATCCTTAGACTCCCATTTTAAGACGCGACAAAGTGCTTGATTTTTTGCATGTTGCCGCGTATATTAGCGATTGTCAGGCCATTTTGGGCTTTCCCTGGGTTTAACCGTGTCAAAGTCCAAGCTTACGCCTGGCTTTAAGCCCTGGGTGTGACCGCACCTGGGGCTTTTTGTTAAAAGGGGAGTCCCTTAATGCCTGTATGATTTAATTTTTAAAAGAACTAATTTTTAGTGTAAGTTCATATAGCGAAACAAGCAATTTTCTATACTTTTTGATTTCCGTGTTTCGCTGTTCAACGGTTAGATTATTTTGTTCCGCTGTTTGAATAATGTGAACCATGCCGGTGGTAATATCCTGTTGGCGCCGCTCCGGAAGCGCTCGGAACATATTCTGAAATGCGATTGTTTCGGGTGTCCGGCCATATTCCTGATCGTAGATTGCCGGCAATTCGTTCAAATTCTGATTGATTTCCTGATTTTGATTTAACATGGTGGAACTCCTTTTCTTTAAAATGGTAATACTTTTCGGCTGTTTGGGGCTTCCTGGCTTAACGCTTCAAGTCCTGAATCTGCCTTTGCCCTGGATGGTGCAACATCCGGGGCTTTTTATTTAGAGTCCCAAAGTTGCCGGTGAATTAATTTGTTTTTTTAAGGTTTTTCCTCAACAATTCCGTTGTGATAGTCACGGATCGCGTTGATTTCTTCCTGCGTCCACAGTCGTATTCTGCTTGATTTCCGGTACCGCTTAGGATCAACAATTTTATTATTATTTAGCCAGTAGTACAGCGCTGATCTTTTTATACCGACCTGTTCAAGCAATTGTTTTGTAGTAAAGTATTGCATTGTGTTTCCTCGCCTTTTAAAGTCGTGTTAAGTTATTTTCTCACGTGTTGAGTATAGTATACTAAAATTATTTTGAATAGTCAAGCCCTTTTTTTAAACTGACAGTTAACAAATACCAGCCCAATAAAGTTAAATCCTGTTTAATAACTAATATAGTTATATAAGATATTATAAAGTATTGTTAAGATTAAAATTACGCAAAAAAAGTCTTGACAGCATCAAATTTTTTTAGTATCTTAGAAACAGAATTTTAATTCAGATAAAGTTTTCTTGACATAAGCGAGGGTAAAAACGCAAAGCATGAGGCTTGCTTTTATGCTCGTGGTAAATTCCTATTTTATAAAGGCCACCTTGCAAGCCTAAGCGAGTGTGGCCTTTTTTATTTTAAACCTGAAAGGATCATTTATGAATGTTGCTTTGAAATCTGCTATTGTTTCGACCGGGCTAAGGCAATATAAGATTGCGCAAATGCTAAATATGCACGAATCACAATTAAGCAAAATCGTAACCGGCATTCGCCCGGCCCGGGAAGATGAGAAAAAACAAATTGCCGAATTGTTCGAAATGCCGGTTGATTCGCTATTTCCTCAAAACAACTAACAATAGGAGCCTTTAAAATGGATTTAAACAACTTAGATTCCCGTGTTTCTGCAATGGAACGCCGAATGCAAACGCCCGCGGCTTTACAGGTCGTTGGCGAGGCGGCGTTAACCGGCAAAATCCCGTTAACCGACGCTGAAAAATGGTTTAATGCCTATTTAGATTCACCTGAGACGGTCGGAGAGCTTTTGCAGTCGCTTCCGAAGTCGTTGAAAGTGTTTATTAAAATGCCCGGTGATCTGATAAATGAAAAAGTTTTAACCAAATTGGCAGAGGTGCCCGGAATCAATTATGTTGAAGCGCTGGCCCTGGTTGAAACTGAGAATAGCGAGCTTGTAAAAGCATATGCAAGTTTGAGGATTTAGCGCATGAAAAATAACAAAAAAAACATTGAAACCATTAACAAAATGTGCCGGAATTGTTGTAACGACTGCAAGCTGGACGCAGACGTAAACGTGGTATATTGTCCTGAGTTTGAAGCAATCGAACCGGCCCCGGATGAACAAATAAAAAAGGATATCCAAGATGACCAACGCAAAAATTGAAAAATTGCAGACCGAATTAAACGAATTGAATCAACAGAAAGCAGGTTTTGATCAGGAGCTGGTTAACTTAAAAGAATTTGTTAGCACTCACAGTCCCCGGTATTATTCAATCCTGGCCGATGTTGAATTGAAAAAACAAATTTCGAATGAAGATCGGGATTTCCAGGAAAATTTTGAGACAAAAGAGAAGCGTATCAAAACGGTTGAAAAGGTGATTGCCGGACTGGAAAACACTATCAAAAAGACTGACCAGCGCCTGGTCAACGAAAATGAGAATCATAGAAACAAGATAAAAGCCAAGTGTGAAAAGGAAATAGTCGGAAAGGTTGCCGCTTGGAATACGAAAATTGATGAACTCCAAGTCCTTTTAGATGAAATTGCAATATTATCCAATGATTATAGACTTTCACTTAAAGATATTAGCGCATCGCTTTTAACAAAAGCCTGTGAGCGCGCCTTTTCCGGAGCGGGAACTTTCGCAAAAGTTAAAATCGATTATCCCTGTAATCCGTGGAATTCTTCGATAGATGGTTTAAAATTAGAACTTCGTCCGAACATTAAATAAGGAATCGCTATATGCCAACAATCGAAAAACGGCTTGAAAGCATTGAATCAACCCTGGGAAACCTGAAAAATCGAATTCCGGAGAAATTCGGAACCGGCCCAATTTTTATGTTTTTTTTGCCATGCGATAAAAAAAAATACGATGAATTAAACGAATTTTTAGACAGTCACCCCGGAGTTGATAGAGAAAATTTAAGATTTATTATATGTTGCGGCCCGGACGGTCCCGACGTTGAGCCAAAAAAATTCGGGATGGGTGAAGGTGAATAATTCTGCATTTATGCCCATGTTCGCCAGTTTATGGCCGGTTAGCGTTGCATTTTGGTGCATCTTTGGAATATTAAGTAAATAAATATCAAAGGATTGATAATAAGGGTATGGCCGGAAAAAGAACTGTAAAATTGGAAACGATAGGCGATTGTCACCGCTTTTTAGCTAAAGTGATAAATCGATACAACAGGGAAGAAATAGACAGCGCCCAGGCAGGAAGGTTCGCATACATGGTCAATATCCTTGTAGGAATCATCAAAGATAATGACTTTGAAAAGCGGATTGCAGACCTTGAAAGCGCTGTTTTGGAAAAAAAGAGAAGTCCTTAAATTGTTTGTTTGGTGAAATCTCTGAAAAGCGGAACTCTTAACCGGGTTCCGCTTTTTATTCCTGACTTTTCTGACTCCATAAAAAGAGGCTGAGATTCGATTTCCGAGTTTTCCGAGTCCATAAAAAGGAGAAATTTTCGTTTCAAAATCAGCAAACAGGTATCCATTTTGGTATCAAAAAACGCCGTCATTCAGCCGGTATCGAACGAACGATACTTTTTAGGTGTGAGTGTATGCCTTTTTTAGAGAAACGCGCTTAGAATTGATATTCAAAAAAAGATTCTTGAGTTTTTTGAGTCCTTAAAAAGGGGCTAAAATTACATTTGTTACTTTTGTGACTCCTAAAAAAGGGGCTGAAATGCTGATCGCCGGCAATTCATAGAATTTTTTGACTTCATCCTCAAAATGTTTTGCCGTTGGCTGTTTGGTACGATTCAGCACATTGGTAATTATTTCGGTTAAGGATTGTTCGGGGGTAATAAATTTGTCACATTGTGATAATTTTAGTAATTCACGTGCATGACCTTCTTTTAGATTATCATTTGTGACAAATTTTTTTAATACCGATTCTGGAAAGCCTGCACAAGATATTTTATAGCTGACAAAATTCCGACTAATCCCCGTAGTCTTAGCAATCTTTTCCTGTGTCCACCCCGATTCATCAGCCATTTTCTTGTAGAATAACCAGTCATCGACAATAGATAGCATTAACGAGCAGTTGGGCAGAGAGGCACTTAAGATTGCAGCGATTGAAAAGGTTAAAGCAAAGGAACGGCAAGCAGAATATCATGGAAACCAATACGATAACAAAAGTGCACCTGTGGAACCAGTTCCACAAGTGCAAAAAGAAAATGGTAAGGCCCGCGACATGGTAGGTGAAAAACTCGGTGTATCCGGTAAGCATGCAGACCATGCCGCCAAAGTTGTGAAAGTGATTGATACACTCGAAAATGAAGGCAAAAGTGTTTTCATTCATAGCCCCGCAGCATATTGATTTTTTCTTGAAAATAAGATACCGATACAGGCGTTTAAAATGCCGTTTTTGAATCGGTGCGCGCTCCATCGGCACCGGCCCGGTCATGGCCATCGATGGCCGTACTCCAGGTGATTAAAAACAATCGGTAACTTCCTCGCCTGGGTTGTCGTGGAAATAATATTTTAAAGTGGTTGCCGGATCACTGTGTCCCAAATATTTCTGAATGTACTGTGCGCTTTTTCCGGTTTCTTTTAACCGCATCGCGCACGAATGCCGGAACGTGTGCGGATGAATACGGAACCCCGCTTGTTTGCCTGCAAGTTGCAGAATCCTAAAAATGTTTACCCGGTTATATTTGACCTTTTTCCCACTTTGACCCCTGGCAGTGGTACAAAAAAGGTATTCGTATGAATCGTACACTTTCATAATTTCACCAATCAATTCCCGTTTGCAGTATACCACCCGTTCCTTTTTGCCCTTGCCTACAATCTTGATTTTTGCCTGGCCGTTCAAAGTAATATCAGTCAATTTGATATTAATCATTTCATCGGCCCGGCATCCGGTTTGAAATAAGAATTCAATCAACAGTCCGGTTTTTCCTTTTTTGGTGGAAGCTTTCAAGGTATCGATTTCGCTCCGGGTCAGATACTGGTCTCTTGTGATTGATTGCGATACCTTGACTTTGGTTATCTTCTTTGCCTGCTGGGTAACATTAAACCGGAAACGAATATCGGTCGATTGAGCTTTAATAATGGCGATAATATGTTCCCGTTTAATATTTTTGGTGTTAGGCTTCCAGTTATGAGAATCTAAAAACTGATTGATTGTTTCCGGGGTAATATCCTGTTGATTCAATCCTTTTTTGTTGGCCCAGGTTAAAAATTGTTCCCCGGCTAAAATCCGGTCGCGTTCCGTGGATTTTGAAATCACCGATCCGTTTTTATGGCCATGACTCATTCCCTGGATAACTGTCAAATCCAAGATACAATCTTTTGAATATTCTATCAAACCGGTTCCGATTTTCGTTAATTTCATGGCACGCCCCTATTTTTATGATTAGATAACTTATGCTAACTTATGTTATCTAAATTTACTCATAAAAAATGACAATTGCAAGCGTTTTTAACTATTTTTTTATTAAGAAGTTGTAACGGGAGGGTCATTTTAAGAGATTGTTTTTCAAAAGATTGTATCGAAAGTGTTGCAACAACGAACAAATTTTTGAGATGTATTTGGCGTGTAATACGTTGGATGAAATAACCGAAAAAACAGGTATTCCCAAAAAAACAGTTGATGACTGGTTAAAAGATTTGTGCGAAAGTTTAGCGATTAAATTTTCGCACAAATTCAATTTCCAAGACGATTTCCAAATCCCAATTTACAACGTCTGGAAAACACAAAATAAAACCAAATGTCAATTATCGCAATTCAATCCACGTGTAACCAGACCAAGAGATACAATAGAAAAGCTCGCACAAAGGATTCAACGAAATGGATTTGAAATTACGCGCGCGCTTTGGGTTTATCCTGTTAATAATCATTTCGAAGTTTTCGCCGGGGGGAATCGATTACAGGCAGCAAAAATGGTTGATTTGCAGAAAGTGCAAAAAGTGGTTGATATTTAGACGATTTTTGGTATATTGGAACTTTTAATTGCAAGCGTTGGAGAATTTAAAGCAAATCGGTCTTATCATCCTATACTTGTGAAAATGGGTAAAAGTGAGACGGGCCAGGTTCCTGATGCGCACGCCGGAACAATAAGGTTATTAAATTTTCTTCATTATTGATTTATACATTAAAGCGTTTTAAATCAAGGAATTAGCAAACGATGACTACTTACATTTTTTTCTTGCAATAAGTTGAAAATTGATTTATATTTCTTGAAATTGGTTTTAAAGGCGCGTTCCCTTACGGGCCTGGTGAGTAGAATGGACAAGCGGTATATTATTACCCTGACCCTTCCGAACGTGAATAATCGTTCGGCCAGACAAACAACGAAAAATTGTAACGGAAGTCTCAATCAGTTTCTACCGGTTTCGGTGCGAAATGCAGTTAAAGAGTTATTAAGATTTGCACTGATTTTAATTGCAAGTGATTAATTCTCTGTAAAAGTGCAAAAAAGGAAAAAATAGCTTAAGTTCTATGAAGACTGTTTTTCTTGCATTTACCATATTACATTTTCTTAATACATGAAAATTAATAACTTATGCAAAAACTGTTCTTGACTTTGGCGCTCGAAAATATTACATTACTAAAACTTTTAATTGTTTTAATTCTGATAAAAAAAGCCATACTTTTGAAAGTATGGCTAATAAGATTTTAAAACCAGTACACCGTCTAAACTAATTGTGAGTAAGGTGATTAAATTTTCTTCATTTTTTATATGGCGAAATTAAACGGTATTCCAATGGAAATATGAAAATCAAAAATATTTCTTGTATATTACCTAATTAAAAATTAAATTGTTACATTGAAAAAAATATTTAAATAAAAAAGCCTCATCAAAAACCCGGCTCGGGAAAGCTTTAAGGATTTGTGACAAGGCTTATATTAATAAGACGTTGTTATTTACAATATAACAATTTGAATCTTGAAAGTCAAGTTTTTAAAATTGTTATGTTGTATTGGTGAGGCTTCAAATTTTAACCTTTAAATTTGGAGCGTGTAAAATGAATTCATCGCAAAGATTCAAAATGGTGTTTTTTACCATCGTTAGTTTTACGTTTTTATCTGCTATTGGCTGTGTTTACCTTTCGCTATTCAATGATTACAATCCGATTCAAAATCAACTCTTCGAAGCTTTTTCAACGATTTTTAAAACAGGTTTTGGTACCATTGTTGGCTTATTAAGTGGGAAAGCTTTGTCTTAATAATCTATCGAATTTTTAGAAACCCTATGGAAGGCGAAAAAATCGTTAAACCCTATGGAAGGAATATCAATCCGGGCCAGGTGCCGAACGGAAAAGTTAAACAAATTTTGCTGAGAATTGTTCCGGTTAAGGGAGCCAGATTAAATTGTTTTGCTTCCTGAAATCGATTTTAAACGGCCAAAAAATCATTTTAGGCATACGAAACCATTAGCCAGGGAAAGATCGTTCAATACGTGGCGTCTCAGCGCGAAATAAAAACAGAATCCTGGTATATCAAAAGGGAAAATTGATGGCAATTAAAACAGTGCGTAGACCAAAAGAAATCGACGACTCGCCACCATCGGAATGTTATTTTTGCAACGCTGGTACAATTTATTGGAACCTGGAAGCGTTAGAGCCTGTTTGTCATCGATGCGCGGCTAGGTACGGGCAGCGGCACCTATCACGGCGTTGTCCGGAATGCGAAACCGGGGGATTCGTTTTAATTCAGTGCATTGGCTGCGGTTATATTTTTCATCAGGAACCCGTCAGCAATGGCTAAATTAAATCAGCGACATAGCCGGATGCTGTCTTGTTTGAGATGCCGATATAGTCAGCCAGGGTTCCGATCTCTGTTGACCAGACCAGAATCAAAGGCATGTTAAACCTTTCTGCAACGTCAATGTGGGGATGGCCGGAGTTAAGAAGTTTTTTTATCTCATTTTCCAATTCTGGAAACTGAGATAAATAATCCCTATTATACGATCCCTGGGAGCTATA
>Ga0180438_10005919_pt1 | contig 16762 bp, 12 predicted proteins | sample SS_ome_12_FD_132455 | JGI IMG/M metagenome (GOLD analysis project Ga0180438, IMG submission 132455) | Hypersaline lake sediment archaeal communities from the Salton Sea, California, USA - SS_3_D_2 metaG | ecosystem: Environmental > Aquatic > Non-marine Saline and Alkaline > Hypersaline >...
AAGCGCGGGCGGCTTCCAGATGCAGCTTCAGGACCGCGGCAGTCTGGGCCTGGCCGACATGCAGGCGGCCACTGAACAGCTCATCGACACTGCGTCCGGCCAGCCACCGCTGACGGCGGTGAACACCACGTTCCGAGCGAACGTGCCCCAGCTTTTCGTCGACATCGACCGCACCAAGGCCAAGACGCTCGACGTCCCGCTCACCTCGGTCTTCGGCACGCTCCAGGCGTATCTCGGCTCGGCCTACGTCAACGACTTGAACCGCTTCGGCCGCACCTGGCAAGTCCGCCTCCAGGCCGACCATCCCTTCCGCGCACGAGCCGACGATATCAAGCAGCTCGACGTCCGCAACCGCTCCGGGCAGATGATCCCCGTCGGCACGTTCGTCACCGTCGAGGACACGTTCGGGCCCCAGGTGATCCAGCGCTACAACCTCTACCCCAGTGCCCAGGTCAACGGCGAGCCGGCCGCGGGCTTCAGCTCCGGCCAGGCGCTGGCGCTGATGGAGCAGATGGCCGACGCAATGCTTCCGACGGCGATGGGCTACGAGTGGACCGGCATCTCGTATCAGGAAAAGCAGGTCGGCGGCGAGCAATACCTGATCTTCGCCCTCGCCGTGGTCTTCGTCTTCCTCGTGCTGGCCGCGCAGTATGAAAGCTGGACGAGCCCCGCGGCCGTCATCTCGGTCGTGCCGCTGGCGGTGCTGGGCGTGGTCATCGCGCTGGCCGTCCGCGGCGCCGACAACAACGTCTACACGCAGATCGGCGTTGTGCTCCTGGTCGCGCTGGCCAGCAAGAACGCCATCCTCATCGTCGAGTTCGCCCGCGAGCAGCGCCGCGGCGGAGTGTCCGTCCGCGATTCGGCCACGCAGGCGGCGGAGCTTCGTTTCCGGGCGATCCTGATGACGGCCTTTTCGTCGATCCTCGGTTTCATGCCGCTGTTGGTTTCCAGCGGGGCGGGCGCGGCCAGCCGGCAGGCAGTCGGCAACTCCGTCGTCGGCGGCATGATCGCGGCCACTTTCTTCTCGCTGTTGTTCGTCCCGTCGTTCTTCGTCGTGTTCCAGATCGTCTCGGAGCTGCGGGGCCGGCCGGCTGAGGAATCCGCCGCTTCGGTTGAAGCCGAGGACGAGCCCTCGGAAGCGCAAGAATGACCGGCGGCCCGATAGCAAGCACGATTGCCCCGTTGAGCTTCCGCCGCACTGTGCCGGCGGTCGTCGGCGACGTGCGGCGGCTGCTGGGCCGGCTGGTAGCCTACGAGATCCTCTTCCGCGTTTTCTCGGCGGCGGTGCTCGGCCCGCTCTCGGCCTGGATCCTTGCCGCCTTCATCTCCTCCAGCGGAGAGATGGTGGTGAGCAACGAGCGGATCGCCTCGTTCCTGCTGTCGCCGGCGGGGTTGATCGGGATCGCGGCGTGGGGGGCCGTCGGGCTGGCCGGCTTCTTTGCCGAGCAGGCCGGCCTGATCCTCCTCTCGGCCGACGGCATCCGCGGCCGAAAACCGAGCGCCACGCTCGCCTTCTGGAAGGCCCTCAAGAGCCTGCCGGCCATGCTCGATCTGGCCGCCCGACAGGTGGCGATCTACGCCCTGGTCGCAGCGCCGGCGGCGGGGCTGATGGCCGCGACCTACTTCACGCTCCTCTCGGAGCACGACGTCAACTACTACCTGGCCCAGCGGCCGCCCGCGTTCTGGGCAGCCCTGGCGATCGGCGGAGTCGCGGCCGGCGCCGCGGCCCTGGTCGGAGCGATCCTCTACCTGCGGTGGATCCTTGCCGTTCCGCTCTGCCTGCTCGAAGGCCGCAAGCCGGCCGCCGCCATGCGCACCAGCCGCGAGGCGACCAAAGGACGCCTGCCGGCCATCGCGACGCTGGTCTTCGGCTGGACGCTCGCGGTAAGCCTGCTGGCCGGCAGCGGCGTGCTCGCCATCGGCCTGGCCGGCGACCTCATCCTGGCGATGCTCGGCGAACGCCTGGCGCTGGTGATTCCCGTGGTCGCCTCGCTCCTGACCGTGCTGGCGGCGTTTGCCGCGGTGGCGTGGTTTCTCGGCTTTGCGGGCAATTCGCTCCTGGTCGGGCGCATCTACTTTGCCGTCCGCGGGGCAGAGCTGCCGACGGCGGCGCCTTTCGAGCGCACGCCGGCCGAGCGCGAGGCACCATCCGGCTGGATGCCTTCCGCCCGCGCACTTTGGACCGCCGCCGCGGTGCTCGCGCTGGCCGCGGTGTTGACCTGCTACGCGGTGATCGAGCAGTTGGACCTTCGCGACAACGTCGCGGTGACGGCCCATCGCGGCAGCTCGCGCCGCGCGCCGGAAAACTCGCTCTCCGCCATCCGCCAGGCGATCGCCGAAGGCGCCGACTTCGCCGAAATCGACGTCCAGCAAACGGCCGACGGCCAGGTCGTGCTCTTGCACGACACGGACCTGATGCGGGTGGCCGGGGTGGACCGAAAGATCTGGGAGATCAGTTACCCCGAGCTGGCCGAACTGGACGCCGGAAGCTGGTTCGCCCCCGAATTCAAGGACGAGCGCATCCCCACGCTCGCCCAAGCGATCCGGGAGGCCGGCGACCGCATCAAGCTCAACATCGAGCTGAAGTTCAACGGCCACGACGATCAGCTTGTCCGCCAAGTGGTCGAAGTGGTCCGCGCGCACGGCTTCGAGTCCCGCTGCGTGATCACCTCGCTCACCCTCGACGGCGTCATCGAGGCCAAACGGCTCGACGAGCGGCTGCCGGTGGGCCACATCGTCTTCCGCGCCCTCGGCGACGTCACCCGGCTCGACGTCGACTTCCTGAGTCTCAACGCCGACCAGGTCGACGACCCGCTCGTCGCTTCGGCCCACGACGCCGGAAAGCAGATCCACGTCTGGACGGTCAACGACCCCCGCCGCATGTCGCCGATGATCGACCTCGGCGTCGACAACATCATCACCGACGAGCCGGCGATGCTGGTCGACGTGCTCGCGGAGCGGGCCGAGCTGAGCGACGTCGAGCGGCTGCTCTTGAAGTTCCGTAATCAGGTCTGGCGGTGAGCCGTCCGCCCGGACGCACGGCGGCGGCCGGCGGCGCGGAAAGCTTGCCACACGGCCGCCCGCGCGGCTATGATGGGGTGTTTCCGGCTCGGCCCGGCGTGCTTTCCGGCAGAAACTTGGGGACTGCCCCAATTTTCGCGCAGCCGGGCACCGATCGGAGGTTGGTCGGGGGCTGCCCCTTCCGAAACCCTTGGGAGCATTGACGACGATGAGCAGGCAAGAAGGCAAGTCCCACGGCGGTCTCTCGCGGCGGGGTTTTCTCAAGCGTTCGTCGCTGGCCGCAGCAGCCGCGGCGGCGCTGGAGTCTCCCTTCGTTCACACGGCCCGGGCGGCGGACGAGATCGAGGTCAAGATCGGCCTGATCGGCTGCGGCGGCCGCGGCACCGGCGCGGTGCTGGACGCGTTGGGCGCGGCGACGAAGGTCATCTATCCGGCCCTCGGCTACCACACCGAAGACGTCGCCGAAGGGGCCAGGGTCGAAAAGAAGAACGTAAGGGTGATCGCCCTGGCCGACGTCTTCGAAGACCGCCTGGAGGCATGCCGGGGGCAGCTCGCCAAGCTCGGCATCGAGATTCCGCCGGCGATGCGTTTCACCGGCTTCGACGCTTACAAGCAGCTCGTGGCGGTGCCCGAAATCAACTACGTGATCCTGGCCACGCCGCCGCACTTCCGGCCGGCGCAACTGATGGCGGCGATAGAGGCGGGTAAGCACGTCTTCATCGAGAAGCCTGCCGCCGTCGACGCGCCCGGCGTGAAGACGGTGATCGCCGCCGGCGAGCTGGCCCGAGAGAAGGGCCTCGGCATCGCCGCCGGCACGCAGCGCCGCCACATGCCCAGCTACCGCCAGACGATCCAGAGGCTCCGCGACGGCGCCATCGGCGAGATCCTCGCCGCCAAGTGCTACTGGAACGGCGGCGAGATCTGGGTGATCCCCCGCCAGCAAGGCTGGAGCGACATGGAATGGCAGCTCCGCAACTGGAATTACTTCACCTGGCTCTCCGGCGACCACATCGTCGAACAGCACGTCCACAACCTCGACGTCATGAACTGGGTGCTGGGGGCGCATCCGATCAGGGCCGTGTCCGGGCTGGGCGGCCGCCAGGTGCGGACCGGACCGGAGCACGGCCACATCTTCGACCACTTCGCCGTCGAGTTCGAGTATCCCGGCGGCGTCTGGATGTTCAGCCAGTGCCGGCAGATCAACAACTGCCAGGGCATCGTGGGCGAGGCGGTCCTCGGCACCGGCGGCACCAGTAACTGCAAGGACTTCATCCTGCCCAAGGACGGCGACCGCTGGCGGTTCCGCGAGAAGGAAGAGAGCCCCTACCGGCTGGAGCACGAAAACCTCATCACCAGCATCCGCGACGGCAACCCCATCAACGAGGCCCGGGCGATCGCCGAGAGCACCATGACCGGGATCATCGGCCGCGAGGCCGTCTACAGCGGCAAGGCGATCACCTGGGACGAGGCCATGCAGTCGACCGCGCGGCTGGGGCCGGAAAAGTACGAGTTCGGCCCCCTGCCCACGCCCGAAGTCGCCATGCCGGGGATCTATCGATTCAGCTAGGCAACTCCCCTCTCCCGCAAGCGGGAGAGGGGCAGGGGGTGAGGGCGGGCCGCTGTCCGCTGCGACCGGCTACTTCCCCATCTTCCGCAGGTTCTTGAGGCAGCGGGCGACGTTCTTGATCGGGTCGCCGGCGCCCCGCTCGTGCTCGACGATGTACCACTCGGTGCCGCCGCTGGCCTCGCAGATCTCGAAGACCTGCTTCCAATCGACCTCGCCTTCGCCGACGACGGCCTCAGGCGGGCCGCCGTGCTCCTTCAAATGCACCGTCAGCGAGCGCCCTGGGAACCGCTTGAGCGTTGCGATCGGGTCGCCGCCGCCGCCGATGCAGTTGCCGATGTCAAGCTGCATCGTCACGTCAGGGCAAGTGCTCTCGAAGAAGATGTCCCAGGCCGGGCGGCCGTCCACCAGGGCGAAGTCGCCGCCGTGGGCGTGGTAGCCGACGTGCATCCCCTCCTCCTTGACCTTGGCGGCGATCTCGTCGTAGATCTTGGCAGTCTCCTTGATCGTCTGGACCGTCTCCAGCAGTTTTTTCGGCATGGAGGAGACGATGAGGAACTTGTTGCCCAAGGTCTGATTGAAGGCGACCGTCTCTTTCAAGGCGTCACCGGTGAGCGTGTCGAGCCTGATGTGCGTGCCGCAGCACTTCAGTTCGTTCTGGTCGAGCAGTTGGCGGAGTTCTTCGGCGGTGCGGCCGTAGTAGCCGGCGAACTCGACGCCCGCGTACCCCATCTTGGCCACGGCCTCCAGCACCGGCGGCAGGTTTTCCTGGCAGGCCTGGCGGACGGAATAGAGCTGGAGCCCGATCGGAATCCTCCCGCGGGCTCTCTTGCCGGCGGCGGCAAAAAGTGCGGCCGGACTGGTTGCACAAAGGGCGGCGCTGCCGGCGCCCAGCTTCAACAGGTTGCGTCGCGAGATCATCATGGTTGCTCCCGGATCATTGGGTGTGGCAATGCGGCATGGCCGTCGCATCCGACGGCACCCCTCCAATCTACACGCCCGACACCGCCAGTCAACGGTCCTGAAGAAAGAGGGGCACCCGCCGAGAGCGTACGCGGATACCTGCCCCGGGAGGCGGTCGGACCACATTTGGGGAGTACGGGTTCCTCTTCTCTGTTCCGACGTGATTGGCAATGCTGAGCCTTATAGCGAGTTCGATTTTGCCGGCAATTTCCGACCCGCGAGACAGACGCGAACAGAGAAGAGGAACCCGGAGTGAAAAGGGATGGCGCCCCGAGCAACTCCGCCACCACTAAACGAGCTTATGCGGGATACAGATACACCGGAACAGGCATCGTGAGAAGGAGCCTCCCCAGCAACCGGCGGGAGCACGGCCTGCTTCACGCCTCGATCTCGTATCCCTTTCGCTGCCGGCGGCGGACCATGGCGCTGGCCTCTTCGTCGCCGACGAAGTCTTCCTTGTCGGGGTCCCAGCGGAGCTTCCTCTCCAGCAGCATGGCGATGTTCACCAGGTGGCAGGAGCTGGCCGTGCGGTGCAGCGAGTCGACGTTCGAGATCGGCGTCGCGCCCTCACGGATCGAGCGGAAGAAGTTGCCCATGTGGCTCTGTTTCACCCGGGTCCAGAGCGGGCCGCCGAACTCGGTGCCCTCGGGGTACTCTTCGTCGGGTACGCCCAGCGGGCCGTCGTAGAGTTTGGCCATCTCTGCCTGCACTTTGTCCCGCAAGTTCGGCGTCATATTCTCGACAAGGTTGCCGGCGATCTTGCCGCGGTTGACGTAGATATGCTCCTTGGCGCCTTCAAAGAGGATGCCGTTGCCGGGACCGTCCTTGACGACGATCGCGTTGCCGCCTGCGAATCGCATCGTGCAATCGAAGGTCTGGGCGGTGTTGAAGCAGTTGGGCCGCCGGTCGAACACGCCCCGGCCCTCGATTTCGACCGGCCCGCTGTTCTCGCCGCCGACGGCCCACTGGGCGATGTCGATGTGGTGGGCGCCCCAGTCGGTGATCTTGCCGCCGGAGTATTCCAGCCACCAGCGGAACGTGCCGTGGCACCGCTCTCTAATGTAGGGCACCATCGGCGCCTGGCCGAGCCAGAGGTCCCAATCGAGCCCCGGCGGCGGGTCGCTCGGCGCAAACGGCCCGCCGGAAAGACCCGCGCCGATGTAGCAGGTGGCCGTGACCGGGCTGCCCAGCACGCCGCTGCGCACAAGGGCCACGGCCTGGCGGAACCAGGGGGCGCTTCGCTGCTGCGCGCCCACCTGCATCACCCTGCCCGTCTCATGCACCACCTTGCGGACGATTTTCCCCTCGTCGATCGTCAAGGTCAGCGGCTTCTCGCCGTAGACGTGCTTGCCGGAGCGCAAGGCGGCGACGTTGATCGCCGTGTGCCAGTGGTCGGGCGTGGCCACGATCACCGCGTCGACGTCCTTGCGGTCCAGCAGCTTGCGATAGTCCTGGTAGACGTCGGCCTTGCCGCCGGCCATCGACTCGGCGCGGTTGAGGTCGGCGTCGCAGCAGGCCGCGAAATCGCCGAACTCCCGGGCCAGCTTGAACAGGTCGCGGGCCTTGCCGCCGCAGCCGATCACCGCCAGCACCGGGCGGCTGTTCTTGTCCGCGGCCCCGGCGGCCGCGCTGGCCCAGAAGTACGGCGCCGCCGCGGCGGCAGAAGCTTTGATGAAGTCGCGGCGGGTGGTTTTTCCAGAGGCCATCTCGCATTCCTCCCTTTCGATAATCGAGCGGATTTTGTTCTCGGCGGCCGCCGCGCCGCTGACCTGCAGCTTTACGGACCGAGTATAGCTTGCCCGCCGCCCCAGTGCCAGGCTGGCAGAGGCGGCAGTCCCGAGCATTGGAGACCCCGTTACGGCGCGTTACAATGGGCACGCCTCTCTACGCAATCCGCCTTCGCACAAGCGCCGTGTCGCAGTCCGAACCGTGCCAACCGCTGGAAGTGACCGACGAAGGCCGGCTCGATCCGGCCGTCGACCGTGCGATCCGCCGGTTGCTTTGCCAGTGCTTTCCGGCCGACGCGGAACATTACTCGATCGAGCGGGCGTGGCACTCGACGCCGGCCTTCAGCGTCGTTTCGCGCGACGGAGAGCAAGTGGTCGGGCACGCCGGCGTCGTGGTCCGCACGATCCGTTGCGGCGAGACTGCGGCGACGGTCGCCGGGCTGCAGAACTTCTGTGTCGCTCCCCAGTGGCGCCGCAGCGGGCTGGCCAGACGCGTGATGGCGGCCGCCATGGACGAGGCGGCGCGGCGCGGCATCCGCTTCGGCCTCTTGTTCTGTGTGCCGGCGCTGGAAAGGTACTACGGCTCGCAGGGCTGGTCGAAGCTCGACTGCCCGGTTACGATGCTCGACGAGCACGGCCAGCCCGCGCCGCTTCCGGCCAAGAATATCGCCATGCAGATCGCTCTGGCCGGCGTCCCGCTCCCGCCCGGCCCAATCCACCTGCACGGCCGAGACTGGTAAGCAGCGCGCCTTGAGGGACCTAACACTCAACGGAGAAGTAGAACGTCCCCTCTTCTCTCTTCGTTAGGCAGTGGTCTTACGTCTTCGCCAGTAGTCGCCAAAAAGTCCGATCCCGAGTAGTCCACCCCAAATGAGGAAGGTTGAGGGCTCGGGGATGGCGGAATCCTCAAGTGCGAGCAAATCGAATTCATCCGGGTAAGAAACTGAACCGATGTCTGTACCTGTGAGTGGGTCAAACTGTCGGATCGTCTTTGCCTCAACGTCGCTGCCGAACAACAATCCGGTACTGGTGAACGTGAGGCCGAACAGTCCGGGTGTGTTAACTATTGCCAAGGAAGTCGTCAATACGGCGGCTCGATCCATCGTGTAGATCATGCTTTGTGTGGTGTTTATACTCGCATCAACACCGTAGATCCTTCCTGAAGCGTCCAGTGTCAAGGAGTCCATATCATGAGAGACTGGGAAGTTTGTTGGATTTGTGATCATTCCGTCCAGCGCGAGATCGCCCATCGTATTGGAAACACCTCCAGACGTCCCCGGACGTCGATAGCCAACCACCAATTGCCCGCCTACATTCATCAGTGCTTCAGCGAGTCCCGGCTCCGTACCACCCGCGTCAAGGGAAACCGCGGAGACGATCGCGCCTGTCGATGTGTCGATTTCAAGCAAATCAGATCGTGTCTCGGGATCAGTTGCGACCGCGAAAAGACGGCCGTCCAAGAGCGCAAGATCGGTACGACGATAGTGATCGCCAAGCTGACCGATGACGTTCACGTCGCCGGTGGAAGAGTCGACGAGCACTAGCTGGTCGCCGTCGTCGCGCCTGTCAACCCCGTAGAGCAAAGCTCCCTCCGTTGACGACGGCAACAACATGTTCAGTACGAACAATCCTATCAAAGCAGAAATCCACTTCCGAGCAGCCATCAGATCAGCCCCCCTTATTTGGACAACTTGGCAGACGCCACGAAGCTATCGGTGTCTATAGCAATCCTGCAGCACATGTCAAGCATGCCGGTAGTCAACGCGGCAAAATGCTTCTAGCGGGGAAGGCGATCGCTGCAAGAAGAGCAACACTATTTTCGCAAGAGCGAAAGCAATTGCGCGTAGAGCGTTATTCACAGCTGACCGTGGTTTAGGACAAAATGAATAGAAAAGACATCGGGAGCATGGCTGTTATGGCTTATTGATGCCGAATTCTCTCAGCCACAGCAGAAGAAATACATTTCTTCCCAGAATCGTCCTGCGCTACTTGACAAAACCATCGGGCAACTTTCAGACTCTACACTGCCAATGCTGCGTTTCTTTGTGAAAGCGCAAACGACGAAACGCTTCCTATCACGTTCCCATGTGCTGGCTGCACCTATCTACCTCGAAGCCGATGTCCCATTTCCGAAAGGAACGGGAACGGGGGAACGGGAACGGGGTCAACTCTTGACACTTGACACATGGGCGGCCAGGGCTTGCAGGTGGGCGAACAGGGCGGGGTCTCTTTCAGCCCTCTTCTCCAAACGCTTGACGAGTTGATAGACGCCACGGCTGCACTGAGATTGGCACGCGGCGTCTCGGCGAGCAGATGATAGTGGTTCCGCATGAGGCAGAACCCATGGATCAAAAGACCGAACCTTTGCCGGGCTTCGTCGAGCGTTTCCAGGAATCGTTCCCTGTCGTGATCATCGCGATAAATCGCCCTCCGCTCGTTGCCGCGCACGGTAAGCTGATAGACCGCGGGGGAAAAAGGGGACATTCTACTTTTCGGGTCTAAAGCGCGGGCCGCCGAGGGCGATGGAGTTCCGCAGGGCCACTTCTTCCTTGGGTGCCTGGTAGAAGGCCGAGCGCCGGGTCCTGCCGCGGACCTCGCCATGTTGTCCGAAACGTGCGAGGCGCCCGGCCAGCCGTGCTCCCCATAGTGGCCGGTGAATTCCAAGCCGTTTCTCTCGCAATAGTCGTAGCACGGCTTGCCCCAGCGATCGATGAACTGCTCCAGCAAGAGCTGGTAGTAGTTGTGCCGCACTCGCCGCCAGTCGCGCACCGGGGCAACGAGGCTGGGCACGTGCCGGCCGGGCCTCTTTTCGGTACGGGCTTGCCGGGCCTGCTATAATGATCGCGGCATACTGAACAAAGTCATTTTCCTGGGCCCGTCGGGCCCGGCAGTCGGAAGGGAGCGAAAAATCATGGCGCAGCACGAGTGGTCAAGGCGCGAGTTTGTAAAGCGGAGCGGGGCTTGCGTGGGCGGATTGGCCGCCGCCGCGGCCTGGTCGGGACGGAGTCGCGCGGCCGACCCTGATGACTCGCAGGATGCAATCGCCGTTGAGCAAACGGTCCTGGGTCGGACGGGCGTGAAGGTCTCGAAGCTCGGGCTCGGCTGCATCCACTTCCGCCGTCCAAACTGCACGCCCGACGATACCGCCAAGGTGCTCTACCGCGCGCTGGAGCTGGGAGTGAACTATTTCGACGTCGCACCCAACTACGGCAACGACGAGGACGGCTACTCCGAAGAGAAGATGGGCCCGACGATCAAGGAGATCCGCGACAAGGTCTTCCTCGTGACCAAGACCGAGGAGCCCACGTACGAAGGCACCTGGAACCTCCTGCGTCAGAGCATGCGACGTTTGCAGACCGACCGATTCGATCTGGTGCACCTCCACAATTTCGGCCACGAGCCCCGCTTTCCCGATCTGGAACTGTTGTTCAGCGAAAAAGGGGCCCTCGGTGCGCTCATCGAAGCCCAGAAGAAAGGCGTGGTCCGCTTCATCGGCGCGAGCGGACATCTCCATCCCGCGCGGTTCCACGCCGCGCTGGACACCGGCAAGATCGACGTGCTGATGAACGCCGTCAATTTCATCTGCCGACACACCTACGACTTCGAGCACAAGGTGTGGAGCCGGGCGCGGCAGGAGAACGTCGCCCTGGTGGCGATGAAGGTGCTCGGCGGGCAAGGCCGGGGCCCGTCGAAGACCGGCTTCCGCGTCCCCGAGTATCTCTACGAGAAAGCGGTCCGCTACGCGCTCTCGGTGCCCGGCGTCGATGTGGCCTGCATCGGCCTCGCTGACGTGCCCGAGCTGGAGCAGGCCGCCAGCGTCGTGGCCCGCGGCGAGCCGCTTTCAGAAACCGAGGCCTACGAGCTGGCCCGCGTCGGACTCGAACTGGCCGGCACGGAGGAGTGGCGGGTGGCCTACGGCGATCCGCTCGCGTAAGCGAGGTTCAGGTGAGACTGCCGTCACGTACTCGGCATGATTTCCGGTAGCGAAGGGAGCTTGGAATGAGACGCGCAGCGGCGGCTTTGGCGGCGGTTTTTCTGGCCCTGACGGGCGTTTCGTCGGGGGCGGAGAAGGCTTATGACGTGGTCGTCTACGGCGGCACTTCGGCGGCGGTCACCGCGGCCGTCGAGGCGGCACGGCTGGGAAAATCGGTCGTCGTCGTCTGCCCCGACAAACATCTGGGCGGCCTCTCCAGCGGAGGGCTCGGCTGGACCGACACGGGACGCAAAGAAGTGATCGGTGGGCTCGCCCGCGAGTTCTACCACCGCGTCTGGCTCCATTACCAGAAGCCCGAGGCCTGGAAATGGCAGAAGCCCGAAGAGTACGGCAACCGCGGCCAGGGCACGCCGGCCATCGACGGCGACCGCCGCACGATGTGGATCTTCGAGCCGCACGTGGCCGAGCAGGTCTTCGACGAGCTGGTCGCCGAGCACAAGATCCCGGTCGTCCGCAACCAGTGGCTCGACCGCCGGGCGGGCGTCGAGAAAGACGGCACGCGGATCACCGCCATCACCACGCTTTCCAATAACACCTACCGCGGCCGGATGTTCATCGACGCCACCTACGAAGGCGACCTGATGGCCGCCGCGGGCGTGAGCTACCACGTCGGCCGCGAAGCGAACAGCGCCTACGATGAAGAGTTCAACGGCGTGCAGAAGGACGTTCGCCACCACAAGCACTACTTTGCCCAGCCGATCTCGCCGTACGTCGTGCCGGACGACCCATCGAGCGGGCTGGTGCCGCGAGTGTCGGCCGAACCGCCCGGCGAAAACGGCCAGGGCGACCATCGCCTGCAGGCCTACTGCTACCGCATGTGCCTGACCGACCTGCCGGAGAACCGCGTGCCGTTTGCAGAGCCCGAGGGGTACAACGCGAACCAGTACGAACTTCTCGCCCGCGTCCTGGCCGCCGGCTGGCGGGAGGTTTTCGGCAAGTTCGACCCGATCCCCAACCACAAGACCGACACGAACAACCACGGCCCCTTCAGCACCGACAACATCGGCATGAACTACGACTATCCGGAGGCGAGCTACGAGCGCCGCCGCGAGATCCTCCGCGAGCACGAGCGCTACCAGCGGGGCCTGATGTACTTCCTGGCCAACGACCCCAAGGTGCCCGAAGACGTCCGCGGCCAGATGAGCCGCTGGGGGCTGGCAGCCGATGAGTTTGCGGACACGGGCAACTGGCCGCACCAGATTTACGTCCGCGAGGCGAGGCGGCTAAAAGGTGTGTACGTGATGACCGAGCACGACTGCCTCGGCACCCGCCAGACGCCCCACTCGGTCGGCATGGGCTCGTACACGCTCGACTCGCATAACGTCCAGCGGTACGTCACGGCCGAGGGGACGGTGCAGAACGAGGGCGACGTGGGCGTGAAGACGCCGCCCTACAAGATCTCTTACGGCTCGCTGGTGCCGGTGCGCCAGCAGTGCACCAACCTGCTCGTGCCGGTCTGCCTTTCCTCGTCGCACATCGCCTTCGGCTCCGTCCGCATGGAGCCGGTGTTCATGATCCTCGGCCAGTCGGCCGCCGCAGCCGCGGCGCTGGCCATCGACGACGACGTGGCCGTGCAGGACGTCCCATACCCAAGGCTCCGTCGCCGGCTCCTCGACGCCGGGCAGGTGCTCGAGCCGGAGCCGCCGGCAACGCGGTGACGGCCGATCGATCGCTGTAGTGTTTCGACCCAAGTGGCACAGCGGCTAAGGTAGGTGACGGTCCGCGGCGGACCAAGAGGAACAGATTCTGCTCCCCAGCAATTCGACTCCGAGCAACTCCTTGCACCTGCCCGGCTCTGTTCCCTTTTTCGCTCCGGGCTGTTGGAACGTAAGCCACTCGCGCAATGTCGCAGCCGTGGATTTGGGCTATTCGTGAGAGGCTCGGCCGATTGACGGGCTTGGCGGCTTCTCCTATACTAACGCTGCCTATCCCCCGGAGGTACGGGTTTCGTCGCCCGACGCCGTGTGCGGGGCGCAGCCATGTGATGTTCCTTTCTGGAGCTGCGATGGCCGCTACGATTGACGAAGTCGTGCGCTCGCTTTCTGACTCCGGCCTGATGACGGCCGCGGAGATTGAGGCGTTCATCAAGGGCCTGCCCGCCGAGCGGCGCCCCAGCGACGCCCGCCAATTGGTCCAGGAGATGGTTCGCCGCAAGCGGCTCACCGAGTTTCAGGCGAGGGCGGTCTATCAGAAGAAGCTCAAGGGTCTGGTGCTGGGCAACTACGTCGTCCTGGACAAGCTGGGCGAAGGGGGGATGGGGCAGGTTTTCAAGGCCGAGCACCGCCGCATGGACCGCACGGTGGCGCTGAAAATCCTGCCCGCCGCAGCGATGAAGTCGCCAGACGCCGTCGAGCGGTTCCAGCAAGAGGTCAAGGCCGCCGCCCGACTCTCGCACCCCAACATCGTGCGGGCGTACGACGCCGACGAGGACGCGGGAATCCACTTCCTCGTGATGGAGTACGTCGAAGGCACGGACCTGGCCTCGTTGGTCGAGAGCGGGGGGCGGCTGCCGGTCGAGCGGGCGGTCGATTACGTCCTGCAGGCGGCCAGGGGCCTCGACTACGCGCACCGCCAGAACGTGATCCATCGCGACATCAAACCCTCCAACCTGCTCGTCGACGGCGAAGGCATGGTCAGGATTCTTGACATGGGCCTGGCCCGCTTCGAGCAGGAAGTGGGCCCCGACGACGCCACGGCCGCCAAAGGCTTGACCCAAACCGGGCAAGTGATGGGCACGGTCGATTACATGTCGCCGGAGCAAGCCGCCGACACCCGCAAAGCGGATCAGCGATCGGACATTTACAGCCTCGGCTGCACGCTCTTCTACCTGGTTGTCGGCCGGCCGATCTACGGGGGCGCGACGGTGGTGGAGAAGATCCTCGCGCACCGCGACCATCCGCTGCCCGCGCTGGCCGAGTTCCGCCGGGAAGTGCCCAAGTCGGTGGACGTTGTTTTTCGCCGCATGATTGCCAAGCGTCCGGAAGATCGCCAGGAGTCGATGACCGAGGTGATCTCGCAGCTTGAGAAATGCGAGGTCGCTCCCGCGTCGGGCGAAAGCGCCGATCGGCCGAGCCGGGCCCGCCCGACGCGAGCCGCCTCCGGCACGGCCGAGACCGTGGGCCTGCCTCCGGCGACGACGCGGTCGCCCAGAACGCCGCCGCCGCGGCCGAAACCCGCAGCGCCCGCGCCCACTCGTCCGAGCGGCCGGCAGCACGCCCGCGAGCTTCGCCGCGAGGCGAAGGGGCTCAAGCAGCAGAAGACGCTCAAGAGCGAAATGCAGAAGGCGATCGAAGACGCGGAGCGCGAGAGACGCCGCCGCCTCGGCCTGGGAGTGATGGGCATGCTCCGAAGGCTTCTCGCCAGGACCGTGCATTTGGTCCTGGTGCTCGCGCTGTTGACGCTGGCCATCGGCGGCACGTATTACGCGGTCAAGATCGTCTGGCGAGGCACTCGGGTGATCGGCCAAAGCCGGGAGCGGATCGTCGAGGCGGTCAATCCGAAGCTGGAACACGAAGGGTTCCAGCCCGTTGAGTCGGTCAACTTCACGAACGCCTCGCGATTCTGGCTGCTCCCCGAGACGCTTTCGTTCCAGGCGCCGCTGTTCGGAACGACGGACGCAGGCCGCCGCCCGCTGGCCGAGATGACCGGCCGGCTCGATCCCGTCGAAGGCAAGCTGGTGTTCGACATCGACCGCTACAACGGCACGGACGAGCTCGGCATCGAGTTCAACGTGAAGCCGGTGGAATGAAGCCGGCGGCTGCCAGCCGCCGGCTATCGAGTGAGCGTGTTGTTGAGCGACGTCGGACCGCGCGCCGAGCAAGAGCGAGGATGGCTCAGGTGATCGTTCCCTCCAGGGGGCTGCTGGCGGTGGCGTAGAGCTTCTTGGGGATGCGGCCGGCCAGGTGCGCCAGGCGGCCGGCCGTGGCCGCGTCGCGCATCGCCCTGGCCATCGCCAGCGGGTCCTTGGCGTGGGCGATGCCGGTGTTCAGCAGCACGCCGTCGACTCCCAGCTCCATCGCCACGGTGACGTCGCTGGCCGTGCCCACGCCGGCGTCCACGATCACCGGGTAGTCGGGGTCGCCGTCCTTGAGATACTCCAGGCAGATACGGATCGCGTTGGGGTTGAGCACGCCCTGGCCGGAGCCGATGGGGCTTCCGGCGGGCATCACGCTGGTGGCGCCTGCCTCTTTCAGCCGCCGGGCGGTCACCGGATCGTCGCTGGTGTAGACGAGCACCTGGAACCCCTCGGCGACCAGCTTTTCGGTGGCTTCGACCGTGGCCAGCGGATCGGGCAGCAGCGTTTTCTTGTCGCCGAGCACCTCGAGCTTGACCCAGTCGGCGCCGGGATTGCCCATCTGGGAGAGGATCTCGCGGCCGAGCCGGGCGACGCGGACGGCGTCGTCGGCCGAAAAGCAGCCGGCCGTGTTCGGCAGGATCGTGTAGCGGTCGGTGTCGATGAAATCCAGCAGGTTCTTGCCCTCGGCGTCGATCAGCCGCTCGCGGCGGACCGCCACCGTGATGCACTCCGTGCCGGACAGCTCCAGGGCCTGCCGCATCAGGTCGTAGTCGGCGTATTTTCCAGTGCCGACGATGAGCCGGCTCTGAAACGAGTGGGAGCCGATCCGCAGCGGCCCTGCGGCGTCAACGGTCATCGCTTTATCCTCCACCAACAAGTGTGACCACCTCCACGCGGTCGCCTTCGGCGAGGTGGTGCCCGGCGTGCTTGGGGCGGGGCACGAGCTCGACGTTCACTTCGACGGCCACGTGCCGCGTCGAGAGGTTCAGTTCTTCCAACAGATCGGCCACCGTCGCGCCGTCGGCCACCTGACGCGGCTGTCCGTTGAGGGTGATTTGCACGTTGGCGGTCCTTCGTCCCTCACCCGTTTCTACGGCGAGCGGACCAGGGCGGTCGAGAACCGATCGATCGCCCAGAGCTGCAGCACGGCATTGTACGGCACGTCGCTGGAATGGAGGTTGGAATTCCAGTGTAAGACATAAGCCAGCAGGACACCCGTGTTCGTCTCGGCCACGTAGACCAGCGCCCGCGACGGCCGAGTTTGGGAGGGGCCCTGGCGGCGGATGTCGGCCATGCCGGTGACGAGGATGTAGTTGGGGGAGGTGGGCACCTGGATTTGGGGGCGGGTGGGGGTGCCCCGCGGCGCCTCCGGCATGGCGCCGTTGATCAACTGAACGGCTTTCATCAGGTCGGAGTTAAGGTTGACTTTTCCCCTGGTCTGGAATCCCGAACCGGCGGGGAAAGCTCTCATGTTGGAGACAACCCCCACCTCCAGGACGCCGGTGAGCACGTCGAGGAAGTAGACGGCTTCCACCTCGTCGTCGACGAATCCGGTGGCGACGGCAAAGTCGTCGAGGCGGTCGGTGGCGACCGCGTGCAAGGGGGCATGGGGCAAAAGGCTGCCCACGACAAGTCCGGCTGCCAGTCCCACCGCCAGCCAGGCCGGCCCGGCAAGTTGTCGCATGTTCCGCATTGCG
>Ga0180438_10005921_pt1 | contig 16760 bp, 8 predicted proteins | sample SS_ome_12_FD_132455 | JGI IMG/M metagenome (GOLD analysis project Ga0180438, IMG submission 132455) | Hypersaline lake sediment archaeal communities from the Salton Sea, California, USA - SS_3_D_2 metaG | ecosystem: Environmental > Aquatic > Non-marine Saline and Alkaline > Hypersaline >...
AAAACTTGGATGGAAATCGAATGTTACACAAATGAAGGTTGCATTTGATTCTTCTGCTATAGGGTCGTATTCGATGACTGACCCATATGCCAATACAATGCCGACCACCTATGTCCCAGTTACAGCTACAGGAAGAGCATGGTCGCTATATCTTACATATTCAGAGATCTTTACATTCACAGGTGACGCAACCCTATCAAGAAGGATAGAGGAAACATTCACAGGAGACTGTTCACTTGTCAGGACAACTGTCGGTTCGTTCACTGGCGATGCTAACCTGAAAAAGAATATAACTGGTTCATTTACAGGTGACGCCAATATCCTGAATACACTGACTACCATATTCCTCGGTAATGCCAGCTTAAGAAAAACTATAACCGGTACATATACCGGTGATGCTAATCTGGCTGAGACGCACGTCGGTTCATATACAGGAGACGCAAATCTTAAGAAGGAAGTTCTACAAGGATTCTTTGGAGATTCCAATCTTATAACTACGATCTCAGGTACATACACTTGCGATGCAGTTCTGGTAGCTACAGTAACCGGAACCTTTACTGGGGATTCATATCTTGGAGTACAAGTGTTAGGATCATTTACTGGTGACGCCAGCTTGTCTGCTGTGATAGCCCAGACATTTACAGGAGATGCATTCATGATCAGCGAAGTTGCGGAGACCTTCTCTGGAGATTCTAATTTGCTTAAGACAATAACCCAAACATTCACAGGTGACGCACAGATCAATAGCAGTACTACATTCTACTTCACATCAGATGCAAACTTGTATGGCAATGTAGAAGAAACATTCACTGGTGATGCCAAGCTTGAAACAACTATAGCAGGTACTTTTACCGGAGACGCCAAGCTTTTGAAAGAGATCACAGGGACATTTACTGGTAGCGCCAACTTGGTTATCAGTGAACAGAGAATGATCATATCGACTGACTGGACACCGGCAACACAAACTGGTTCATTCAACGAATGGACTAACCCTACTAATGCTTTGACTGATGACGGCAATTACGCAGTCGGATATCAAAGTGGCGTTGGGTCCAAATACCAGTCATATCATCATTTCGGTTTCAACATACCTACTGGTGCGGTTATTATCGGGATAGAGTTAAGGACACAGCGATACGAAGTTGTAGCTGATCCATCCAATGGCGGAGTAAAAGTAAGAATCACAAAACCCGATACCAGCTATGGAGAAAAGGACGTACCTCTTTATGCATCTGAATATCCGGCAGTAGCAGGAACTGGAACTGATCTATGGGGAATGTCGTTTACGCCGGCCGAGATCAACAGCGATGACTTTACTGCAGATATAGGCGTATACTCATACGAAACAAAATCATTAACAAGTTATCTCGATTATATCGAGGTAAGAATAACATATAGCGTACCAGCCGAATTCAAATCAGACGCAAACCTGCTTCGTGTAGTAGCGGACAGTTTCACTGGCGATGCGAACCTTGGTGACCTAGTCCAAGGAACGTTCACATCTGACGCATCTTTGCTTTCTGTCTTATCGGGACAATTCACAGGTGATGCAAGCATTAAGCGTGTAGGGACAGGAACTTGGACAGGTAATGCCAATCTTGAAAAAGAGATTACTGCTACATGGACAGCCGACGCCAGGCTATTAGGAAAGGGCGAAGCACAGTTCAGAGGCGACGCATATCTGTACAGTAGTGATCTGAGGTTCCTATATGGTGCATGGACTTACGGTGCTACATACGGCGGCATCATAGACGGTGCAGGATATTTCCTAGACACATTCACTGGCGACGCTAATTTGTACAAGTCTCAAGAACAGCAGTTCTTAGGAGACGCAAGCTTATTGAAGGAGCTGACAGATTCATATACAGGTGACGCTAACCTGGAGAAATATATAGCGCAAACATTTACAGGCGATGCCCACTTCGCCGAAATAATCACTGGAAGCTTTACTGGTGACGCCAAGTTATTACTAGTAATAGCAGGTCAGTTCACAGGTGATGCCTACATTGATTACCCAAGATTCACAGGTGATGCGAACTTTGCGAAACTAGTTACCGATTCATTCCTTGGCGATGCAGCATTGTTCAAAGAATATCTAGGATCATTTACTGGAGACGCAAATCTAACCAAGGAAGAACTGAATACGTTCACTGGAGACACCAACTTAGTGGGAGAAGTAACAGGAACATTTACCGGTGATGCCAGCATCTTGGGAATAGAAGCTGGGACCTTCACTGGTGATGCAATAATAAACACATTACATACAGCTACGTTTACTGGCGATTCTAGCCTTCTAGCGATAATAGAACAGGGCTTCACATCAGACGCGAACTTAAGTTCGGAAGTCCCTGGGACATTCACTGGAGATGCTGATCTCGTCAGAACAGACATCACATTACCATTTACCGGAGATGCTAGCTTGAAGAGTGTTGAAGAAACAAGCTTCACGTCAGACGCATACTTCACGGTTGAAAAAGTAGAAACATTTGCTGGAGTAGTTGTACTAGAATCGTTAGATCAATTCGCCGGATTCGCAGGCACAGTAGACTGTGTCAGTGTAGCTGGGGCGCCCGGATGGGGTATCTCAGGTATGGAAGAGTTCGGTATCCAATTAGGAATTTAATTAATTATCATTAACTAACAAACATATGGCAACATTTGATGCAAGAAAAAACTTTGCCAAAGTGACAGTTTCGACTGGTTATGACGATGCAGCGACGAGTATAGTGCTCGCCTCTGGACACGGGGCCAAGCTACCTCAACCGTCAACGGATGGGGAGTTTAACCTTGTATGGTGGAATAACTCTGACTATGGAGATCCGTCTGATGATCCCAATAAAGAGATTGTTAGATGTACAGCCAGGACAACTGACACTTTGACAGTCACCCGTGCCCAAGAAAGCACTGGTGCCTCAATCAAGAATGTGGCTGGCAAGACCTATAGGATGGCATTGACTATAACTAAGAAAGTTATAGACGATATCATCGACAGTCTTGGCGCCAGTTCTACCATCTCTGTCACACAGGCTTCCCACGGATTCGTAGTTGGAGATGTGTTAAAAAGCTCTGGCACTGACAGCGAATATGCCAAGGCACAGGCTGACTCAGCCGCTAACGCCGAGGTAGTTGGTATTGTTACTGAAGTAACTGATGCCAGCAATTACGTAATAACAACCAGTGGGCTGGTTGACGTAGCCGGTGCTGTCCCGAGCGGAACAGCCGGTACAGTTCTATTCCTTGATCCGTCTACAGCAGGCGCGGTCACAGCTACAGAGCCTACAACAAGCGGACAAATATCAAAACCAATAGCAATAATCACAGCCGATGATACTGAGATGATCTTCATAAACTGGAGAGGCGCTCAGATAACATCAGTCGATGCTCCCAGTACTACATATATTACCGTTAAGCTTGGAACAGAGGCCGAGGGCGGAGACAACCAAACCTTCGAATTGAACACTGGCACATTTACGGCTGGCAAGTATCTGTCGGTTTATAAGAACGGTCTCCTGCAAGACGAAGGAGCAAGCGATGACTACCAGACTTCTGGAAATAACAGGGCAGTCTTTAATTCAGCAGTACTAGATACGGATAAAATCACATTGGTAGTGAGAGCCTATACCAGAGCTCTCTCAAGGTCATTCGGCATGAGCTTATTCGAAAGCGATGCGTCGGTCGAGACTGGAGACGGCACAGTCGGCGTGGTTATCTCTGAAGATCTTAACGGGATGACAATCACTGGTGCCACAGCGGCTGTACACACTAAAGGTATAACAGGAACCACAGATATCCAGATAAGACGAAGACGAGATGGCTCTGACGTAGACGTCCTGTCAACTAAGATTACTCTTGGAGACGAATGGTCGGCTAGCGATGGAGTCGTAAACACATCAAATGATGACCTGGCAACAGGCGACATCATTTACTTCGACGTTGACGCAGTACACTCGGGGACAGCCCCATTAGGTCTAGGTGTCATGGTCACCGCCGAATAAATAATCTTAATAACTTAAACATATGGCAAGTCCTTTTATACAATTAAGTACTAACCGAACGATACAAAGCTCAGGTTACGGCAGGCAATGTCGAGTGGCACATGTCGGAAGCAATAAGATCGTAGCTGTATATGCGAATGTCAACACTGTCTATGCAAGATGCGGTACGAAGAATGGGACAGAAATCAGCTGGGGAACACAGCAGACAGTATCTACCGGAGGCCTCAATGCCTCGATCGTCGCTCTCACGGACAGCCTTGTTGTTATCACTTATCGGGATTCAGGATCCCCATATACACAGAGGGTAGTGGCCGCGTCTGTATCAGGTACAACCTTAACACTTGGTTCTGCTGTAGCCACTGGAGCAACTTCTGGAGATGAGATAGGGATCTGTAGAATCGATAACACTCGCTTTGGTTTGACATATCATATAAGTCCTACAAATTATGTTAGGGCTGGAAGCGTTTCAGGGACTACCATCTCACTTGGTACGCAGCAAAGCTTAGGGAACCATTCTTCTTTGGCTGTTGACATAACCTGTCTGGACGACGAAGAAACACTCCTACCGATCTATAGGAATGCATCATCCGATATTGAAATAAAGAAATGCTCAGTTTCAGGAACAACTGTAACTGTCTCTGGAACGACAACAACGCCATCAACTGAATACCAGTTCTGTAAGATTGAGGCTCTAAGTGAAACCGAATTTGTTTGCTTTCATCCATATACTACAGGCTATATACGAGGCAGAGTGCAGCACGGAGAATGGACTGGCTCGGCATTTAGTATGTCTACAGCAGTAGAGGTAACAACTACTGACGATGACGTAGATCAGCAAGAACGTGTCGGGCTCACTGTAGACAAGAGTCAACGCATATTAATCGCAGCATGGACAAGCGATACAGGAGTAACCCATGGCAACGAAGGCTGGATGAGAGCTGGAAGTATCGCTCTCAATGGTACGATTACACTTGGATCATCTGTACAGTTTGCTTCAGGTGCACCACTATGGGTAGACCCTACAACAATGGAGTCAAGGGATGGGTTTCTTATTACAGCAAGACTTAATGACGGTCTTTACTACAGATATTTCAACTATAACCGAGTCGAATCAACCTTCACTGGTGACTCTCAGATAAAAAGTTATAACACAAGTTCTCTTGATCTCGAAAGAGACAGCATACAATATGCAGACAAGCAGAACCCTACCGGCCTTGGAGGATATAGCACAGCATCCATAGAAATGTGGGTCAAGTTTGAAAGCCTGCCGGCCAATAATACATCCAATACTCTTCTGAGTAGAATCGATAGAAGTAGTGCTGACAATAACTATGCGATCATTCTGAATAACAATGCTGGATCAAGGACTATTATCTGGAGAGTTGGTAACAATGCTGGAAGTTCAGTTGACTACACAACTAGCTGGACTCCAAGCACGGGCTCATGGATACATCTAGCATGCACATACTCTTCTGCTACCAATCAATATCTCAGGATATATGTGAACGGATCACAGCTTGGAAGCGGTCAGCAAAACACAGGCGGAATCTCGATGGGTAATGATGGGGAATACTTTTCAGTAGGAGCGTTCTATGATGTGACCGGAAGTGGGTCAGCATTGACAGCCGATGCCAAAATAGACGAGGTCAGATTCTGGAATACACAGATCAGTACAACACAAATAAACAATAACATGCACACACAGATAGCTCCCACTACCAGCGGCCTTGTCGGATATTGGCGGTTCAATGGTGACGCCAATGACCTTACTGGAAACGGGAACAATCTCACATTAAGGAATGGCGCTAGTTATGATGGCGACGTGCCATTTTCTACTACCATACCGGGAGTCTTGACTGGTAACGCAAACTTAAAGCCACAACCTAAAACACCTCAAGTAATAATAATCACATAATAAATCTAACTAACAAATATATGGCAACAACAAAGATATCATATCCCCAGGGCGGCTCAGGCCTTAGCACCCTAGGTACTGCTGGCCAGCTGATGAAGGTGAATAGCAGTGCCGACGGGGTGGAATGGGGAGACGCGCCAAGCTCCGGGATAAGCTTTGGTGGAGATGGATCAGACGGTGCGCTTAGCGTAACCTCTGGGACAACGAACATCGACGCGTCTAGTGCTAGTGTAGTTATAAAAGAATACACAAGCATCTCTATCAGTTCTGGAGCTACTCTCGCTTTGACTAACCCAGCTAGTACTGGGACAATTCTAATTTTGAAAAGCCAAGGCGATGTTACTATCGAAGGAACAATTGATTTGTCCGGAGATGGTTCAGCTGCCGAGACAGATCCGGCTAGCGTGATAACCGAAACAGGTGGGAACGCTGCGACTGTCCAGGCAGGTGGGACAGAATATCCCTTCAAGATGTTCTACACAACATATAACGATGGCTACTTCGATGGAGCTGTCAGAGTAGCCTGTGGAGCAGGTGGCGCCAACGGAAACCAGGGGACTGGTAACGGAGGTGGTCCAACAGCAGGCGGTTCTGGCGGAAGAGGAGGAGGAGCTCTAATCATAGAATGCGGTGGGGCTTTCGACTTTGACTCCGGCGGGACGATTAATCTTGATGGTTCTGATGGAACAAACGGAGCTAACGCTGGTGCTGGATCTTTCGGGACAATCGGCGGAGGCGGCGGAGGCGGAGGCGGTTCAGCTGGTATGGCCGCTATCTTATACAAAACTCTTACTGACAACTCTGGAACAGTAAGTGCCAAAGGCGGAGACGGTGGCAACGGAGGGTCTGGAGACGCAGTCTATTCTGGTGGCTCATGCCAAGGTGGCTGGGGCGGCGGAGGCGGCGGAGCTCTGCAAGAAGATGGAGAAACAGGCGGTACAGGTGGTACTCAAAGTACTAACTCAAATCCTGGAGTTTCTTCTACTACATCAGCTGGATCAAGCGGCGGAGGTGGAGGAGGAGACGCTTCTCACCAAGCTGGAGGCACTGGAGGTTCATCCACAGGTGCTGACACAACTGACCACTATGTAATAATGGCAGTATAATTAATCTAATCTAATAAACATATGGCTAATTCAAGCTTTATAAAAGGCACAATTGAAACGCCCGTCTCAATAGCCCGCGGTGGAACCGGAGCTACTTCAGACAGCGCTGCAAGAACTGCCTTGGGCCTGGGTACCGTAGCCACTGAGGATACAGTTCCGACTACCAAAGGAGGAACTGGTCTCACTACATTAGGTACCGCAGGCCAAACACAGGTAGTCAACTCTGAGGCAACTGCTTTGGAGTGGGGTTCAGCAGGACACGATGGTGTCACTGACTATGCTGCGAACGCCGCAGCCTATCTAACTATGGGAACGGCTGGCTCAGTCGCTAACTTCGCAGCTGTTTCTGATGCTGGGTTCAAGGTGAGCATTGATGGAACAGAAAGAGCTATCAGCATAGACTTTACAGACTTGCCATGGAATATAGATTTTACCAGTGATGGTATATCTTCTAATTCCTTAGCTGCACAGTCCCCGACAAACGGACCTTATGGTGTAAGGTTCAGTTCTGACGGGACTAAAATGTATGTAAGATCAAATGAAGTAGGCAACTACAGGATCTATCAATACACCTTAAGCACTCCATGGGATCTGACTACTTCATCTTATGCGAGTAAGTCTAAGGACCTATCTCCTCAAACTACTCAAGCAACTGACTTCTGGTTTAATAGCTCAGGAAACAGGTTGATTGTATTCGGCGGTACTAGTGGCAATGACTATGCATGGAGATACAATCTCGGAACAGCATGGGATATCTCAACAGCAAGTTACAGTCAGGTAACGCCACAGTTTACGCAGTCAAGTAATACTAGCGGTGGGATCTGTTCAGATGACGGACTATTCCTGTATAACTTTGATAATAGTGCAAATGCGATTGACATGTATACCATGTCTTCAGCATTTAATCTCCCAACTGTTAGCTATTTTGGTTCGTTTGGAACAGCAGGAAGGTTTGGTGCTAGTGGCGCGCAGTGGTCACATGACGGAAGATACTTCTGGTATATCACTTACGGTCCAACAGGATTTGATAACTACTATATATACAGAATAGCACTAGATACTCCGTATGATTTGAGTTCAAGAACTACCTATACAGCCGTTAAGAGCGCTGCGCTAGGGGATAGTGACTGTTTCGCTTTCAAGCCTGATGGAACTAAGCTATATTCCTGCGATACCAGCGCTGACGTTGTAAGGCAATATGATGCTCAAAGTGATGCTCAGGACCAGTTTGATATTGCAAGGGCGACTGAAGATGCTATCCAGGCACTAACAAGTGGAGACGAGAGAGTTGATTATGACACAAACCATTATGTAATAACAACAGAAACAAGCGCAGACTCTGCGATTACTGTTCTGTCAGCGCCAGATTCTGGAACAGATGTTACTGGAACATCATATTACAATGGTGCCACTAACGGAGTTGTCACTGACGCGGTTTGGAATGAAGGTAAGGTTGCTCTCCTGAATGACACAGGGAGAATAAACCCAGGGCTTAGGCATACCTTTTATGATAAGGTTGCAGTCTACTCTGGCAACGCGCCAACAAGTAACACTGTTCTTGATCTTAGTGCCTACACTGGGGCTGCGGAAGCTGTCGTTATGATAACTGTTAAACTCACAGGGCAACCTGGGGTCAACCAATGGCAATGCTGGTTCTATCATAAAAGTGATAATGACTTTATATCTCAGTCAACTAGCTATTCGAACAGTGGATCAAATTGTGCAACCTTTTATGGAAACACAAGTAGCGATCAAGCTGTGCAGATCATAGCCAGAACAGACTCTAGCGGAAGGGTATACTGGAGAGGCAATTCAGCAACAGGAGTAGACCTTTTTATAGAAGCAGTATTATAAAAAACAAACATTAATATATGTACGGAAGGCAGCCTTACGGCTCACAACTCTATGGGGGCTGGCTGTCGAGTGAAGTCACTCACGCCAGTTCCTTCACCGGAGACGCGAGCCTAATAGGGGTCGCGACTTCGACATTCACAGGAGATGCAAATCTCTATGGAACTCCTTCCGGTACATACTCTGGTGATGCGAACCTGATTACTACACTATCGGGTTCGTTCACTGGCGACAGTTCATTAAAACTAGTAGGTGTAGAAACGTTCTCTGCTGACGCCAACTTCAGGAGAACATATGATACGCCTATAGTAGGTGACGCCAATCTATTAAGGATCATAAGCGATACGTTCACGGGTGACTCCTCTCTCAGGAGAATTATAGCTACCACCTTCACTGGTGATGCCAGTCTCTTGCGAGTGGGTACGTACCAATTCACCGGTGATGCCAGCTTAGTATCTGAAGAGTCAGGTTCATTCACGGGTGATGCTTCTCTAAAATCTGTAGAGGAAATATCTTTTACTGGAGATTCAAACTTGCTAACTACAATATCCCCTAACCTAAATACCTACTCAATAAACTTACAGTCTTCAAGCTCTCAGTATGTCTACATTAGTCATGCTGCTCAGACTGGCTTAGCTCTTAGTTCAGACTTTACAATCCAAGGATATGTGAATGTAAGTTCTGTTGGCACTGCGTACCAAACAATAGCCAGCAAGTGGGCATCAGGAAAAGGATATTGGTTGTATATAGATCAATCTACCAGCAAGTTGATGATGAGATTCACAAACTCTAATGGTGATGTTACCCAATGGAATAGTGATAGTGCAGTAGTAAGCTCTGGCGATATCGGAGATTGGCATCGTTACACAGCTACAGTCGATATAAGCACACCGAGCATAAAACTTTACAAGGACGGATCTGAAATAAGCTCGACACAATTATCTGCCAATGCGACCAGTCTGTATAACGCTGATGGATTCTTTAATATAGGAAACAGAAGTAACGGAGGACTATACAGTGACGCAAAGATAGACGATGTATCTGTTTGGAGCAAGATATTATCCGATGATGAAATAGCAAACAACATGAATCAGGCTCTGAGAGGCGATGAGACAGACTTAGAGGGACACTGGAAATTCAATGGAAATGCTGCAGACTCTACATCGAACGATAATGATCTCACTGAATCTGGGTCTCCGTCATACACAAGCGACGTTCCTTATACTTATGCGTTTACTTCAAACGCAAGTATTCTACGTGTGACTACCGGAACATTTACTGGCGACGCGAATCTGAAGTTCGTTGGCCTATTCACCTTTACCGGGAATGCAAACCTGTATGATACCGTAGAATTAAGCTACACGGCCGATGCTAACTTCCGTAACACCTTTGATACACCGTTCTTTGCCGACGCCTCAATACTGCGTGTAGTTGCAGATTCTTACGCTGGTGATGCGAAACTGCTAAGAGTTATCTCAGACACCATAACGGGGGACGCAAGCCTTCTGAGGGCCGTACAGGGCCAATTCTCGGGTGATGCTAACCTATATGGAGATATATTAGGACAGTTTACTGGAGATTCGTCAATGCTAAGAACCATAACACAGTCCTATACAGCAGATGCCAGTATCAAATCAATTGAGGAGAACAGCTTTACAGGTGATTCCAACTTGACAAAGACAGCTATAACTGGTGTATTCACGTCTCTGGCCAGTATTCTGAGAATCGTGGTTGCATCCTTCCAGGGCGATGCGAGCCTTAAGGCGACAATATTGTCGTCTTATACGGCCGACTCAAACCTTAAGCGTAGCGAAGTTTCCTCATTCACATCTGATGCCTCACTGCAACGACTAGTTGGAGCCCAGTTCACTGGAGACGCCAGTCTACTTAGGGTTATCCCCTCTGTATTCACAGGTGACTCGGTGTTAAAAAGAATAGTACCAGGTAGCTTTACATCTGATTCTAACCTAAGATTAGCGGATATCTTATCCACATTTTATGCAGATGCCAGCTTGCTCAGAGTTGTCCCCGGTTCATACACAGGTGACAGTTCTCTGCTTGTTACTATAAGTAACACTTTCTCCGGCGACGGGAATCTACTGTTTGTACCGACTGTAATGTTTTACAGCGATGCCAATTTATTGCGTAATATATCCCAGACATTCACATCAGATTCGAGTCTCCTTCGCAGTGTCCCGATAACGTTCACAGCAGATGCGAGCTTAAAGGCAATAGAAGCAAATTCCTTCACGGGCGATTCTAGTCTGCTCAGTTACATAACCGCTACATGGTCCAGCGACGCGAACCTTTTGCGTGTCGTCCTGCAGAATTTCTCCAGCGACACAAACCTAATGCGGCTTAACATCGAAGGCAGTTTTACTGGTGACGCTCATACAGCTGAACTGATAGCCGATAGCTTTACATCAGACTGTTTCTTATACGATGCTAAGTTAGCTCTCGAGGGAGCGCCATGGCTTTACGGTACAATCTACGGTGGATGGCCTGAGACCTGGCTGTATAATTCAAGACAGTTCTATGGTAATGCGTCGCTACAGAAGGCCGGGATCACCGGACAATTTACAGGAGATGCCGAGATAGTGACGTCCATAGTCGAGCACTTCAATAGTGACGCGAATCTATTAAGGCTAAGCATTACTGATACGTTCACTGGCGATTCATCGCTGATCGATACACTAACTGGCACATTTACCGGCGATGCCAACCTGACAACAGATATAATCATTCCGTTTAATTCCAACGCGAATCTGTTACGGCTTGATATAACAGACACGTTCACAGGCGACGCCAGTATCCTTGAGATAACTACAGGAACGTTTACTGCAGATGCCAACCTATTGAAGCTATTACAGAACCAATGGACCGGCGACGCCAACCTGCTTACTACTGATATAACAGAGACATTTACTTCGGATGCCTCACTGCTTAGAATTGTCCCGGCAACGTTTACATCTGACGCCAACCTAAAGCGTATTGAAACCCTTCCATTCACAGGCGATGCGAATCTATTGCGTTTACTCAGTAATCAATTTACTGGAAACGCTTCGCTATTGTCTGTGATCGAAGATACGTTCAATGCGGACGCAAGTTTGCTACGAACAATCAGCGCCTACTTCACCGGAGATGCCTCCTTGAAGGCGGTGCTGACATCAACCTTTACAGGCAATTCGAACCTTATCAAAGAGGTACAAGGATCATTTACATCTGATTCAAATCTTAAGCGTGTAGATATTACCGCGCAGTTCACGGCTGATTCGTCAATTAAGCGTCAAATAACAACTGCTTTTACAGGAGATGCCAATCTACTAAGACTTCTGCAGAACCAGTTCACTTCTGATGCCAGCCTAAAGAGGGAGGTCAGTGCTGCGTTCACTGCTGACGCCAACCTTAAAGGTTTAGAAAGCAATACATTCACTGGTGATGCCAGTTTGCTGAGGCTTATTACAACATCTTTTACCGGGAATGCGTCAATACTCAGGATCGTGCCTGGCACATTCACGGGCGAAGCAAGCCTATTACGCACAGTATCCGGCCAGTTCTCTGGAGATGCTAGCCTATTACTTCTTATCGGGAACACATTCACTGGGGATGCAAGCTTACTAAGACTATTAACCAATCAGTTCACTGGTAATGCTAATCTGATCAAGACTGTAGAGCAGACGTTTACGGCCGATTCAAACCTTAAAGCCCTTCTCAGTAACACATACACTGCCGATGCTAGCCTGCTCCGTGTGATCAGCACTACATTCACAGGCGACGCAAACTTCAGGAATACATTTGATACTCCGTTCTTTGGAGATGCGAATCTATATACAACTGTAGAGCAAAGCTTTACTGGTGATGCTTCGCTTACCACAATCATTGCCATACAGTTCACAGGTGATTCCAGTCTATTGAGATTAGTGTCCGATACATTTACTTCGGATGCTAGTCTCAGGATTGGAATACAACAAACGTTCACAGGTGATGCTTCCTTGAAATCACAAGAGGCGGCCACTTTCACCAGTGATTCCAACCTGAAGAGAACATCAATAACTCAAACCTTCACAGGTAATGCCAGCTTGCTAAGACTCCTATTGAGCCAATGGTTAGGGGAGGCTAGCTTGCAGGCAGAGATTAGCGATACGTTCTCTGGTGACAGCAGTCTCGAGGCGCAAGTACAAGACTCTTTCACCGGTGATGCTTCTCTTGAGAAAAGCGTAGAAACCAGATCTGTCACAACCGACTGGTTCAGCCCGACAGGGACAGGATCATTCAATGATTGGACAAATCCAACCTACGCCTACTCATCTGATGATCAATACGCATTTGCCACCCAGAGCGGGGCAGGTTCAAAATGGCAGTCATATCATGACTTCGGGTTCAACATCCCGACGAACGCTACCATTTTAGGTGTTGAGGTATCGATCGAACATTACGAATCTAGCAACGACGATGCTGACGGTGAGGTTTATCTACGTGTGGTTAAGCCTGACACCAGCTATGGGGAAAAGACAGTTGCCAAGATCCTAAGCGAAAGCGCAGTGATCTACGGCTCTATCTCCGACAAATGGGGACTGGCCTTGACGCCTAGCGACGTTAACAGCAACGACTTTACTATCGATATCGGTGTAGAGTCCTACGCTACAAAGTCATTGTCGGCATATCTGGATCATTTGCAGATCAGGGTTACCTACTCGGTTCCGTTGGAATTGACTGGTGATGCCTGGATTGATCACCCACACGAAACATTCCCTGGTATAGTAGAGGCTGAGCTTCCACCATTACCGTGTAAGCACAACTCCTATTCACCATTAGGCGGATTCATGTTAGGCGGTTTCCTTGGAGGCTGTGTAACAAATGAACTGACCTTCACTGGTGACGCCAACTTGGTAAAGGAAGAATCTACTTCCTTCACCGGCGACGCATATCTCATCACTCAGGTGACTGGGACATTCACAGGGGATGCTAACCTCAAGATTGAGATTGCCACATCCTTTACAGGCGATGCCAACCTCCTTGAATTGCTTAGCAATCAATGGACTGGTAACGCTAACTTGGAAGGGACTATTGACGGCACCTTTACAGGCGACTCCAACTTAGTTGGTGCAGAAGCAGGCCAGTTTACTGGTGATGCTTCACTGCTTGTCGTGCTGGCTGACACCTTTACTGGTGACGCTAGCCTGCTAAGGGTAGTCGTTAATACATTCACATCAGATGCTAACCTATATGGTGAGCAAGTGAATGTCTTTACAGGCGATTCCAGCTTGAGAAAACTCATCAGTGCGACGTTCACTGGTGACGCTAACCTCAGGTTGGGCATCTCCGGTACATTCACCGGGGATGCTAACCTGCTGGTTCTACTTCAGAATCAGTGGACAGGAAATGCGAACCTTATAAAAACTATTACTGGATCATATACTGGAGACGCTAGCCTTCAATCAGGATTGACAGAATCGTTTACTGGAGATGCAAACCTACTGAGAATTGTATCTACTACATTCACTGGGGATGCAAACTTCAGAAACACCTTCGACACTCCATTCTTTGGAGATGCTAATCTACTCAGAATAATCAGTGCTAGCTTTACTGGAGACGCAAACCTTTATAAGACTGAAGAAGCAACCTTTACAGGCGACGCCAACCTGCAACAGACAGGACTCGCTGCTTCGTTCACTGGAGACGCAGTGCTAACGATCGTGATATCCGCGCAGTTCACGGGAGACGGATCACTCTTACGAGAGATAACTTCTGTGTTCAGTGGTGATGCTAACCTGGTTGGATACGTGACTGGAACGTTCACTGGAGATGCGAGCCTTGCTATCACTCTGGCCAACACCTTCACAGGTGACGCCAGCATACTGAGGCTGCTACAAAACCAGTGGACAGGTGATGCTAACCTTATCGGTGAAATAACCCAGACGTTCACTGGCGATGCATCGATCATAGGGGCAACATCAAATTATTTCACGGGTGATGCAAGTTTGACCGCCTTATTGCAGAATCAGTTTATCGGGGATGCTAACCTCCTAACCATAATAGAAGTCACATATACAGGTGACGCGAATCTCTCTAAAACAGAATCATTCACATTCACTGGAGATGCCAATATCTCATATCAAGCTATAGCCGGCACGTTCACCGGAGATTCGAACTTAATTAAGACATTAACAAATGTATATACATCAGATGCAAATCTGATAGAAACAATAGCAAACACGTTCACTGGCGACGCTTACTTTAACAAGGAGCAGGCCGGTATATTCACCGGAGACGCCAATCTCGTGGGAGCTGCAGCAGTCATCTTTACTGGCGACGCTAATCTCAAGGTAACTAAGTACCTCATATTCAGGGGTAATGCCTCGTTATCACGTCTCATAGAAGATGTCTTTACATCGGACAGCAGTCTATTAAGAATAGTCGCTGATGCATTCACTGGTGATTCCAACTTGCTGGGAATCCCGGTAAGATCGTTTACAGGTGACGCCAGCTTACTGGCTTCAACCATAACCGACACCTTTACCGGTGACGCATCACTGGTCGAGACGATTCCTGGACAGTTCGATGGTGACGCAAGTCTGCAACGCGCAGACATAAGCGACACGTTCACTGGCGACGCCACTATGACATCTGTAGGCTTTGATGGATTCGCCGGACTAGTAGACGCAGACGCGTCCTCGAGTTCTGGCTTTGCAGGAACCGTTGATCTAGATGCAGAACAGATCCACCTTGGGTTTGGATTAGGCGGTGGCCACGGATACCCACTAAAAATATATAGATAAATATATGTTACACACCACAAAAACATTTGAGCTAGGTAATACAGTTTACTTTGAGTGTGTCTATCGGAACACGATGGGTGTTTTAACTGACCCAGATAACCCAGACTGGCAGATAACTACTAGGCGAGGAGTGGTTGTAGCGAGCGGGTCTACCGAAGGTGGTCCGTTCAAACGCTCCACCGGCCTATGGTATATCTTCTGGACTTCGGATACAGTCGGAGACTATATCCTGGAGTTTTCTGGCGAGATGGGCGGCCATCCCGTTAAGATTAGACGTCCCTTCAAAGTACAAAAGACTGCTGCAATTTATTAGCTAATAAATATAATCAATCCTATGACTACAGAGATCATCAAAGGGGCGATTGCTGTGATAGTATTTGCAGCCGGAGTCGTCTCTATCTTTATTGGGAACAGTGAAGCAAGCACTTACCTAGTACCATTAGCCACATTTGTATTTGGCTACTATTTCAAACAGACAGTAGAAACTCCTATAGCACGGCAAATAAAAGCCATGCGTGGGAAATAAAAATAAAAAGTGGATGCGACAATATTGTCGTGTCCACAGATAAGAGTGGCACCTGTTGTTCAGGTGTTAGTGGTCCGCCTGCCGGCTAGTGCTGCTCTTGTCTGTGGATAACCCACCTACTTGACAAAGGTCTAGCGATTTGCTAGACTTTTTATATATGAAACTAAAGAACTTCAATGCAAAAAAAGCCCGAGTATTACACGATTTAGTGGCTTTTAAGTGGGTAAAGGTGAATAAAATGGCTAACTCAGCCCTTGACATCATCTTACCGGACAACATCACAGATAAGGGTGGCCAGGGGAGAATGGGCCATCGTTATACATGCGAGGCCTTAGCTGTCGGACCAAAGGTCACGCAGATCAAACCGGGAGACCGGTTCCTTTTGCATGAATATGACAAGGTGGACCAGGGTACGCCCTGGGATGAGGATGATGTTATGTTCTGCGAAGAGGGAGTAATACCATGTACTCTGCCAAAGGAATATTCTGGTATGATCCCGGCTAAAGTAATAACAGATAAAATGATGGATGAATATGAAGACTATTAAACCAGACATCCATGGTGGATTAACCACCATTGGTAAAACAT
>Ga0180438_10005922_pt1 | contig 16760 bp, 17 predicted proteins | sample SS_ome_12_FD_132455 | JGI IMG/M metagenome (GOLD analysis project Ga0180438, IMG submission 132455) | Hypersaline lake sediment archaeal communities from the Salton Sea, California, USA - SS_3_D_2 metaG | ecosystem: Environmental > Aquatic > Non-marine Saline and Alkaline > Hypersaline >...
CACGTCCTTTCTGCGCTACGAATGTTGAATACCAATCGATAGTACAAGTCAAACCTTCTTCAGCGCTTGATATACACATCCATGAAGCTATGGTCCAACCGAACTGATTCAAGAAACTCGAATCTTATCTCCATCAATAATCGAATCAGTGGTCCGACGTAAACATACTCCGTAGCTTCGTATACCTCATTCGTTGACAGGCGCCGGAACTCCATCGTATAGGTGCTGGTTGCAGGATCGTATCCCTTGAAGCGACGGACAATTAGGCTATCCACGCCCTGTTCAACCACCTCCTTCGGTTCGCTCATACTGGCCACTCGCTTCAATCCATCGATGTACTCAAGGATGAAGTGACCTCCAGACTTCAATGCATTGAAAACCCGGTCCCGGAACCCGGGAAAACTCTGGTGTGGGAAATCGGTGAGCGGATTGCCGAAACACACTGCCAAGTCGTAGATTCCTTCTCCAAGTGGATAGCTCAAGACATCAGCCTGTATGAAATCGGCCTTCGCTCCCCGTTTGATGGCTTCCTCCCGCGCCAAGGCAATCAGACCTGGTGCAAGGTCAATACCCGTTATTCGCGCGCCTTTCTCTTCCAGAAAGATGGTGATTGAGCCTGCGCCACAACCGAGATCCACCACTCGATCGCCTCGTTTCAGATAGGCTTTCAGGTGAGGGTAGATCTTCTCAATGAATTCCTCTCGGCGTGTGGATGTGAACTGGTTGGCAAACCAGTCAAACGGTGCAATAGGCTGATCTTGGGTCATTCCTTTTGTCCCTATGTTTGATTGAACGGTCTTCGAATTTGTGCCATTACTGGAGAAAAGTCGGCAGCGAATCAACGAGTCCCTCACCACTTTCAAAGCCCTGCCAAGGTTGGAGCTACACGTGATTGCGCAGCATCAGCTCCTTGGGGTAGGGATGCAAATACACCTGCTGGTGCACCCACTCGGGAACCGGATGCCGGTGCAGGTGGTGCTTGAGCAGCGTCAGGGGCACGATCGGCGGCAACAGCCCCTGTCGGTAGTCCTCCATGAGGCCCAGGAGTTCCTGCTTGTCCTCACTGGAGAGGTGATTCTTCAGGAACCCCATCAGGTGCTGGAGCACGTTCACATGTTTGCCCCGCGTGCCCATCACGCTCAGGCCCTCCATGAGCATAGCCCCATACTCGGCTGTCAATTTGTCCCAGTCCCGCTTGCCGGCGTCGGCGACGAGGCGCCCCATCTCCGTGTAGTGCTTCGGGCTGTGGGCCATCAGCGTGAGCTTGTGCGCCGTGTGGAATTTGACCAAGCCACCGGGCGTTGCTTCCTCGCCGAGCATCTGCGTCCAGCGATAGTAGGCGAACACTCGCTCGACAAAGTTCTCGCGCAGCGGCATGTCGTTGAGCCGGCCCTCCTCTTCGATCGGTAGCAGCGGAAAGCGGTTCATTAACTCGCGAGGGAAGATCCCCATACCGTTGCGCTGGGCCATGCCGTGCTCATTGTAGACCTTTACCCGAAAGACTCCGGAAGATGGGGAATCTTTCTTTGCCACGAACCCGCTCAAGTTCATGGTGGCCAATTCATCCAAGCGGCCTTGTGCCCAGGCCTTCATCTGGTCTGTGTAATCGGTGCCTGACTTGGGGGCGATCAGGCGTGGGTCTTCTGCATCGCCCACCAGGCGCATACTCTCCCGCGGCGTCGGCAGCCCAATCTCTACCTCTGGACAAACGGGGACCCACTCGAAGAACTGCCCCAGCGTTCCAGTCAGATAGCGATCCAGCTTGTGCCCGCCATCATACCGCACTCGTTCCCCTAACAGGCACTCACTGACCCCGACACGGATAGTTGGTTCCTCGAGCTTATTCTTCTCAGCCTCTACCATTGGCTTCCCTCCGGTTAGAATACGCGCCAGCCAGGGATCGTACTCCCTCCAGGCATCCTGTATTCTAATCGAAAAACTGGCCTTAGGCAAGCGGTGCGTCACAACAGATGGACGTGAGCTCGCGCAGGCTGAGTCGGCCGAGATGGCAAACGCTGGGGAATGGCTGGACACACTGACGATGTTGTAGGCTGCGCGAACCTGTTCCATCGACTCCATTGCCGCTTCGCGTCTTGGACTCGGCCGTATCGCTACTGCCTCCAGTCGTCTGTCAAGGCCTCGGCGGTGCGCCGGCAGGGCTCCTCCTGCGCCGCTCCAATGCAGGTCACGGCCAGCAAAGTCAGGCCCAGGTCACGCACCCGGTCCAGTAGACCGTGTAGCGCAGCCTGGTCGTGGACGGGGCCGACAAGCAAGGTCGTCCCGTCATCCTCGTGAGAGATGGCCCAGTCGTCAAAGCGCTTGGCCCAGCACTCGTCAAGGGTTTCCTTCAGGCGGATTTGGTAGGCGTTGCCCATGCTCTGTGTTCTCCCTTGTTCTCTGCTGTCCATGGTATCATTTCTCTTCACCGGCAGACTCGCCCGAAAGTTGTATGTGCGAGTTGCATCCACCGCGATGATACCCCCACCGCTCCTCCGGATCCAGGATGTTCCGCAACCGCCACACGGTCAGCCAGGCCAGCTCTGCCATCAGGCCGGGCAGATAGTGGGTGGCCGCGCGGTCAAAGAGCAGCGTGCCGCCAGAGGGCAGCTCCTCCTCCCCTCGCCACAGCGTCAGTGTGATAGGCAGCCGGGGCAGTGGCCACACGGTGAAGGCCAGGTCGCCACGGGCCAATCGCTCCCCAAAGAACGGGATCTCGCAAGCTTGCAGGGTCCCCCAATCCCGCCCAGCATAGCGGAGCAGGGCGGCACAGGCCTCAGCCGGCAGTTCCGCCCGCTGTACCGGGTCGAGGGCCGACAGGGCAAGCGGCTGCCCGGTCAGCGACGTCTCGGTCGCCCCGGCGTACGTGCTCAGCAGGCAGTACATCTCTGGTACGGCGCTGTACTGTGCCGGGATCAGCGCTGGCGGACCGGCCTGGGCCGGGTCGAAAACCTCCACGCCGCGAAAGGGGTCCCGCAGCCGGCCATCGTCGAGCAATTCATAGCCCAGCACCCACAGGCGATCCCTGTAGCCGAGGCGGCGTTTCAGGCCGAGGATCCGTTCCCGGCAGCGGGACCAGGTCCAGCGCTCCCAGGCGGAAAGGGGATCGTGACTGCTCACCGGAACCTCGCCCAGGTGCGTCGGTCCAGGTGGGCAAAGAGGCTCGCCAGCAGCGTGACCGCAAGCGCCGGGGGCAGGCTGATCACACCGGGGGATAGCGCGCTCAGGGCAGCGGTCGCCGCCCAGGTGAGGGCCAGCCCGTACACGCCCCAGCGTTTCCAGCGGACGTCGCCAGCGACGCTGCCTGCGCCGAGGCCGAATGCGCAGGCGTGAAAGGGCAGAGAGACCCGCTGCCAAGCCGGTGGCAGGCTTTGCCACCCCAGCCAGCTGAACAAGAAATAGATGGAGCCCAACGCGTAGGTCAGGCCGAACAGGGCCACAAGCCGCTTCAGCATCCAGCCGGTTGTGGTCCATGTCTGGATCATTCTCCCTCCTGTAGCGCCTGGATCAGAGCCGCCGGGTCCAGGATCGGGCCGAGCGGCAGTGCCCGTCCCTCATGATTCACTTCGATGGTCCTGCCCGTCTCCAGAGCCAGTGCCCAGAATCTCTCAGGGGTGATCTCCGGATCGACCTGAGCAGCCAGGGCGTACATGCCGGCCAGGTAGGGGATGGCCCAGCTCCAGCCTCCCTGGCGGAAGAAAGCGTAGTCGCTACTGCCAGTTGGGCTGGCGGCCGTCCGCGAGTCCATGGGGATCAGCAGGCGGTCGGAGAATCGCTCACCGGCGTAAAAGCTCTCGGCCCACCACCACCCCGGCTCATACGACTCGGAGGCGTCGGGGTCGGCCAGGGGCTGGCGTCCCAGGCCGTGGAACCTGAAGCCATGCACCTCCTCGATGCTGGAACTGACCACGAGTAACCTCGCCGCCCTGGCTTCTTCCGCTGCCGCCCGGATCTCGTCATAGCCCAGGCTGTCCTGATTCCAGCCTACAGCCACGGCAATGGCCTGGATACGGCGATTGCGGGGCAACGCCTCGTTCACTTCCAAGATGCGCCGGATGGCCTGTGCCAGATAGCGGAAGTCCTCGCTAATGCCCACGGTCGTGGCGACGAAGTACAGATCCGCCGCTGGCGCCACGCCGACCGTCTCTCCGACAGCAAAAGAGGATACGGCCACACCGTGCATCCGCGCGTGCCGCCAGCCCAGCTCGTCCGTTTCTTCGTACAGGCGCAGCCGGCCGGTGTACTCCTGGTGTTCGACCAACAGCGGTGCGTCCACGACTGCAATGCCGATGCCCTGCCCGGTGATGCCCTGAGCATGGAGTTGGCGGAGGCCAAGCCCCGGATTCTTGCCCAGGTCCATGATCCGCACCGGGTCGTAGCCCGGCGGCAGCCGGTCGGGTGGGGGCCATGCCGTCTGGCTGTCGTAACTGGCCTGGAACAGGCGCGCCAGGGACTGGCTCAAGTCAAGAGATGACAGATCGTAGCCGCGCAGATCCACCTGGAGCGGCTCGACATAATCGGAATCGTAAGCTGGCCATGCCTCCAGCACACCCCGGTCCCAGACCAAGGGGGCAGGATGCCGCTCGATCTGAGGAGGCCCGCTGCCCGGTGCATGGCAGGTACTCAGGCACAGAGCGAGTAGACAGACCCATAGCAGGCGCGTTTTCTCTACGCGACTTCTCTGGCCTTTCACGAAACCAGGTCCACGCGCAGATACACAGCCTGCCGGTCCAACTCCTCCGCCAGCGCGATGACCAGGAGCAGCCCCTGCCACTTTTGACCCCCTTCATCCTGGTAGTGCCAGGTGCTCCACGCCAGCGGCCCGGACTGACCGCCATCGCGGCGCAGCCAGCCAGCCGCTTTGAGCTGATGCGAGTAGTGGACCTCCACCGTGACGGAATCCAGTTCCGTCTTCAGCTCTACCTCGGCGTTGTAACTGTCGGTGCTCCCGCCAAAGCCGGCCGTTGTTTGGCGGGCCCCTGGCGGGTCTTCAAGGAGAGGGATTGGATGCTTGGGGGCGACGGCATCTTTGGTGCAGGATGCGAGGGTGGGCTCCGTGCGCAAGTCCAGACGCACATCGGCGGGTCCATCTCCCGCCTCGAAGGCGCCAACCCACAGCACCACGTTGTTGGCTCCTGAACAGAACGTCAGGCCAGTTCGACCGATTCCTGGCACAAAGCCCCCCTCTGTAGGATAGGCAAAGGCGATCCACCCTTCCGCCGTCAACGTCTCCCGGTAGAAATCCAGCACCTGCGCAACGGTCTGGGTCGCGTCGAGTACAATCTCGGTTCCTTCCCCACCGCGCACCAGACTGCCGATGATCCGGGCCCCGTCTGGTAGAGGGATCTCGATGGGCAGGTCTTCTGGAAGCTGAGCTACCAGAATCTGTACCTCCTCCGGGGCAGGCGCGCCAGCGGAGCGCCGGGCCAGCAGGCGATGAGCCAGTGTCCTGACTGCTGCCTCGCTACCGGCCGATGCGATGGGCCCAGAAGACTGCTCGGCGGCCTGGCCAGCACAGCCCAGCAGAAGCAAAATGGCAGCTAGAAAGAGCATGATGCGATACATATTCACCTCCATACGAACCCATTTCTTGCCGTGGCAGGCTCTGATCAGTATGCTTACGACCAGACCAACGGCCAGACGACGTGCAGCGCCACGTCCGTCCAGAAGTGCAGACCGACGGCTGCCACCAAGCCCTGGTGCACATATTGAATGCCGGCCACCCATCCGACTGCGCCGTTGAGCAGCAGGATTTCGACGAGGATCAGGGTTGGGATCTCTGCCGGGCTGGCCGCACCGAGCAGTAACATCGCACTGGCCAGGTGCCCGGCGGCAAAAGCCAGGGCTGCCAGCAAGTTGCCGATCTGGAGTGTTACACGACGGTCTGCCCAGCGGCGCAGGACAAGGTGCAGCAAGCACGCCCACAGCCCGAGCACGAAGGAGCGGAACAGGATCTCCTCGCCGATGGCGGCTGTGGCAGAGGCAACGAGCGAGAAGGGAAAGGCAGGCTGGGGGAATCCCGGCCAGTTCTGAAGCCTGGCGACCAACAGATCGGCCAGGCCGACCGCTACACCCAGTCCCAGCCCCCACAGCATCGGGAACAGACCCCACTCTCGCCAGCCGCCAGCAGGCCGGAAAACGCCGGGCAGGCCCAGCCTGCGCGCCAGCCAGAAGCCGGCCAGGCCGAGCAGTCCGTAGAGGACAAGGCCGATGCCGGCGTTGGCCAGGGCAAGTTGCCAGCGCGGGATGGTGAGTTCTGGAACGGATAGCGCCTGGCTGGGAAGCAATTGGTCCAACGGAAAGAGTAGATAGGTGGCCGCAGCCATTAGACTGTAGATCGCCACCATCACTCCCAGTACACGGAGCTGCTGTTGGGTTACGGTCCTCATTCTATCTATTCTTGTTCAGGCAGTTTCAGCCCTATGCCTCAGAAGAACGCCAGATGAGGTCGGTAGGGATTGGCTTCGTTGGGTGGCACGAGGTGAACATCACCGCCTAACACACGGCGGGCCAACCACTCACAGAACTCATCGACTGGCTCTTCCAGGGCATCCAGCGCTTCAGACGAAAAGTAGGCAGCGCGGTCCGTTTCCTGTCCATCGGGCGTCGGTTCGCCGGCGACATGGCGGCACAGAAAGAGCAGATACACGCAGGGTTCGCCGCTTTCCCGGCGGGCGTGGTTCTGGATGCCCAGAAGCCCTTCGATTTCGGCGGAGATACCCCCTTCCTCCAGAGTCTCTCGCACGGCAGCCATCTGCGGCGGGTCGGCAAAGCCGTTCGGATCCTCGCCGTGGGGGAATCCCCACGGCAGGCTCCACACCCCCTTCAGGCCGCCATAGGCCTGCCTGACCAGCAGTACCTCTTCCCCACGTAAGACCACTGCGCCCACGCAGACAATGACTCGTGGTGGAAAACTTGGCACTTTCCCCTCCCTTCTGTTCGTGCAAAATCGGCCGTCACTTCTCTACGTCCTTTCCTGGCTCCACCCCTCTCCCAGCTCATGTCACAGTCCCAGCCGCGAGTGGGGCACCGGCACCTTATCGGCCTGGGCTGCCTCGCCCTGCAAGCCGGGCACCTGGATCACAAAGTGAAAGTGATCGGGCGAGCTGGAGAGAAACGTGTGTGCTTCGCCAGGTTCGACTACGATTACATCGTTCGTCTGGAGCCGGACCGTCACTTGCTCGATGCGGATCTCGGCCGTGCCCCGAGCCATGAGATAGATCTCGGTCATCTGCCGGTGCAAGTGTGGCTCGTCGACGCCCTGGTGAGCAAACCCAACGGACACGGGCAACGCCGAGTCCCAGGGACCGAGGTACCAGCCTTTGAGGATGTCAGGATTGGCTTTCTCGATGCGCATCAGAAACGGTCTCCCTGTAGCCACGTAGGCGGCCACGCTGGGCGGGTTTCCTGCCCCCTTTTCCAGCGAAAGTCGCACCGCTCGCCCCCCTCGGCCAGGGTCGTCGTCCGGGAAAAGCCGGCTCCCAATGCTCGCTGCTGAACAAAGTCGATCAAGCACAAGTAACGGGTGAACTCGCCCGCGCCCTGCTGGTCAAAGAACTTGACCAGGGCACACTCGATGTAGTCGATGCCAAAGTCGAAGGTTTGCCCATCCCCCTCGAGGAAGGTCGCCACCCAGCCGCCCGGATAGTTGTGTTCCTGTGAGTGCTCGACCATCATCCTTTTCAGACGGCGCTTCCCCACGGGCGTGTGGATGTACCGCCCGGCCAGGCGCACCAACAAGCGGGGATAGGCACCGACTCGGCTCTCCTCGATCTCGACCACGATGTGACCGATCTCTTTCACAGATACGCCGCATCCCTTCAGAATGCGATAGAGCGCCAAAGACATGGTGCAGCCGATCAAGATGCGCGTCAGGCTGTTCTTCCGGCCACCGATGTAGGGGATGGCGGGGAGCAGTCGTTCGAATTCGCGACGTGTTTCTCGAAGGATCTCATCGGGCGACTCGTCGGCCAGGCGGGCAGCCAGGACCAGGCGATAGTACTTTGCCGCCCGGTCGAACCAGCGGAGTAGCTCGCTGGCCTGAACGGTGTAATAGTCGGTAGGAATGGGCAATGCTTTGTACACGGTTTTTCCCTCCTTCTGAAGCACGCCCCTTCCCCATTTCGTTCGCGTACCCTACCATGGACTGAATGGGGCCGGCTCCAGGCTGATGACCTGGATGGGCGTCACTTCGGCACCATCGATCCAAATGTCATATTCCGCACTGCCGATCTCCTGGATGTGGTAGCTGGCCCCCGCCCCTTCGTTTCGGGCCGCGAGGTGGGCCAGAAAGTTGGCCTTTTCCTCCGGGCTCCAGTAGTGGATCGGAATCACCTGCCGGGGCTGGAGCAGGGCCACGGTGGCTTCCGCCTCCTGGATGATGTGCTGCGTCCAGCCGATGGGCACCAGCAGGAGGTCGACCGGCTCAGGAAAGATCTCTTTCAAGTGCTGTCGGACATCTTCCTGGCCGATGCGGGAAATGTCACCCTGGGCATCACCCAGGTGCAGGATGGTGAACCCCATATAGGTGATCAGGTAGCTGGTATTGTCCTCCCTGGCCTTCTCCGTGGTGAGCACCGGTTGGAGGCTGATGCCCTCAAGGGTCAGCGCGTCCAGGCCATCCAGGACGTGGTCCGTGTGGAAGGTTGCACCCCGGTCGTGGTCGGGATGGTGGTGGGAATAGGTGACGATCGTCGGCTGAAAGTCGACTACGTCATAGATGGGGCTATCCAATCCGTAGGCGTGGGACTGGCCATAGTCGGTCAGGACGGAGACGCCGTTGTCGAATTGAAACACGAAGGCGGAGTGGCCCAGGTAATGGATGTGGATGTCAGGTTCTGGCGGTGTGGCTGTTGGGGCCAGGATAGACGGTGTGGCCGCCGGGGCCGGTGCCTGGGACCCGCCGCAGGCAACCAGTAGAAGGGCGAGTAGGCCCAAACCGGCCATCAGGGGCACAATCAGTTGACGATCCATCAGGATGGTGCTCCGCTCGATCACGGTGTCTGGCGCATCCACCGTGACGATCATGGCGTTCCGAATACATGGCTCAGCCATACTAACCTCCTGACCTCTCGGACGAAGCATGTTTCTAGCAGGCTCACCGCAGCCTGGTCAACGTCTCCGCCCAGTCGCGCATGGGGCCGGGTTCGCGCTGGGCGACGTACGCTTCGAATAGGCGAATGCTCTCCTCCCGCAGCAGTCCTCCCGTGATCCTGGGGATCTGGTAGCCAGGGATGTCCTCTTCCTTCCTGGCCCAGGCCCTGACCAGCTCGACGGCGCCATCGCCCGGTGACTCCAGGCCATAGACGAGCTCGCCCAGGAAGAAGGACATGGCCGCCCCCATGCACATCAGGCAGGGCTCCAGGTTGGTGAAGAGCTGGGCTCTGCCTCGCTCGTCGAAGGAGAGCAACTGCTTGTCCGCCTCTTCCAGGGCGACCAATTCGGCGTGGCCCAGGAAGCGTTTCTCGCGCTGCTCGGAAGCGGTGGCTCGGGCAATGATCTCGTCGTCGAGGACGACGATGGACGCGATGGGGAACTCGCCCTGTTCCATCGCTTCGGCAGCCAGGGCCAGGACCTGTCGCATGTAGGTTTCCGGTGTCTTCATCCCGTTTCACCTCTCTGTCAGGATTCGGTCGTGGTCGGGCAGAAGGCTTTCAATGCCCGGCAAGGACCAGGCAGCGACCGTCTCTGGGGGTATTATACCCCAAGAGACGGTTCAGGAGAACGACCGAAGGTTGTAGTTGGGGGTTGTAGACGTTGCTCTACTCGCCCGTCAGCATCTCGCCCATCAGCCAATATGGCCCTTGGCACTCGTCGGGGAGGGGGTCACGCAACTGCTGCCGCAACCTGTCTGTCATCGGTACTTCCCCACCACCCATACGAATTCCCTCGCCGACGCGGGCCACGACCTGGCCGCTCCGATCCAGGATCTCGATGGCGCCGGCGTTGTTGTTCACATAGTAGTCCACCTGCCAGATGATCAGATAGCCTTCGTCGCCGTCGTCGTGCCGGACGCGCAGGCACTCGTCTTGCAGGACCAGCGTGCCCTCCATAAGCGCCTCCATGAAGGTCGCGCTGCGCATTCTCAGTTGGGGGAAGTGGAGTGTAGGCTCGGGCGTCAGGGCAAAGGGTGGATTCTCCCCCAGGGGCTCATAGATCGTGACCACCACCACCTGCTCAGGCAAGACCACGTTCGCTTCTTGAAGCGTGGCCTCGAACAGCGGTCGATCGGTGATGTACAGCTCCACCCGGTTCTCCTGGACATGGATGCCCGAGGCCACAGAGAGACCGGGCCCGTCCAGGAGCCGGTGCATCTCCTGCTGGGTTGCCTCCAGCTCAGCCAGGGTCGCCGTCGCCGTGCGCACTTGGATCAGGCCACCCAGGGAGGTGCCGGCCACGTATGGCCGGACCGTCTCTTCGCCGTCCCGGGTAAACGCGACCACGATGCGGTAGGCCGGTTCCTGCTGGATCCACAGGCCGGCAAAGGTATCGCCCTCATTCTGCTCCAATTCCACGGCCAGGTGACTGATGAGCGCGTCCAGGGTCGGTACGGAGGCAGTAACACCTCCCGATGCGTCGGGTGTGGCGACGGTGGGGCCGGGCGCCGGCGTCAGCTCTTCCCCACACAGCACCTCGCCGCTGCTGGCATCGACGAAGAACTGCATGGTGCGCGTCATTCCCTCAAACGAGCCGCGCACCAGGAGCACCCATACGCCGTCGGGATGGCTTTGGAAGGTGCCGCAGGCGTCGGCCAAACGGCGGGCGCCCAATTCGGAGACGAGTTCTGCATCCAACAGCTCGAGATCTTGGCCCTGGCTCTCACGGAGCCGGGCCAGCGCCTCGTCCTGGCTCAGGAAGGGGCCGGGACCCAATGCCTGTTTCACCGGCGGCGTGGGCGTGGGGCCAGGAGCCTGGTCCAGCCGGAAGCCCTCGACGATGGCCGTGTAGATGGTCAGCAATTGCTGCGGCGCGGCAAAGCCGACCGGGAAGCGCAGGGCCAGCTCGTAGGTAACCCCGTTGGCGCTGAACAGGACGGACACCGAACCCTCACCCTCTCCGGCCGTGCTCGGGCGATCCACCTGGAAGCCCGCCAGATGCTGTCCCTCGATCCGGCCGTCAAAGGCCCAGCCCTGCTCAAAGACGCCGAAGGCCTGGCCTTGCAGCAGCGGCGGGATGGATGCCGGGTCGTACTGGTCGTACAGCGTCTCGCCGGCGTGGACGCGCACCATGACCGGGTAGTCGGGCCACTGCGGAGCGTGCAGATCCACGGCAACCAGCAGGTCCGGACCGGGCAGCTCGACCGTCCAGTCGGGCGGGTAGGGCAGGCTGTATCCCAGCTCAACGTCGTGGTAACGCGGCCAGTCGGCGTAATCCTCGGGCATCTGCCGGGCTTCTGCGGCTGTCTCGGGCGCACCTTCGGCATAGACCGCCACCACCTCCTCGACGACAAAGATGCGGTCAGCATTCGGGCAGTGGGCCAGGGCCGGATCGCCCATGTGGCCGCGGAACCGGCCGTGGTAGGGCAACTGCGGCAGAACGATCTGGCCCGGCTTCATTGCCTCCGGCGTGGTGGCCGCCAGCCAGGAGGCATCGTCGGGCAGCACGTTGCCCCAGGTGCTGCTGAGGAAGCTTAATGCTGGAGGAAAGGGCTGGTCGGTGAGGGCCACCTGCCAGGCCGAGTAAGTGGGACAGTACACTGCTTCGTCGTCGGGCGGCCGTGGGACCCCGCTCATAAAGACAGGCTCTGCCCCGCTGAAATAGGCATCCATTTCCACCGTCTCGCCCGGGGCAGGCGGTTGGCGCAACAGGTCGGCCACGCCGGGGCCGGGCAGTGAGGTGTTGGGTTGGTCGAGGTGGTGGAAGAGAAGGCTCAGCCCCCAGAGCAGGGCAACCAGCGCGATGATGGCCGCGACGGTGCCCAGGACGGCAGCGGCGCGGGTGCGCCGCACACGCCACTTCTCCGCCCGCTGGATGCGGGCGAAGAGCTGCTCCTGCTGCGCCAGGGTGAGACCCACACGGGGCGCAGCCGGGATGAGCCGATCCTGCTTGGCGTACGCCTGGGCCACAGCACGACACTCGGAGCAGGTGCGCAGATGCACCTCGACCTGGCGGCCCTCGCCGTCGCTCCGGTCGGTGGGGCGCAACGCCAACAGGTCGCAAACCCTCTTGCACTCGCTCATCGTTTTTCTCTCCTCCGGTCCTGCAATTCACTCGCGGACAGGTAGGCATCACGAAACATCTCTCGCGCCCGGCTGAGGCGCATCTTGGCGGCGCTGACCGAGAGTCCCAGCGTCTGGGCGACTTCTGCCACCGGCCGCTCCTCGTGGACATAGAGCACCAATGGCACCCGGTACTTGGGCGCCAACGCTGCCAGCGCTGCCTGTACGGCCAGCTTTTCGACGGTGACTTCTCCGGGCCCCTGCTGTGGGTCCGGGTGCCCGTCTCGAAGAGGCAACCAGCGCAGCAGCCTGCGGCGACGGTAGTCGTCGGTGGCCAGCCGTGAGGCGACCCGGTACAGCCAGGCGCGAGGATTGTCCCATCGCTCACCGCGGACCATCGCCCGGTAGGCGCGCAGAAAGGTCTCCTGCGCTAACTCCTGCGCGACGCCCCGATCGCCGGTCAGCCGCGCCAGGTAGGAGCAGATGGACTGCTCGTATTGCCGGAACAGCGTCTCAAACCTTTCGTCGTTCGTGATGATCACACTCCTGCTCCCTCTACCCTATAAGACGGATGAGGGAGCGCTGGGGTCACAAGAACAGCTCGATGATGATCTCGTCCACGTATCTCCCTCCGGTCCGGGCCTGTCTTTGTGCCGTTCCAACGATGCGAAAGCCCAGCTTCAGGTGAAAAGCCAGGGAGACCAGACTGTCAGCCCGGACGTAGGTAAAGATCTTTTCGTAGCCTCGTTCGCGGGCGGCTTCAAAGGTAACCTCCGAAAGGCAGGTGCCGATCCCCTGCCGTTGGCGGGACAGAGCGACGAAGGTGCCCATGACCGCCACGTGGTCGAAGGCGTGGGTGTAGGTGGCAAAGGGTTCCACGCTCTGCAAGCCCACGCCCCCACGATCCTGGCGCAGTTTGGCCACGTGAAAAATCCCTCGAGGCGAAAAGCTGGCAATGTACTGTCGCTCGAATTCGGCCGTCAGCGGCGCATGGAGCACGGTGTACTTCCCGGCCTTGATGATGGGGTTCAGGATGGCGATGATGGCCTCGGCGTCATCCGGCCGTGCTTCTCGGATCAGAAGATCCATGCCTCTCCTGCCCCCGATTGCGGTCGGCGCAAGGAATAGCACAATACAGGCTGCTGCTGCACTCGATCTAGCCTGTCAGTTGCATCGCCCAAAGCAGCTCGAACTCCCTCTGGCCCAGGATCCGGGATAGGGCCACCCACCGGCCAGTGAACAGGTAGAGGGGAAACAGGTTTTTGTTCAGCTGGAGATCCGGATCTACCCGCGGCGTGATGCCTTCCAGCGCGGTGACGAGTGCCGGTGCCCAGCCAGACTCACGGAGGAAGTGGGGTGTTCTCCCCGCTGCTACCAGCCCATCCTCGATCGCTGTAGCCAGACGCTGTATCTCGTCAGTAGAATCTATGCGCCATCTGAGGAGGCTGGATTGCCAAAACTGGGACTCGAAGTGGACCACAGAATCGGCAATGACAGATACCGGGGAGATAGTAGACAGCCCAGCTTGCAGATGCTGTATGACCTGGGGTAGAGGGAGGTCGTCTGCCATCTCGAACCTCTGGCAAGTCAGATGCACCGGCTCGTGGGGCATTCCACCGAGAATCAACTGCAACGACGCTTGAAGTCGGCGCAAGCGCTCCACCTCATCCTGTCCCGGAATCAGGAGCACGCAGACATCTCCGGGTTCTGCTGTACAAAGTTCCCTGCTCATACCCAACCCTTTGGGATCCTCAAAACCTAACCCGGCCAGAGCCGGAACCCAAAAACGAATCGCTACCCACCGAATTCTTGCTCAATGTGCCAGGATTACGTGGGTTAGGCCCTATTCTAGCACAGATCTCGGCCCCAGGGATCGGCCAAAGGTTGTAGAGGAGGTTGTACCTGGCCGAGGCACGCGTGTGATCAGGAGCGTCTGGGCAACAGGCCGAGTTCCTGGGCTTGGGCGACGGCCTGGGTGCGGTGGCTGACGCCCAGCTTGCCATAGATGTTGGAGATGTGGCGCTTGACAGTGGCCAGGCTGATGACCAGTTGGTCGGCGATCTCCTGGTTGCGCAGCCCGCCGGCGATGAGGCTCAGCACTTCGAGTTCACGAGGGGTGAGGGGCTCAATCAGGGGTTGATCGAGTGGGGGTTGGGCAAGGACCGACTTGTTCCATGCGGCCAGCAGGCTGGCGACGTAGGCGGGCGCGATACCACGGTCCAGGGCCCGGCGCAGGAGGATGGCCACCCCGGCACCCGCTTCGAGGAAAGTGCGTACATAACCCTCTGGCTCGGCCAAGTGCAAGGCTTGCTCCAAGCAGGTGAGCGTCCCAGCCTCGTCTCCGCTCGCCTGCCGGACCGATGCCTGGGCGATTAGGATCTGGATCAGCCGTCCCTGGCGCCCGGCTGACTCGGCGGCCTGCCGCAGCCGCTCCAACAGCCGCCCGGCTTCGTCCAGTCGGCCCTGGGCCAACAGCACCTGGGCCAGCGTCAGGTGGCCGAACTCGTCCAGGAAACGCGCCTCATCGTCCGAACTCAGGCCGCAATTCCGGGCCCATGCCGCTGCTCTAGCCTGATCTCCACACGCCAAGTAGAGCCGCACCTTCCACAGTCCAACCAAAGCCGTCTCCCAGGGACAGCGATGATGCTGTACCACTTTTTCGGCCTTGTGGACAAAGGCCAGCGCCTCGTCCAGGTTGCCCAGCGCCTGCTCCAGCCGGGCGCGGGCCAGGTAGCCGTCGCGCAGGAAGACAAAATCCCCGCCCATCTCGGCCAATCTCAGGCCTTCGTTGATGTGCAACCTTGCGCCTTCCAGGTCGTTCCATTCACAGAGCAGGTCACCCAGCCCGATCTGCTCGATGCCAGCACACACCAACACCCCCTGTTCGGACACAAACTCTGCGGCAGCCTGGTAGATCGCCCGGGCTTTGTGGAGGCGGCCCTGGTAGATGCGCAGTTGGGCCAGATAGTGGGCCGCGCTCAGGTAGGCCGCCGGATGGTGGACGGCCCGGCAGATATCACAGGCCTCCGTAAGCGTCCGATCTGCCTCGGCGGCATTGCCATCCAGCAGGTAGGCATGGCCCATATGCATCAGGGTTGGGCCGCGCACATCCAGGCGGTCAGCCGGGGTGTGTTCCAGCGCCCGTCGGCTGAAGGCCAGCGCCTCGGCCGGCGTGCCCCGGAAACGGGCCAGATAGGCCCGCAGGTTGTACACGTGAGCCAGGGAGAAGGGGGCAGTAGGACGCGCTGCCTGCTCCAGGAAGCGCGTCTCGGCAGCCTGGAGCCAGGGTTCGACGGCGTCCAGTTGCCCCGTGACCGTTAGCGCGGCGGCATAGTCAACGCACAGGCTTGACTGGGAGCGAACGAGCGCCTCCGGCATGGCCCGCATCCAGCTCAGAAGGGTATAGGTCTTGCTATGCTGCCACAGGGAGAAAGCTACCTGTTGGATCAATCGGACGGCAAGCGCGTAATCCTGGGCCTTCAGGGCGTGATGGACGGCTTCCTCCATCAGCTCGTGGCGCTCATACCATGCTGCCGCACTGCGGTGCAGATCCGGGACCCGCTCGGGCTGTGTCTGGCGCAACCGGTCGCGTAGCAGGTCGGCGAACAGGTGGTGGTACCGGTACCAGCGCCGTTCGTGATCCAGCGGCACGGTGAACAGATTGTGGTCTTCGAGGTATTGGAGCGTGGCCTGACCGGCTGATGTCGGACCAACGACAGCGGACAGCTTGTCCGGGGACAAAGTGTCTGCGGGCGAAACCTCTACGGACGGAACGTCCACCATTTCCGGTCTTTCATCCAGGATGGCATCGCACAATGGCCCGCATAGTCGCTCCAGTATCGATGTTTGCAGCAAGAATTCCTGGATGGGGAGCGGTTGCCGGCTGAAAACCTCTTCGATGAGATAGTCCATGACGTAGCGATGGCTGCCGGCAAAGGCATCCATGAATCTGGCGATGTCCTTGCCGGACCCAAGGCCCTGCAAGGACAGGGCGGCCAGTTGCAGACCGGCGATCCAGCCTTCAGTGCGAGCTTCCAGGGTGGCAATCTGCTGGGGTGTCAAAGCGAGGCTCATGACCTGATTGAGGAAAGATGCGGCCTCTCCGGCGGTGAAGCGCAGATCGTCCACCCGGAGTTCTGCCAACTGTCCGCGAGCGCGCAGGCGAGCCAGGGGCAGCGGTGGGTCTGCGCGGGTGACAAGCACCAGGTGCATCGCCGGGGGTAGGTGATCGAGCAAGAAGCCCAAAGTTTCGTGGATAGCGGGGTTGGAGATGGTGTGATAATCGTCTAGGGCGAGTACCAGTTCCAGTTCTTCGGCGGCGATCTCGTTGATGAGAGCGGCCACGACCTTCTGGGGGGATGGTGGCTGAGGCGCGCGCAGTGCCCTCTCGACGGGCTGTCCCCAATCGTCGTGGATCCTGGCCAGGGCGGCCCCCAGGTAGGCCAGGAATCGGGTCGCTTCGTTGTCTCCTTCGTCGAGGGAGAGCCAGGTGAAGGATCGCCCGGCCTGTTGCAGCCAGTCGGCAACCAGCGTCGTCTTGCCAAAGCCGGCCGGCGCAGACACCAGCGTGAGCTTGCCGTCCAGCCCCCGGCTCAGCCGCGCCAC
>Ga0180438_10005926_pt1 | contig 16756 bp, 10 predicted proteins | sample SS_ome_12_FD_132455 | JGI IMG/M metagenome (GOLD analysis project Ga0180438, IMG submission 132455) | Hypersaline lake sediment archaeal communities from the Salton Sea, California, USA - SS_3_D_2 metaG | ecosystem: Environmental > Aquatic > Non-marine Saline and Alkaline > Hypersaline >...
CACGCAAAAGAAATCGCCGAGCGGCACCTCGACGCTCGGTGTGGTTTCCCCGTCCCAGTACATGCGCAGTACCGCGTCCCGATAGTCCAAGAGATGCGGATGGACCATCGTGAAGTAGATGTGCGTTATCATGCCCGGCCCCTCGATGTCCGCGAGCGTCACCGTCTCACCGGGCTGGATGGTCAGTGCGTCCCAATTACCGCCCGTTTTGTCCCAGCTCGACGCGCGTTTCGAGCGGCCCGGGCCCAGGTGAGCGAGATGCGCCCACGGCGAACCGTATAGGTCCGCTCCAAGCGGCCGGAATCGCGCATCGACGTCCGTTCTGAGGTGGGCGCAGCCTGACAGGGCGCCCGCGGCGGCGCATACTGCTAATGCGCACGCGGATCGAATAACCAACTTACTCATAGTGTTTTCTCCTATTTCTGAGCGAACCGCACAGGGAGCGTCGCGGGCGGGCGCGCGAAACCTCACGCCGTTCACGCCGAATATGATGGGAACTCGTACTCCTCGATGACGGCGTCCTCGCCGTCCCAATACATCTGCAGCACGGCGTCCCGGTAATCGAGCAAGTCATGGCTGATGGTTGTGAAATGAATGTGGGTGATCATCCCCGGGCCGGCAATGTCGGCCAGGACGGCCGTTTCGCCGGGGCCGATCCGCCAACAGTCGTCATTGGCGCCATTCTGGTCCCAGCTCGACGCCCGCCTAGTTCGCGCCCGACGAATCACCGCCGGATGGTGCGGAAACGGCCCCATTACATTCCTTCCTCTCGATTGTCCACAGCCTGCCCCCGCTACGTGCTACACCTCATACCAAAACGCGGGAGATTGTTGTAAAGGAAAGCGCGGCAGATTGCAAGTTTATTGCCAGTCGGCTGGCCCGCATCGATCGCTGGAACGCGATGAAGCAGGGCAACACTAAGTTGCGGTCAAAGGTACAGTAATGATCCATGGAAACGCCGTCATGGGTCTGACGCGTTACGTTTCCCGTTCCAGGGTCCGTAAGGCAAGCATTAACTGCTTCTCTGAGCGGCGGTGACTGCGTAAATTCGTGCGCTGCGCAGGTACAACCGGAGCCGAACCTGCGTTCCGACCAATTCTGTGGCATCCCGGCCTTCCCATTGAAGTGGCACGAGGCCTTGACCTAAGCTCTGGAAGACGCACTTCCCGTTCTCATAGCCCTCGATGGTCTTTCCTCGTTTGTCAGTGATTTCAGCCATGATATACGATGGGTTTAGATAGTCAGTCTTGCTTGGCTGGAACGGCGATGTCATTTCAGCGTTTAGTAGGAGTTGCGTGTCCGGCATTTCGAAGGGTCGTGTCGAGAAGGCCGCGTTGCCTTTGGAAGTAACGTAGAACAAGTGCTTTTCGAGGACGCCGAATAGCTTGCCGCCGTATACCCAGAGCTGTTTGCCACTGGCCGTCAGCGGCATGCCGCAAAGCCAAATACTCGCCTCGCCAAGCGCATACGTGTCCCGGTAAGGGCGCTGCCAATTCCGACCGTCGTGGCTAACCCACCACTCGGCCCACGTAAAGGGTCCGTGCCGGTACCGTCCAGTCTCCGGGTCGGGTGGCCAAACGTCGGGCCGCGTAGGCGCATAAAGAAGCATCTTTGCCGCATAACGATCCGCATACGCAAACACATTGAGTTGATAGAACTCAGTCTCGGGCGGGTCGTCTTCATCAGGCACGATCAGGCCCATCTCGGGTTTGGCAGGGCTTGCGAGCGTAACGTCGTCGTTCGGTCTCCAGCGTATGCCGTCTTTGCTGGTGCGGATGTGTTGTACACGGCGCCGATCCGCGCCTAGGTTGTCCGGAAAGAGTTTCTCGTGGGCCTCGTATGTTGTGTTGTAGAAAACATATTCCCGAGCGCGCGCGTCCCAGATCACACTGAAGGCGTCGTGATCCCGGAACAATGGCCCTTCACCAAGAGGCTTCCATGAGTCTCCACCGTCCACACTGCGAAACCCCCAGATGCCGTGGCCGCTGTCGGTTGATCTCGACATATAGGCGGTAATGGCGTGCTTCGATTCGTCGTACACGATCGCTGCTGAGAGTAACCATCGGCCCGGTTCGGTGACGTACACTTCTTCGAAGTCGCTGTAGTTGGCCCCGTCGAAGGTCTTCGCGCGGCAGATACGGCGCGGTTCGTGGCGCGGTCCCATGACGGCAAAGACCATGGTTGATTTATCCGGCCGAGGAATCGCACATAGCACGACCATTCCTTTGCTGCCAGACGCACTACCGTAGCTTTCAAGGGGATTGGCCCCAAACTCAAGTCTTCCGATAGGGTCATGCGTGTCTTGCGCATCAGTGAAGATGATTGTGAGCGGTGTCGCGCCCGTCGGCATCGCGGCCAGGAACAGCATGACGCTTATTGCACAAAGAGTTCTCATTTCGCTGACTCCCAATCCTGGAATTCGCGTTCGCCTTGCCGCGCATGGCCAAATGATGATGGTCACGGGGATTCTAGGGTGCCTGGAACCGAACGGTCAAAATCCGCGCCAAGAGATTGCCGCGATTCGTCGCGTTCCGGTGGACGATGCGGGCTAGATGAACTCGTCAGTACGGCGAAACGTCTTCGTCCTCGAGGGGCCCCAATTCCTCGAAGGTATATGTTCTCTCGGCGCCTGCGGGCTCTTCGGAACCTTGCAGCAGCGGCTCCGAGGTTGCAATGTCGTAAGGCGTTCCCCCGGCGTCTTCGGATCGTGCGGGGTCAATTCCGTTGGCGTTGGCGTCCCCCGCGCCAACGTCGATCGGTTTCATCGCGCTCCGGGCATCCCCGTCCGTATTCCGTGCGTCGGGTTCCTCCTGCGCCGACGCGTTGTCGGCCGCTTCGCGGGCCGCGACCGCGAGCTGTTCTATAGTGGCGGCCAATGTACTCGCCACAGAATCCGCTCCCTGCGGGAAGGGTTCCGCCTCGAACCTGTCGGCCCCCGGCGCATCTTCAACGTATTCGGCGTCCCCGAGGCCGGCCCCGTTGTCGTCGCCCGCGTAGTCGAGGAAATCGATCTGGCCCCCGGGCTCCTCGTCGCTGCGCTCCTCTTGCAAGAACTGGGTTGTGGTGGCCAACCGCGCCGACAATTGCTCGACCTCTTGGGCGCCAACGGCGAGATACTGGCGCAAATCCTCGAGCGCAGAAGCCACAACGTGATTGATGACCCGGATGTCGGCGAGTCGCGCGCTCAGCGCCTCAGCCCGGCGTTCGGCCTCGCCCGCATGCGCGTTGGCCTCGGCCACCTGCCCCGCCGCCTCCTGGCGCAAGGCATCCATTTCCTGACCCAGCACGGCCAGCTTGTGTTGAAGCCGGGCCGCGTCTTGCTCGAGTGCATCCCGCTTGGCTTCGGTTTGCTCGAGTTCGACCCGCACTTTCGCGGTCTCGCCGCGCGCCTCCTCGAACTGATCGCGCAGCGCCGTCAGTTCCGCTTCGAGTGCATCGCGCGCCGCGACCGCCTGGTCACGGGTTTCCGTCGCATGGCGTGCATCGGCCTTCGCCAGACTCAATTCCGCTTCCAACTCCTCGCGGACCTCTCGCGCGCGCTGCTCGAGAGTAGCGCGCTCCTCTTCGAAAGCGGCACGCAACGCCTCGAGCGCTTGTTCGGCTTGTCGGGCGGCCGATTCCGCCGCCTCGAGGGCTGCTGGATCGATCACGGAAGCCTGCTGCTTCTCGAGCAAAGTCTGGAGTTCCTGCACCTGAGTGCGATGTTCCTCCTCGGTTTGGATGGACTGCCGCCGACTCAGTTCCACCTGTTCCAAAATAGTCTCCGCGCGTTGAAGAAGCCTATCGGCTTCGTCGCGGGCCTGATCGCCCTCGAGTTGGGCCGATTCAAACTTCCCCCGCAACTCCGCGACCTCGCGCTCGAGCTGAACGTGTTGAGGCCGGCCGTCTTGCTGTTCGCGTAGGGCGCGCTCCGATTCTGACACGGCAGCCAACTGTGTTCGGAGCTGTGCGAGCTGCCCGCGCGTCTCGGCCAACTCATCTTGAACGCTGTCGCAATACGCCTTGGCGACCGCGAGTTTCTCGCGCAGTTCTGCGTTGGCCGTCCGTTCCGTATCGAGGGAGCCTCGCAATGCCGTCGCGTCCTCGACACGCGTGCGGGTCGCGGCTGTCGCGCCTGAATCCAAGGCGACGCGATCGCGCCTAAGATCGGACGAAGCCGGGGAAACAGCGGCGCGGGGCGACGTTTCTTCCTTGCGGCCCGGCTTCTGAAGCGCCGCCCCCATGGGCACTACGCGCCCTCGATCGAGGATTCGGCGCAATCCGGGCGTCACGTTCGTGAGCCGTTCGGGCTCGAGCCGGCCGGCCAAGACCACACCGTGCCCGTTGTCCAGGAACAGCCGCACCACGGCCTCGAGTTCCTCGACCAGCGTGTCGAACTGCTCGAGCTGATCCACGAGCAGAATCGCCGCCCTCGAGCGCTGGACGGGCAGGGGATTGTCAATGAGGGCGCGCACCTGATCGGGAAAATCATGGGCTTTCACGTAGGCTTGATCGATACGTTCGCTGCGATCGCGCGTGCGGTTGTTGCTTCGCACGCGGTTCACGATCGCATAAAGCAGGTGGGTCTTGCCGCAACCTTCCTCGCCGACGAGCACAATCGGCATCGGCGCCGCAGGACGCCCGTTCACAAGGTCTTGACAGATCTCGAATGCGGCTCGGTTCGATTCATTCACCAAAAACGCGCTGAAGCTGTACTGCTTCATGAAGTCTTACCCTCGCGCACCCCGGCGCCGCAGCCATGTCCGAATTCTAGCCCCCAAAAGGACGCGTGTCAACCTGCCGCGTGCAGGTTATTTGCGCACTTGGCTGATTTTGACTTCCTTACCGATCGGAGCCGAGCGGTAGATTGCACACGCTATCTCGACGGCATGCTTCGCGCTTTCGACGGTGATGGCGGGCTCGCGGTCATATCGTATGGCCTTCACGAGATCCTCGATAATGAGCGTGTGGCCGTCGGCTGAAACGGCCATCGGATCCGCGGCCGCCGCGTCGGCCTGCCGGGCGCCCCCGAACAACCCCATCATCCGCCGGCGCTCTTTTGGGGGGCCCGCCTCGTAAAACTCGAGTTTCCCGGCGTGCGCCGAAAACGAGCCTTTTGTGCCATAGAAGAACACACGTTGCGCCCCTTCAGGAACACAACACGTTGTGCTGAATAAGGTGCCGAACGCCCCATTCTCGAATTTCAAAATGCCGACCGTCTGGTCCTCCGCTTCGATAGCGTGGTCAAACACGCCGTAGAACCCGCACACACTGTGGACGGGCCCCGCCAGCCACTGCAATAAGTCCACCGTATGAATGCCTTGGTTCATGAGGCTGCCCCCGCCGTCGAGTTTCCATGTGCCTTTCCAACTGCCGTGCGGCCCCGCGTAGTACGAGTCGGCGCGGAACCACGGCAGATGGGCGTGGGCACCGATAAGCTTGCCCAGCTTGCCTTTGTCAATCGCGCGCTTGAGCAGAATGTTGCAGTTATCGAACCGGCTCTGGAAGATGCAGCCCACCTTCACGCCCGTCGGCCGCACCGCATCTTGAAACTTCTTGATTCGGGCCGGCGTAATGTCAACAGGCTTTTCCATGATAATATGCTTGCCGGCCCTGGCCGCCGCAATCCCCAGCTCGGCGTGTTTCCCACTCTCGACAACAACGTTGACGCAATCAATACTCTTGTCTTTTAACATCTCGGCGTACTTCGTGTATCCCCTGACGCCGTGCGTCTTTGTTGCCCGCGCGAGACGCTCCTCGTCAAGGTCGCACACCGCAACCAGGTTCGCCCCCTTCGCCTTCTTGACGGCTATGCAATGGTGGCCGCCCATGCCCAAACCGACAACCCCAAAATTCAAATCCCGCGCCATAGTCTCGTTTCCCCCACGAATTGAATACCACAGCCAAACCGACTTCGCTGAAAGAGACAACGCCGCATACCATAGTGAAAAGGCGCCGGGGCGTTCAAGTACACGTGTCGCCCCCAAATCCGATGCCAAGGTCGAGCGAAAAACGGGGACTGACGCAAGCGAGCGACCCCGCCCCAGGCGGGGGAGCGAGACGTGTCTGTCCCTGTTTTTTCGCGGTTGTCAGCCGCTGAGTCGCCCGCACAAACGGCGGCAGCGCCGGAATTGCTGTGGCCGACCCGCTAGAAGCTCGCTTTAAGCGCGGGGGTCGTTTCCGCGAAATTGCTGAAGTCGCTCGGGACGTAGTCGTCGGGGACGCCGCCGCCTGCGGACAGGCCAATCACGGCATTTGCCGCCACAGCGTCCTCATACGTCAGCTCGACGGCGCCATTCGTGTAGATAACGATCTGGAAAGTGCTCCTCCATGTTTCACCGACCTCAGGGATTCCGGTATAGGTGACGATGACGCCGTCCGTGGCCTCTTCGTATCGGATCGAAGCGCCCGGGGCGCTCACATCGAGGTAGGCCCGCATGGCCGATACGCCCGGATTCGCGAAGTGCGCCGCCAACATTCTGGTGACGGCCCACCCCCCTCCGTTGCCCAATTCGACCGCGCCGTCCTCCAGGATCGTTATCCGGTCATAGGTTTGGCCGTACAGCATGACGGGTTGAGTCAAATCAATGGCCGTGCCCAACACAGGCGTGGCGTCAACCGGATCTATGTGCGGCGCAAAGTCGGCATCGCCCTGCGTCGCTTTGTATGTCCCGTCGTGCTGCGGTGAGAATAGAAAAGTCTTGTTCGCCACTTCCGCGGCCAGTTCTACCGCCGAATCGAAATCCATGGTGAAGTAGTCCGGGGCGGTCGTCACCTGAATTGTCTCATCGAAAGGAATGCCGTTGGTCCTGATCCGAATCTCGCCTGTCGTGTCCGGCTCGATACTGACGGTGATCGTATGCGACCCGTCGCCACGAATCGCCCCCGACGACGGACTGACCGTAATCCCCGGATCGGCCTCAATACTGTAACGGAGTACGGCGTATAGGCCCTCGAAGCGAGTGTTCGTCAACGTGAACGTCGCATCCGTCCCAGTCGTCATGTGCAGCGAGCTCACGCTGATGCTTGCTGTCGGCATCCCGATTACGTAGCAGCCGACAAGTCCCGTGCAGGCTAGAGCTAAAGAGAATATCTGAATTGTTGAGTACCGCATATCTCAATGTCCTTTGTCTTTCTGTCTGTTACAAAGGTGATTGTGCTCGAATGTGCCGTGGATTTCCGGCGGCATCGCCTCCCATTGTATATGGCAACACGAGCGGCCATTTTGCCTAGAAACGCGAAAGATTATTGCTGACCCATTATGAGAACTCGTCCCAACGGACTCAAGTTTCCAGGCCGCGTCTGCGCGGCCGACAGCGCAGGGATTGACGTGAACAAGCATGGATGGGCACGGTGTTTCTCGGCCGCGTGCGGATGTGTTACTATCTGCCCGCTGCGATTTGCGAATAGGGGAGACGGAACCCATTGAAAATTGCCCTTTTCAGTCAGAGTCTTTTTGCCCTTCCATTGGATGAGGCCATCTCGGTAGCCGCTCGGATAGGCTATCCCGCGCTTGAGCTGGCTTGCACGGGGCCGCACTTCGACATCGAGCTGGCGCGACACGAACCCGAAAAGATAGCGGCACGTGTGGACGAGGCGGGCCTCGAGGTCTCGGCGCTGTCTTTGTTTAATACGTTCACGGATCGGGCACAGCTTGATGAGCAAATAGAGACGGCGGCCACTTTCATCGCCCTGGCGCAGCTCCTCGACACACACGTGGTCAAGCTAACACCCGGCCCGCCCGGTTCGGCAGCAGCGACGGAAGAACATTGGCAGTGTTTGGGTGAGGCGGTGTCGCGCCTCGTGCCTATCGCGCAGGAAGCGGGTGTGCGCCTGGCCTTCGAAACGCATATGCGGCAGCTCACGGATACGCTGGCCTCATCGCAACGGCTGTTGGCACTGGCCCCGCCGGACATCCTCGGCCTTACGGTGGATTTCTCGAACCTCGCGTTTGCGGGCGAAAAGATGGCGGACGTGGTCTCGGCCCTGAGCGGCCGGATATACAATACGCACGTTAAGAATGGCTATATTGACGCTGACGGCGGCTGGCATTTCCAGGCGATCGATCAAGGGTTGACCGACTACGCCGAAGTGCTCCCGCTCCTGCGCGATACCGGATACGACGGGTATCTCTCCGTCGAGTGCCTTGGCCAGGATGCCGCCGAGCGGCCCGCCGAGACTGCTCGACGCGACTTGGAAATCCTGCAGCGCCTGCTGCAAGAAGTCGGGTGGACTGCCGGCGACGCCGAATAGAAATCGCTGCCATCGCATAATCGCCAGCAAGGCCGGCGTAAGACTCCCGAGAGACTGGCGATACCCTATGTTGTGAGTGCGCTGGCCCCCGGAATTTGACTCGCTATCGCAAACCATGCGAAAATCGCCGTTCACGCGGAGAAGCCTTATCCAACGGAGAAGCCTGATCCAACGGAGAAGCCTTGTCCGACGCAACAGAAATCGGCGTGGACGCGGAGCGTAACGTATGGCGAAACTGGAAGGCAAGGTCTTGGTGGCCCAAGGCGGCGGCCCGACCGCCGTCATCAACCAGAGCTTCGTGGGCGCGGTGCTCGAGTCGCGCAAGTTTCCCCAGGTCACACGGGTGTACGGCGCGCTGCACGGCGTGAACGGCATCATCAACGAGGAATTCCTCGATCTCACGGAGGCGACCACGCACAACCTCGAAGCCGTGGCTCAAACGCCTTCATCCGGCCTGCTCTCGACGCGCGACAAACCCGACGTCGAGTACTGCCGCAAGATCTTCAAAGTCTGTCAGGCGCACGACGTCCGCTATTTCTTTTATATCGGCGGAAACGACAGCGCCGACACGTGCCGGATCGTAAACGCGGAATCCGAGCAGGCCGGTTACGAACTCCGCGTTATCCACATCCCGAAGACCATTGACAACGACCTCAAAGTCACTGACCACTGCCCCGGCTACGGCTCGGCGGCCAAGTTTGTGGCCCAGGCGTTCGCGGGCGTCAACCTCGATAACCGCGCCATTCCCGGACTCTACATCGGCGTCGTCATGGGGCGCCACGCCGGCTTCCTCACGGCGGCCGCGGGTCTCGCCAAGAAATATCCAGACGACGGCCCCCATCTCATCTATGTGCCCGAACGGCCGGTGACCAAGAAGAAGTTCCTCGGCGACGTGACGGCGGCGTACAAGAAATTCGGCCGATGCATCGTAGCCGTATCGGAAGGCATCCTCGACCCGAACGGGACCCCGATTGTCGCCCAGTTCACGGCGGGCGAAAAGGACGCGCACGGCAACGTGCAGCTCTCGGGCACCGGCGCCCTCGGCGACCTGCTCGCGGCCTGGGTCAGGGAGGAAACCGACATCAAGCGCGTTCGAGCCGACACGCTCGGCTATCTCCAGCGCAGTTTTCTGGGCTGCGTCAGCGAGGTCGACCAGTTCGAGGCGCGCGAAGTCGGCGAGAAGGCTGCCCAGTACGCCATCTGGCACAACAAAGACGGCTCGGTGGCCATCCGCCGCATCGGCGATTACGCCGTCGAGTATTTCATCGCCGAACTCGAGGAAGTGGCCCGGGACTCCTGCATAATGCCCGACGAGTTCGTCAACGACGACGGCAACTACATCACCGAGGCCTTTATCCGCTATGCCAGACCCCTGATCGGCACCCTCCCGATCATGGAGCGCATCGCCGCCCCAACCGTCGCCAAAGTCCTGCACACAGACTAGACCACCGATAGCACGAATTCACACGGATAAGCGTCGGCATCCAATCTCTTCTTCACGATGCTGCTCTCGTTCTGCCGCACGCACTATGAGTGCGTAATGGAAGCTGCGCGTTACAGACATCCGCGGCGTAACATGACGTAGCGCCGAGATTCCCGCCCTTGCCCCTCTGCGAGACTGTGCACTCTCTTGTGCCTCTGCGCCTCTGTGTAAGCAGAAAAGCTCCCGGTTCGGATACGGCTTCGTCGCGGGTTCTTGCCTACTGTCCCGCTTGAATGAGGGCGTTGAACTCCTGGTCGGAAATCGGATTGAGGATGAGGAAACCCAGATTGGTGACTTCGCCGGCGACGATTTCGACGTTTTTGGTGATGACGGACTGCTCGTAGTCGGGTCCTACGAAGGTGAGCATCAATTTTGGATGAAGACCATCGGGCAAGGCGTGCAGCATGACAAAATCGCCGTTCGCATCCGTTACGGTTGTAGGTGCATGGCAAACGTCGCTCAGTTTCTTCCCGTCGGCCAGCACTGCCTCGCACTGTATTGACGTGTTGGAAACGGGGTTGCCTTCGGCATCCGCCAGACTTCCCTCGATTCCGCCAAGTCCCTCGTAGGAAGAACACATTACCTCTATTTCCAGAGTTTTCCCGCCGGCATCGTTCGTAAACGGTGTGCTGACTCCCAGAGTGAGTATTCGGCCGCCGATTCTTCGGTATCCCACTGCTTCGTACATCTGTCCTGAAACCAGACCACGGCAATACAGCTCGCCATCGTCGGGTACAAGACCGTCGCCGTCCAAGGCATCGATGAGTCCGTCTCTGCCTAAGCCGTGCGCACCGGCGATACGGACGCCGCCCCCAATATGTTCAAGCGGCGCACCGGTCACGTCCACGAATCGTATCCGGGCCTTGAAGAAGCCTTGAGGCACGGCAAAATTAAACTCTACGGCATCTCCCGGAGCGAGTTGCAGGATACCCACCTCGTTACTCTCGTCGTCTGCATGGATAGAAGTCCGGCAGGGCGACCAGCAAATACGAACCTGTCGCGGCCCAGTTAGGTCTATTGCGACGTTATACGAACCATCGGTGTCGTTGGACAAGAGCTTGTCCGGCAGTCCGTCTTCCTCCGCCGAATCCTCTGGCTTTTCAATATACACCCAGACGTTCACCGGGTGAACCGGGCGTCCGCTGGAAGCGTCTGTGACCTTCCCGTAGACGCGCGCCGCCGATGGAAGAATGAAGTCCACGCCTCGCGTAATCTGGCCGTCCTTAACGCGCACGTTCGTCCTTAGCCCTTCGGCGTCAGTCCCGAGCCAAGAAAGGATGTCCATGCCTTCCTTCATTCTCACCCCTACGGTATGGGCATAGGCGCGCCCCAGCCCCGAGACAACGTAATTGCCGCTCGCGTCCGTGAGGGCCGAGTAGGCCACTACCGGGTACCAAGGGGGATCGGCGAACGATCCTGCTGGTAGGCCTTGGCATAGCACGCCCACGGTGGCGCCGCTGGCGGGCGTGCCGTCCACGAGCCTGACTGTTCCCGCAATCGCACCGGCGGATCCCAATACAAACACCGCATTGTCAGTCCCTGTCGGGACCTGCGAGAAAAATCCCAGGCCGTACCCCGCCTTTGTCACGGCGAAGTCGCATACACCTTCCAAGCTGACGCCGATCTCGAGGAATCCTGCTTTGTCAGTGCGAACGGTTGCCAGTCTGATGCGCGATGCGGAGCCCAGCCTCCCTGGTTCGGGCTCACAATCGAGCAAACTCACTATCGCATCCGCCACCGGACTTCCCGTCGTGTCCAGCACGCGCCCTGAGACTGACGAAGTAGCCCTTACAAGCGTGAAGTCGATGCTATTGCGCTTGTCGGCCGACTCGATCCATGCGTTGGAGACCCGCTTTCTTTTCGCTACATAACCCTTTGCAGATGCCCAGACAATTGCCTCAACTGTGTCTGCGGCTTTTTCGACGCCGACGATCTGGTAGCTTCCGTCTATGCCGGACTCGGACGAGTGCGACCGTACAACAGAGCCGCCCTCTGACGTCGCATCGACCCGGACGGTCGCTCCAGCAATGGGATAGCCTTGCTCATCGGTCACGCAACCGGGCAAGAGTCAGTCTTGGCGAAGACTTGTGCGGCGTTTCCGACTTCTTGTCGGGAACGAGTCGTGCCGGCGGCATGTTTGCAGCCGGGTCTGTTGCGGGGCTCGGTGGTTCGGTTCGACGAGACGTGCCGAGGAATCCGAATGTTGGCTGACTTGGCGCCTGGTTGTGCAGCTGTTTTACGGGTCGAGTTACCGGTGGTTCCTCTACGGCCCCTTTGCTTGACCAGAACCAAGTCAATGCTGTCAGAAGGATGAGGACTCCCAGGCCTGCCAATGCCTTCTTTGTCATAATCGTAACTCCTGCAGTGACAACCAGTTTGAGTGTCGTCGCCGCGCTGCCGGCGGCCGCGCCGGGGCCGGCGCCTGCGATGGCGATTTTGGCGAGCGAACCCGTCAGCGAGGCCGGGGCGGCCTCGCTGGTCGAGATATCGAGCGCGGCGGTCAACACGGCGGCGGGGACTACGATGCTGCGGCGTTTCAGGCGGCGCCGTATCTGTTCGACGCCCTTGTCGATGCGCGCGCGGACGGCCGATTCGGAGATCCCGAGCATGTGGCCGATGGCGTCGTGCGTTTGGTTCTCGAAGAACCGGTAAAGGATGGGCGTGCGGTAGTGTTCGGCGAGTTCTTCGAGAGCTTCGTCGACATAGGACAGCACGTCGTCCCATTCCGGCTTGACTTGTTGTGATTGCGCCTCGGCAAAACGTTGTTCTCGTTGCCGCCGTCGCTGCGCGCCCCGGATGCGGTCAAGCGAACGGGAAACCGCCAACCGATGAAGCCAGCCGCCTACGGACGACCTAATGCGCGCGCGGGTGCGCATTAGTTCGACGAAACATTCCTGGGCAACGTCCTCCGCTTCGGCCGCATCACGGAGAATGCGTTTGCAGGTCGTGTAGACCATCGCGGAGTGCCGGGACAGAATCTGCGCGAAAGCATCCGCATCTCGTGCCACACGCCATCGCTCGAGTAATGTCGTCTCTGAACCGTTCATGACTCGCTAGCACGCGCCGTCCCGCACTGCGCGTGCGTTCGGGCGCTCCAATGAATAGACGCCGCCGCGGGGCAGAGTCGCATCGGAAACACGGCGGCCGCAAGTTGCATTCTACTCCGTTGCGGCCCGGCCGAGCATCCGCACATGGCGAGCATGTGCCCCTATTTATATGGGCCTTTTGTTGCAGTCTGGATGGCGGGTTCGGGTTGTCTTGGGATGGTATTCGGGATTACCGATTTGGGCTTGAGCCGAGCGCGGTTTTGGGAATCAAGGGGAATTTGCCTGACTCGCTAAGCAGAAATAGATCTAAGCGCATCTTTAATAGGGGTCTGTGCCCTAAAATAGAACACGCTTATTGGGCGGCCGAAGAGTGACGGGTAAGGCGCATAGGATCGGAGGGATAGGACGTATTGGGCAAACGGGGCGGAGGTGGACGGGGTGGACAGTGTGAACGGGCTGCACGGGCGGGAGCGTAGAGGAAGTGGATCAGGCGGGCGAATAGGCGGAATGCGGGTGGGTGTAGCAGGGACTCGGGGCGTTAATCGGGAATTCGGAGGGGACGTGCATCCGAACGGCTTCATTCGACTGTGAGGAAGCGTTTGGTTCCGAGTATGTTCTTGCCGGTGATTTGGATGGCGTAATGGCCGGGTAGGGCCTTTTTGGGGACGGCGATCTTTAGTTTACCGGGGACGTTGATTTGGCGGGGGAAGCCGGCCAAGCCCGGTGCGGCGACGGTTATGCGCGTTTTGGTTTTCCGGCGGGTGTCGGCGGCGATGATGTAGAGGGCCACGGTGGTTGATTCGCCTCGGTGTAGGGTTGGCAGGGGGTCAAATCCGACTAGGTGCGGGCCGTCGGTTGGGGTGAAGACGAGTAGTGCCCAATTGGTGTCGAGGGCGAGTTCGAGGGCGTTGTTTTGGCGGTTGGCCTCGATGGGGCGCCAGGTGAGGGTTTCGATGTCGCAGAGGAAGACGTTATCGTCGGGCGCTGCGTCGCGCACGGTGAGGGCATAGGGTCGGCGGCTTTCCGAAAGGCCGGTGGCCGGGGGCCATTTCCATGGGTCTTGGCATTCGGGCCGGACGGCCACTATGGCCTCGTATCCTTGGCCGACGAACCGTCGCGTAACGATCTCGGCGTCTGAAGCCTCGGGGTCGTGGTCGGCGACGTCGCCCCATACCAGGGCGTCATGCACCGGGAATCGTGCGCAGAGCCAGTTGGCCTCGAGCGTCGCCATGTCGGGTCCGAGAGTGTTGCGTCCGCCCGCGAACCCGGACACAGAGCCCCAAACGGGTCCGGCGGGCGCGTAGACGTAGGGGCGGTAGGAGCCGAGGGCTAGCCGCATGGGAGGGAGGTCACGCGGATACGTTTGGGTGAGTGCGCCGTGGAACCATTGGCCGTACCAGTCTATCGGGGCTTCGGTAGTCAACAAAGCGTCCGGGTTGACTTCGAGCGCGGCGGTGCGGACCTTGGCCAGCAGTTCCTTCATCCACTCGTTGTATCCGAAGGGCGTGGCGTGATGGTGGGCGGGGTTGTAGCAGGGGTTGAAGTGGAACCCGAGGGAATCGAGCCGGATGCCGTCGGCGCCGGTCTCGCGGAGTAATCGCGCGGCGGTGGCGGCGAGGTGGTCTTGCCAGCCTTTTGCGCCGGGACACATGTGACTGAAGTTTTGTTTGGTGTAGTGTGGGGGCTGCGTGCCGTCTCGATTCATGACGGCCCACTCGGCGGCCTTGCCGGATTTCGCGAGTTCGCTTTCGTTGTGCACGATGTAGCCTTCGACATAAAGGGTCACGTGAAGCCCGAGCCGGTGGACCGCTGCGATGCCGTCGCGCAGGGCCTCTGCGCCGCCCATGTCTTCGCGGACGATGTTGTCGCCGTCGGTATGCACGCCGTGCAGCATCGAGCCCCGGCTGTAAAAGGCATACTCGGCGTAGTCGAACGGGATGCGGAGATGGGCGGTGGGCAGATCGCGGAAGCTGTTAAGCATGGTATGGAGTTCGTGGGTTACTTCGCCGTAGGTCGTGCCCTTGGTGAACCACCGGCCAACGTTGGCGTTCGACGCCCTAGCCCATTGCGGCGGCTCGACGCACCGGAATGTCTGGTCAAACCATTTCCGGTACGCGCGCGCCGCTGGGCGCCACGTGCCCTCGTACACCAGGAAGCGGATTGGCGGCAGATCGAGCGATGCGCCGGGCGGGATATGGACCGGGGGGAAATAGCGGAGTTCGAGGCTGCCCGGCTCGAAGAGGACGGGCTCGAACGGGAAGAGGGGATTGGTAACGTCCGGCTCTAACGAGTTGCATATGATGATTTTATTGAAAACGTCGGGGTCCATGAATATCAGGCCGAGCGCGGCGCGGGATTCCGGGTTCCATAGAGCGTGCCATTGCATGCTGCATTCCGAGCTCCGGCCGATGATCCCGCCCGGAAACGTCCACGCGGGCTCAACCCGGCCCGCCTGATCGAGGACGGTCGCTTGGTCCGCCGTCGCCCCGTCGCCAAGCGAGACACCCTCGAGATACGGGAAGCTGACCATAACGCTTCGGGGATCGTCTCGCAGATTCGTGACGCGTAAGGACCAATCCGATTCCCCGGTGTCAGGTTTCAGGAGCACCCGCAGACGGATCTCGAGTTCATGCGCACGGGACCGCAACGTCAAACCGTTCTCGAAGGGATCGGCCGCGACGAGTTGGCAGTCCTGCGGCCTGATAGTCACCGTTCCGTGCGTGGTCACGCCGGAGTCGCAAGCGGGATGAATGCTGAATTCTTCCGTGAAATCCAGATCCAACCGGAACGGCATGCCCTGCCTGGGCGGCGCTGTTGTGACGTATTCCTGGCCGATCGTCTTGTTTACGATGCCGAGAAGTCGTCCTGTCTGGCGGTCGAACGTGATGCGGCACCGCGCGTCTTCGATCCCCACGACGGATTCTTGATCGATATGGACCACCTCTGCCATTGTCTCCTCCCTCGACACAAACAAATGTAGGACCAGGCACGCAATGGCGATGGGATAGAACCGTGCCGCAATATGCCGGCGACTGGTGTGTGTCATTTTCATAAGCAGCCTTTCATAGAGTGAACCCATTAGTAAGTGGTCGCCGGGGCCGAGGGGAAAATCTACTACGCTAAAGTGAAGAAAGCAAGTCTGTACGCGGGAGCGCGATTGCGAGTACGGCGATGAATGGGAGTAGGAGTAAGCGTAGGAGCAAGGGTCGAAGGGGTCAGGCATGGGTCTCGTGCGCACGCGGGCCGGGCTTGTCCTGGTTCCCTTCGTATGGCTACAATTTGTGACATGGAAAGCCTGCGAAGTTGGGCCGTGATTCTGCCGCGGCTGTTGCGTTACGTGTTTGTGTATCGCCTCTTTCGGATCGGGGCGTGTCCGACGATTATGGACTGCCGGCCGGAATGCATGCGGTGTCTTCTGGATCTGTTTCATTGGGACAGGAAGGTGCGGCTGGTAGACGCCGAGCAGTGCCCGAGGAAAGGTCCTGCCGTGTTTGTTGCGAATCACATCAAGCGGGACGACCCGTTTGTCGAGTGGCAGGCCATCCAGGTCGCAAGCAACGGGGGAATTCTGCCGCGTATCATGATGCGGGACGATTTTTTCGGCAACATTGCGTTCCTGAAATCGCGTTTACTGGATGGCAACGAACTGACGGCCATGTTGGGTTCGCTGCACATTAGTCGCGGCCGGGTCGGTCTTTCGCAGATCATCCCGTTCATCAAGGTGCTCTGCGAAGAGGACTCGTTTCTGATGTATCCGTCGGGGACGCGTTCGCGGAGCGGTTTGTTCGTCGAGTATCGCGACGGTTTCGAGGAGCCGGGGGCGGTTTCGCTTTTTGTGGCTCAGGCGCAGCGGCGCCGGCCGGATCTCGAGGTCGCGGTGGTGCCGATGACGCGCACGTACAATCCCGTAACGGGAAAGAGCGCCCTTATCTTCTGTGCGCCTCAGTCGCTCCCGCACGGTGCCGATCGGACTGCGCAACGCGCGTTCGACGCA
>Ga0180438_10005927_pt1 | contig 16754 bp, 14 predicted proteins | sample SS_ome_12_FD_132455 | JGI IMG/M metagenome (GOLD analysis project Ga0180438, IMG submission 132455) | Hypersaline lake sediment archaeal communities from the Salton Sea, California, USA - SS_3_D_2 metaG | ecosystem: Environmental > Aquatic > Non-marine Saline and Alkaline > Hypersaline >...
ACTTCGACGCTTGCGCGGCGGCCGGAGGCAAACCGCCGGATGACTTAGCGCCTTTCCTGCCTTGGAACCTCTCGCCAGCACAACTCGCCGAACTGCAAGATACCGCCTCCAGCCCCTCGGCCGGCGACACCTCTTCACCCAACGCGCACACCTCTCAGCCCAAGGCGCCAATTCCCGTCAGCCGGCGTCGTCCGGTCAACCGGCGCCGTCCGTCAACGCCGCGCAATGCCCGCCACCCCTTCGGCGAATGTCTACCGTGGAGGTGGGGCAAAAAATTTTTGCGGTCGGGAAGATTTTGGGGCTTGCCGGCGGGAGCCGCGCCGCCCATTCTCGGCGAATTGCTCTTGCGAGGCGCCGAGGCGCCGAGGCGCGACGACGCCTTCCCTGACCAATGGTCAGGGCTATGTTTGATGGTCAGGGCCATGTTTTACAACTGCACGGTGACCGCCTTCGTTTGGGTGTACAGGCCGATCGCCTCGTGGCCCATTTCTCGGCCCCAGCCGGATTGTTTGTAGCCGCCGAAGGGGAGCGACGCGTCGAAGATGTTGTAGCAGTTGACCCACACCGTGCCGGCCTTGATCCGCCGGGCGAGCTTGTGGCCGGCGCTGATGTCGCGGGTCCACACCGCGGCGGCCAGCCCGTAGACGCTGTCGTTGGCGGCGGCCACCACCTGGTCGAGATCCTCATACGGCACGGCCACGACCACCGGCCCAAAAATCTCCTCGCGGACGATTTTCATCTCGGGGTGGGTGTCCACGAGCACCGTCGGCTCGACGAAGTAGCCGGTCTCGCCCGCCCGCTGTCCGCCGACCATCGCGCGGGCCCCTTCCTCCAACCCCGAAGCCAGGTACCCGCACACCCGCTCTTGCTGCGTCTGCGAGACCATCGGGCCCATGTCGGTGTCCGGGCACATGCCGGGGCCGATCTCGATTTGCCGGGCGGCGTCTGCCACGCCTTCCACCACGTCTTCGAAGTGGTCGCGATGGACGAACAGCCGGGAGCCGGCGCAGCAGCACTGTCCGTGGTTGAAGAAGATGGCGCTCGCGGCGCCGGGCACGGCCAGGGACAGATCGGCGTCGGGCAGGATGATGTTGGGGCTTTTGCCGCCGAGTTCGAGCGTCACCTTTTTGAGGTTGCTTTCGCCCGCGGCCTTGACGATCAGCCGCCCGACCTCGGTGGACCCGGTGAAGGCGACCTTATCGACGTCGCCGTGCGCGGCCAGGGCGGCCCCGGCGGTCTCGCCGTAGCCGGTGATGATGTTGACCACGCCCGCCGGGAAGCCCGCTTCTTGGATCAAATGTCCCAGGCGGATCGCGGAAAGCGGCGTCTCCTCCGCCACCTTGAGCACCACCGTGCAGCCGACGGCCAGGGCCGGACCAAGCTTCCACGCCGCCATCAGCAGGGGAAAATTCCACGGGATGATCTGGCCGACCACGCCGATCGGTTCTCGCAGCGTGTAACTGTGGAACTCGGCGCCTTTCAGATACGGCACGGAGATGTTCAGGGTGTCACCTTCGACCTTGGTGGCCCAGCCAGCCATGTAGCGGAAGAGATCGACGGCCAGCGGCACGTCGGCGGCGGCGGCTACGGCCCGCGGCTTGCCGTTGTCGAGCGATTCGATCTCGGCGACTTCGTCCGTATGCGCTTCGAGCAGGTCGGCCAATTTCCAGAGCAGGCGGCCGCGCTGCGAGGGCGTCATCATCGGCCAGGGCCCGCTCTCGAAGGCCCGGCGGGCGGCGGCCACCGCGCGGTCGATATCTTCCTTATCCCCTTCGGCGACCGTGGCGAGGACCTGTTCGTCGGCGGGGTTTTTCACGTCGAACCGCCGGCCAAAATCGGCTTCGACCCACTCCCCGTCGATCAGCAGCTTGTGCCGCTGGGCGAGGAATTCCCGGGTGGCCGCGCTGGCGGCGGGGGCGGCGGCGGCGGTCATAAGCATGGGATTGGCCTTTGCAAGACGGGGTGAGTGGCAGGTGGCGCCGGCGAAGTTCGGGCCCCCTTTCGGACGGCGGAAAGCGCCGCCCCACGTCCACTTTTGCGACGCATTCCATTATGACGCCGAACCGGCGCGCCACAAGCCGCCCTCGCCCACGCCATCAGAGACACCGAATAAACGCCGTCAGCGCCGTCTTCTCGCGGTCCGTGAGCTGGAGTTAAAGGACGGGATGGAAGAACTCGACCGTGCCCTACTGCGGTTCGCCTGAATTGACATCCACCCCAAGAGTGATACGCTGCTTGTGAAGATCGGGGTTGCCATCACCACGACAAGAAGCGGCCGCAACGGAGGAATTTCCATGCGATTACCATTGCCGGCCGTTCCGGGCCGCTCCATTTTCAAACATCGACTCCATCGGCGAAGCGTCGCGTTCGCCGCTTTCGGGTTGGCCGTGTTTACGGCGTTTCCGGCGTCGGCCCAAGCCGAAGCCGACCACTTCTTGATCGGAAGCTGGGAGGTGGTCGCCGCCGAGGAGAACGGCGCCAAAGACGACGCGCCGGAAGAAGAGGCCCTGATCTTCGGTCCCGATAAACTCGAAATCAAACTGCGGAAAGCCCACGACGGCCAACAGCCGCCGTTTCAACCGGAGATTTTCTACCGGCTCGACGGGCAGGCTTCGCCGGCGGCGATCGATCTGACCCTCAAACTCGACCGCAAAGACGCAAGCAAGGAAGTCAATATCTTGGGCATCGTGAAGAAGTCCGGCGACCAGGTGACGCTCTGTCTGGCTCCGCCGGGCAGGGATCGCCCCAATACCTTCGAAACCAAGAAGGGCGATAATCGCCGGTTGCTCACGCTAAAGCCGCGGAAAACGTCAGAGTAAGCGGCATACCCGCGGAGCCGGAAGCGTTAGCGACGGCGAGGCGTCACTTCCGGGCCACCTGCCATCCCAGGACCTTGCCCGCGGTGGTAAGAAACAGGTAGCTTTTCCTGCCGGCCTGCGCCAACGCCTGGCCGGTGATGGCCTCGCCGAGCGTGAATTGGTCGCGGAACTCACCGTCGGCCGACACGAAGCGGACGGTGGAATCGGCGTCCACCAGCGACCAGGTGGGCATCGCCTCGCCGAGCCACGCGGCCGAAGTGACGGCCAGAACCGGCGCCCGATGGGCGCCGGACGAGAGCGGCGACCGCCACGCCACGCGGAAGTCGCGTGACAGCCCCACGGCCTGCGAGGCCCCCGCTCCCACGTAGCTGACGCCACAATAGCGGGCCGGGCGGCCTGCCGCCTTAAAAGCCTCCGCCGCCGGCCACGCCGTTTCCGCCTCATACAGCTCATGGACGGCCGCGCCGTCGATGGAAATGGGCGAAAGCGACTTGCCTGTCGCGTCGATCGGGCGAATCGCTCCCCGGTCGGTGGTCACGAATAGGCGTGTCGCGTCGCCCTGCTCCTCGCCGCTGTCATCCGCAGGGCCGGGGCCGACCGCCAGGGAAATCACCGACGCCACCGAGCGGTTCGACCAGGCCCGCCGGGCGGTCCGCGGGTCCACACGGTGCACGCCCGTGATTCCCCAAAAGCCGACGACAAGGTCGAGCTGTCCGTCTCCGTCAAGGTCGGCCAGCCGGACGCCGGTGATCCCCTCGTGCTCCTCCTTCTTCGGCGGATAGCTTTGCTGGACGTTCCATTCTTCATCGAGCACGAACAGCCGCTGGCCGAATCTCGACCCGGCGAGGAACCACCGCGAGCCGTCCGCATCGATGGCGGTTTGCAGGAATGTAATGCCGGCGCCGGGCGGCAGTTCTACTTCCTGCCGCCGCAGGGTGTGGCCGGCGAGGTCCATTTCGACGAGTTGTCGGCCACCGTCGATGAAGACGCAGCGGGGCGAGCCGTCCGGCGCTTCGACCGCCACGACGGCGCCCGGCGCCAGCACGTCGGTCACGGTGAAGGCCGGCGTCAGAGCAAGCCGGGCCGGCGGCGCCGCGGTCGCAATCTCGGCCGGCGCGACCTCGATTCGCGTTTTGCCCGATACGGTTTCCGCGGCCACCGCTTCCGGCTGTTCCTGCTGGGCGATCGCCAATGCTTGCTCATATTCTTCCTGCAATTTCTGCCGGCTGGCCAGGGCGGCGGCGGCCAAATCCTCGCCGTTCGCCAGCCGGCGCAGCGACAGAGCAAGCGACGCCTGAAACGCGTCGCCCGCCCCCTCGTCGAATCCTTGCAGCTTGCCGCCGGGACCGAGAACGGCGATAGCGGGCAGCGGCCCCACGCCGAAGCGATTCCGTCCGGCGTTTTCCAGATCGCGGGCGGGGGTGAATGTCACGCCCCACCGGTCAAGTGCCTCGGCAATTTCGGCGTTGGTGACGGAGCGCGGCTCCACGCACGCGGCGATCCAGCGGACGGGAATCGCTTCCCGCGGCGAATCCGCGGCGCCCTCGTGCAAGCCCGACTTGATCGCCTCCAGCCGCGCAAGGGCTTTGCCGCAAACGGGGTGCAGGTTATGCCAGACAATGACCGCCACCTGCGAGTGGAGCGTGCCGGGCGTGATCGGCCTTCCGTCAAGCCCGGTCAGCAAGAACTCGCCGGGCCGATTTCCCAATCGCTCGGCGGGCAGCGGGGGTGGCGGCAGCACGAATCGCCGCACGAGCCTCGCGTCTTCGCCAGGCGGCAGTTCGAAGGTCTCCTCCGGCAATACCAGATTGATCGCGGCCGCGGCAAGACTGGCCCGCAACGACACCTCTTCCACGTGGCCCTGTTTGGCGAAAAGCTCCCGAAGATCGTCCACTGGATAATCAAGCCGGCGGAGCAAATACTGCTCGTGGTCGATCCACGCGGTGTACCGGCCGAGCGGGCCGGTGAAATGGATGCGATAGCAGCGGAGGCCGGCGGTCGTTGCGTCCTTACCTCGCTCGACGTTTTCCGCCGCGGCCAGCGGCCGCTCCGCCAGCAGCAACTCCACCTGCACGGGCGGTCCCGCGTCGCCGCTAGTCAGCGCGTGGGAAAGAAACGGATCGTCCACGCCGCCGCCATAGACGTCGGCTTCCGTCAGCGGACGGGGCGCCGGGCGGTCCAGGACTTGCCCGTCCATGTTGCGGGAGTCCTCATCCTCGATGACGGCCCGAAAACGCCGGCCGTCGCAGCGGACCTTCGCCCGATACACGTCAAGCGCGATTTTTCCCGGTCGCTGAAACTGGACCGCGTAGGGGGCCTCGATCGTCTCCAACTGCCCGTCGATCACGTAGGAAAGCGTAACCCGGCCGTCGTCGCGGTAAGCGCGGGCGTCGCGATACGTCCGCCAGAGGTTCGCGAGGATGTCCTCGGCGGTTGGCGGCTCGGCGCCGCGAGGCCCCGTTTCATCTTTTATCGCCGCGGTGGGACCCTGCGGTTCGTTCGTTGGCGAAGACGAATCGGCCCCCGGCCCCTCCTCGCGGCCACAACCGAAAACCAACAGCAACGACGCCGCAAAAACGACCAGCGAGCACGACAGGACAAGACGGCTGAAGAACATCGGCGCGAGAGAGGAAAAGTCTTTCGACCCCTTCGGACCACTAGTACCCAATACTCGCCGGGTCGTTCAGGAAGAAGTCCCTCGGCCCGCGGAGGCTGTAGTAAGGATAGGCGTAGGCCCCGGTCGGAGGGCCGGACGGCCCCGCGTACGGCGTGGAGTAGTGCGCTCCCGGACCGCCGTGGGGCGGCGGGTAGCCAAAGGGAACCCAGCCGTGGCCCTGGCAATCGGGAAACGTTTCTTCTTCGCTTACGCTTTTTCGGCTGCGATGTTGGGGGCCGCTTGGCTTGCGGGGTCCGGCGGCCTTGCCGCGACGTTCGCCGGCGTAACCGTACACGCTTCCGCTACAGTGCGGGCACTTCGGGTCGTCGCAGCACGCGGCCGTCTGGCCACCGGCGGCGCCGCCGCAGCCGACCTCGCCGCAATCACCGGCCGCCGGCGCCGTGTAATACGGGTTGGCGGACATCGCCGCCGCGTAGGCCTGCGGATACGCGGCGTACATCGGGGCGTAGGCCGCGGGCGGCTGCGGCGGATACACCCCGTAGCCGGGCGTGGGGGTGGTTTGGGCGTGGACGGCCGGAATCATCGCCACCACCGCGAAAACGGCCAATCCCGTGGCAAGGCACATCGGGCGAAACATGCTATTCCCCTTTGATCTTTCTGGTTGGGCGATCGCCGCGTCCGATTCGATAAGACGTGCGGCAAAACGGTGGGCGGCGGTCGGGCCACCCACAAGCAAGGAGGACCTACCGCGTCACGGCGGGATCGCGACGACAGTACGCCATCAATAGCCATCGACCGCACAACCGGGAAAATTGAAGAAATCACTACAAGCAATCAACGCCGCCTGCCCCCTACGGGCTGACGCGCTCAAATCCGAACTTCGAAATCCGAAACGAGTTCGAAGGAACCACCGATGGACACAGATGAATCCAGCGCGGCCTTCGGCCGCAAAGAAAAAAAACCACGGATGGACACGGATGGACACAGATTCTTTCATGCGGAAGTCGGCCCGCGGTCGCGATCATCCAAGTCCATCAGTGTTCATTCGTGGTACAAGAACTCGCGCAGCGTACTTCTGCGTCAATCTGCGGTTCAAAAACCTGCGCGCCGCGCGAGAACTCCTGGCGTTATTGGCGTGGTTCGTTTCGTAGCAAAAAACAAAAAAACGCGGGGTGATTAGGCCCCGCGCCTTTCGGTCTTCAGTGGCCGTTCGCCAAATCGCGGCCGGCGCCTTCGCTTGCTCAGTCGAGGCGTTCCGCCTTGCTGATCTCAATCCAACCGGTGCGGTTTTGATCGCCGGTGACGTAGAAGTACGATCCGTCAAGCTGCTCGACCGTAAACGTATCGCCCTTGCGGACCTTTCCTACCGAACGGCTGCCGTATCTCAGATCGGTATCACTGGTGACCACCACGCGATCGCCTTCCTTAATCTGGCGCGTGCCGGCCTTCTCGCCACGCTTTTCCATCAACAGCCACCGCGTGCCGCCCAGCCCGTCGTCGGCCACCCAGGAGACGCCTTCGATAAACAGGATGCTGGTGATGCCCACGTTTTGGATCTTGGCGATGCCCCACTCAGTCTTCAATTCAAGACCGCTGATGTCGCAGGCGCCGGTGATCGAATCGCCGTTGTGCAGGACGACGGTCGTGGTGGGGTTTCCCTCGGAGGCGAGCTTGATTCCCGCCACTTCCGAAAGCGGGACGTCGATCTCGCCGAAGCTCGTGGTGACCGAAATCTGGGGAATGCTCAGAAGCTGCCCTCGCAAGCTCGTGCTGCCGGCGCTGAGTTGCACAGTCGCGACCAGGGGAGCGGCCGAGGACTTCTGGGTAGAAAAACGCGCGGCGCCGCGATCGTAGTCGTACGAGTCGGTGGATACCGGTTCGACGACCGGATCGATGGTCGCGAGGGTTTCCGCCCGCGCCGACGAGAACAGCCCGGCGCACAGGCACGCGGGCAGCAGCAGAGCCAAGAACTGGGACTTCATGGTTAACCTCCGTGTTGGTGCGCCGAGCGCACGATTGGCTGGCCAAAGCAAACATTCAAAACGAAGTGGTGGGGCGCTTCGCAGCGCCCCACCACGCATCCTTCTTCAGCAACGCGCCCCGAGGTCAAACCCCGAGGCGGCAAAGCGTCGTCATCCGCGAAGCCTCGCGATTACCGGCGCCCGCAGCGCCGGCGTCCGCTCTTGCAGCACTCGCACGGATTCACCGTTGCGGACACTACCTTGGGGACCATGCGGCAAATCTGCACGTCCACTTCCTTGATGACCGGAACGGGCACGCGGATGGTGTACTCCTCCAGTTTGGTTTCCTCGACGCAGTCGAACCGGGTGGTGGTATAGGTTTTGGTCCGCTGTTGCGGCGTCTTTACCGTGTAGCAGACTTCCTTGGTCCGCACTTCCGGGACGTAGCGAATCACGGGGAACGTCTCGGTCCGAGTCTGCTCTTCGTAGCTCAAGACCTTCTTGGTCCGCGTGCGAACTTCATCCCGGTAACGCACTTCGGTCCGCATCCGCGTCCGCGGCTCGTCCACGTACTTCACCACTTGCTTCGTTCCCGTGCGAACCTCGGGGCAGTAGCAGATCGAAATGCACTCGTGGGAAACCTGCTCGCAGGTCTGCTCGTAGGTGAGGTACTTCACCTCTTGTGTCTCGATTTGGTTCTCCACACAGGTGACTTCCTCGTAAACGATATTGGGGACCCACACGGCCCTGCATCGCGTCCTTGTCGCCGCGGCTCCGCCGTCGCCACAACCGCCGCACTCGGCGCCGCTGCCGTCGACCGGAACCAACTGGGTTTGCCAGCGGCCGCAGTCCCGCTTTACCATTTTCGTCTTGACGACCGGCACGCAATGCTCAACCGTCTTCGTCTTTTCGACCGGGACGGCATTGGTCACCGTCCGCAGGACCGTCTGCTTGGTGGCCGTGGGGACCATCACTGTATATTCACACGGGACTTCTTCCACCACGGGAACCTTGACCGTGTAGGTCTCTTCGACTTGGACGAGTTCCGGCGTCTTGACGGTGTATTCCTCGGTCACTTCCTTCCAGACGGGAACGGTCGTCGTGACAGTCTTCGTCTGCTCTTCCTGCACGGGAACGGACACCGTGTACTCAATAGTCTTTGTTTCAGTCTTCGGAACAAAGAAGGTCTCCACGCAAATCTTTTGTTCCTCAACCGGCACACTTTTCCTAACCGTCACGGGCCGTGTGCGCTGTTCTTCCTTGTACTCGGTGCAGCAGATCGACCGTTTGACGACGTCGTACTGGGGACACAGGACGACCCGGAGTTCCTCGACGCAGCCGGTGTCGAGCAGTCCGTTGCGAGCGACGCTCGGACCGCAATCGTCACAACCGCTATCACTGAAAGCGGCGCACGGATCGCTGCATCCGCCGCAGGGATCGCCACAACGCCGCGCGTGCGCGTCCGCCGCCGTCAGCACCGTCGCAAGGCTGACGATAACAGCCAATACAACCCTTCTCATCAGAATTCTCCTTCTCGCCACATGGCGAAACGCGGTGGGTCGGTCGTCGCGGCGCTTCTCACTTCAATTGGAGCGCCGCGCACGACGAAACATAAATTGCCTGGATACGGCACACATTTAGAACGTAGGTCACGTAAGGCGGCGCCGACCGGAAGGACTCCCGAATCCGTTTCGATTTCCTGCGCCGCGCGGCCCGAACAACCGGTTTCTTTGGCTACAGGTCGTAAGGATTCAGAAATGTTAAAGTCGCGGCGCCTTTCCTCGATGCGTATGGCTGTCGTTGCCGTCTTCGTCGCCGGTCCGGTCGCGTGGGTGGCGTCCCTCCGCCCGGCAGACGCCGCCGAGCCCGTCGTGGCCCGCCAGCCGATGCGGTTCGCCCTGGGCGAAAAAGTGATCGATCAAATTGAGAAAGGCGACTTGCTCACCGTCGTCGAGGATCGGGAGAAGGAGTACCTGGTCCAAACGTTCCGGGGCCAGCGGGGCCTGGTTTCCAAGGCCAACGTGGCGGGCCTGGCCGAGTCCGCCGAGATTTACTCCGAACTGATCGAGGAGCGACCCGAGGAAGACCGGCTTTATACCCTGCGGGCGTCCGCCTGGTGGGCTTGCGGAGAGCAACAGCGGGCCCTCGCCGATTACGACAAGGCGATTGAACTGGGCCTGAAGACGCCGCATGCCTACGCCAGCCGCGGTCACTTCCATGCGTCGCTGGGAAACTTCGACCGGGCCCTCGCCGATTACACGAAGGCCATCGAGCTTGATGGCGACGATGACGCGATGTTCACCAGCCGGGCGGCCGTCCACATGAGCCGGCGGAATTACCAACTGGCGGCGGACGACTATGCCAGCGCCATCCGCCTGAAGCCCGATCAGCCCGACGGATACCGCCACCGGGCCCTGTGTTGGAAGTTGCAGGGCGAAAACGAAAAGGCCGTCGCCGACTTCAGCAAGGCCCTCGAACTCGATCCGAGCCTGGTCGATGCCTGGATGGGGCGGGGCTTTTTGTACTATCGGGAAGGCGAATACGAGAAGGCCGTCGCCGATTTCTCCCAGGCGATCGAGCGGGCGCCGGACCTCGCGCTCGCTTACAACAACCGCGGTTACAACCGGCAGTTGCTGGGACAATACGAGGAAGCTCTGGCCGATTACGCCCAGGCGATTCGACTGGCGCCCGATTACGCCCTGGCCCATCAAAACAAGGCCTGGCTGCTGGTGACCCACCGCGGGGCAGAAGCGGGAAGCGCCGCCGAGGCGATCGAGGCCGCCACCACCGCCTGCAACCTCTCCAACTTCGAAAACGTCGGCGCGATCAAGACCCTGGCCGCGGCCTTTGCCGCCGACGGCCAGTTCGACAAGGCCGCGGGCTGGCAGGAAAAGGTGGTCCAGGCGTCGCCCGAGGACAAGAGAAGCGAAGAACAGGAAATCCTGGACCGCTACCTTGCAAAAAAGCCGTACTGAAATGCGTTCGGCGTCTTTTGTGTGCGCCGCGCAGCGGCGACGGCGTAACTGACCGGTTTTCCGCCACCCCTACCTGGGCAATTCCTGGCGGGCTTTGCCGGGCAGTTCGAGCAGCGAGAAGAGGTCCGGCAGGTGGTCGGTATAAACGTCCCGCGGGAGGCAGTCGTGTTTCACGCAGATCGACGCCGCCTTGCCGACCACCTCGCCGACCATCCCCAGCGTATTCATCACACGGACCGTGCCGAGGGCCTCGTGTGTGACGCTGATGTTGCGTCCCGCCATGAACAGGTTGGGCACGTTCACCGAGTAGAAGCAGCGGTAGGGGACCGGGTAACCGTTTTCGCGATCGACGCGGCGGTCGAACACCGCCTTGGAGATGAACGGATCCTCGGGATATTTTTTCATGTACTGCTGTTTCGGATAGTGCAGATCGATGCTCCAGGTGCTGGGGACGCAGCCGTCTTGGAACTGCTTCTTGGTAATGATGTCTTCCCGCGTAAGGATCACGTCGCCGATCAACCGGCGGCTTTCCCGCGGGCCGCCGATGTACGCCAGCCATACCATTTGGGCCGTTTGGTGCTCGTCGGCTCCGCCGCGGTTCTTCATCGCATCGAAGGCGCCATACGCGGCCCGCAGGTTCCAATCCCGCATGTACTCCAGGTCGTCGATGGGATGCTTGTCGAAGCCCGTCTCCCAGAACCACTCAGCCTTGCCGAAGTTCCCGTGCGCGTCGTAGCGGGGATAGGGGAAATCCCCCATGTCCAAATCGAGCGCCCAGGGCGTTTCCGGGAATGCCACCGGCTCGTCCCCCTTCTTCCACACCCACATGTTGCTCATGCCCATGTGCTTTTCCATGGTCATGTCGGACTTGGCGCCGGCGAGAACGCCGATCGTGCCGTGGCCGGTGGCGTCGCAGAAGAGTTTACCGGCGAACCGCCGCTGCTGGCCCGTGCAGGTATCGAAGGCCCACACGGCGGTGATGTGCGTCGTTCCGTCTCGCTCCCGCGTTTCGACCTTGTAGCCGTGGTGGTTGAGAAACAGGGCGATCTTCTTCTCGGCCTGCACCACTTCTTCCTTCTTAGCGTCGCCGAACATTTCCTTTGTGCCCGGGGAGCTACGGGCATGGTCCATGAATTCCTCGACGATCTCGCCGATCCGCGGGAAACGGCCGCGGCGGATCAACCCGTTGGCCCACACCCGCACCTCGCTGCTGCCATTGCCGCCGAGGACCGGCCGGTTCTGGATGAGGGCCACGTCGCATCCCATCCGGGCCGCAGAGATGGCGGCGGCCATGCCCGCGTATCCGCCGCCAACCACGACGAGATCGAACGGGCCTTCCTCGGTCGGCTCTTTCGGCAGGCCGAGCAATTCCTTCCGCCACGGGGCGAAGGGTTCGCTGGAATTCGGCGGCGCGAGGTCGGGCTCGTCGGTAAGGATGATCGCGTCGCAGCGGCCGTCGAAGCCGGTGAGATCCTTGAGCGTGAGCGTGGCCTTGCCCTCTTTCAAATCCGCCTCGGCGATCTCGATGCTCCCGCCGTTTTGCCAATGCCACTGGGCGCCTTTGGTTCCGAAGGTTTCCGGAGCGGGCTTGCCGCTTACCAGCACTTGAAACCTGCCCGGCGCGCCCGGCGCCTTCCAGCGGGCGACCCAGTCCTTGGTGCGGGCGAGCACCCGCCACGTGCCGGCATGCGGCAGTTCGACCGTGGTCGTGGCGTCCTCGACCGGCCGGCCCAGGCCGTGGGCCAAAAGATAGGGCGAACCCATGATCTCGATGAATTGGGTATCGAGCTTCCACCCGCCGTGATTCTCGAAGCTCTCCGCCTCGACAAAGACCACCGCGGACCGGCACGAGGCGGCCACGGCCAGAAGGCAACCGAAAGCGGTGAGGGAACGAACGAACGACATGGCGAGATTCCTGGCGGGGTCGATGACGGTGAGGGCACAATGCCATTCTGCGATCGCGGGAACGCGGGGTCAACACTCGCTCGCCGCTGCGTCACCACACGCCGCCCAGGTAAATCGTTTGCCCGGTGACGAAATCGCTCTCGGGCCGCAGGAAGAAATCAATCACATTCGCCACGTCCCGCATCTCGCCGAGGCGGGGGATGGCTTGCCGGGAAACGAGCGAATCGATCTTGTCCGGCGGCACACCGGCGATCAGGCCCGTTGGAATGGGAGTAGGCCCGACGGCGTTGACCGTGATGCCCAGCGGGGCCAGTTCCTTTGCGGCGATCCGGGTGAATTGTTCGAGGGCGGCTTTGCCGGCGGCGTAGGCGGCCTCCCCCTCGATCGCCAGCGGAACCGCGACGCTGCTGAGGTTCACAATCCGGCCGAAGCGGCGCCGCTGCATCAGCTTGGCAGCCTCGCGCGTAAGCGTAAAAGCGCCGAGGAAGTTGGTCCTAAGGAGCCGGTCGGCGGTCGCCGTCGGCGTGAGCGACAGATGGTTCATTACGGCGGCGCCGGCGGCGTTGATGACCGCGTCGAGCCGGCCGAACTCCTCGTCCACCGCGGCCGCCATCCGGACCACCGCGTCTTCGTCCCCCACGTCCACCGTAAAGTGCCGGTAGTTCTCATCCTCCTTCGGCGCCGCCGACCGGCTCACTCCGACCACGCGATACCCCGCGGCCAGGTAATGCCCGGCCAAAAACGCGCCAATGCCGCGGCTGGCGCCGGTGAGAATGAGGAGAGGTCGGTCGGTCGGCATTGGCATGCGCCAAAATGCGGTCGCTACAGGTTGCGGAAAATGCGTTAAGAATCATACGATGGATTCGGGGCAGTGCTCTTGCGATGAGCCGCCAGACGATCGTCACGCATACCCTGGCTTCCAATGCCGGCCACTGCCGCCAGAGCAGCATTTGCATTCTGGATGCCCGCGGCAACCAGGTCAAGCGCATGGCGATCCGTGGCGGGTGAGATGACGTGATGGAGCGCCTGGACAAGATCGAAGGACGCATCGCCATCGGTTACGAAGCGACGCGCGGCTTTGTGTTACAATCGCGGGATGGACCTTCGCCGCGTATTGCTGGGAGTCTTCTCGGCGCTCTTGCTCATGGGCTGGATCGGCATCATCGGCGCCTCGTTTTTCGTCTCGGTAGAGGAGTCGCTCGTCGTTGCCGCCGCAGTCTGCATGAAAGCGGGGCTGACGCTCGGGGCCATTTGGCTGGCGTATCCTCAGCTCAAGGTCGGGCCGAAGTGGTTTTACGGCCTGGTCGCGGTGGGGTGCGGAATCGTATTGATTTCGGCGAAGGCCGTCCTGATTGTCGGCCCGATTCTTCTGGCAGCGTGGCTTTTCTCGGCGCGGCTGCACGGGCGGGGCCAAGGGGCCGCCGCGGAGAAGAGATCATAGGATCCGCCGGAGGTCCTCGCTCGCCGCTCGCCGCTGTTTGCGGTTTGCTTCGCAGCGAGCGGCGTTACAGGATTTCCTTCTTCAGCCGCTCGATGAGCGATACCGCGGCGCCGATTTCCTCCTTTTGCCGCTGGGGGTCTTGGGGAATTTCCCGCTCGATCGTCAGCGGGCCGTCGTAGCCGATTTCGTTAAGCGCCACGAGAAACGCCCGGGCGTTTACGTCGCCTTCGCCGAAGGGGACTTCCTGCCCCCACTCCTTTCCTGGATTCGCCGCCCACTTGCCGTCTTTGCAGTGGACGCTGCGGACCAGCGGGCCGAGCTTCCGCACCGCTTCCAGCGGCTCGCCCGTCCCGTAGAGAATCATGTTGGCGGGATCGAAATTGACGAAAAGATTGTCCCGCCCCACCGCCGCATGAAATGCTAGCAGGCCATCGGCCGATTCCTGGCCCGTTTCCAGATGCAGGTTTTGGCCGAGGGATTGACCGTGGTCACACAGATCTTGCGTAACGGCCACGACTTCCCGAAAAACGTCGCATTGCGTATCGTGGGGGATGAACCCGAGGTGCAGGGCCACGACGTCGCAACCCAGCCGCCGGGCGAACTGGGCAATGTCCTTCATCTCCGCGAGCCGGGCCGCGCGGGTCGCAGCGGGAACCAGGCCCACCGTTTCCTGCGAAGCCTGGATCGAGGCGTAGCTCTCGCCGTCGAATCCGCCGAAAACGCACGTCAGTTCGATGCCGAACTCGCCCAGCCGCTTCGTAAACGCCGCTGCCTGCTCAGCGGTGCGTTGCGCCCGGCTCGGGGCGTGCAACTGAATGATGGGCACGCCGATTTCGCTGGCGATCTCCAGCTTTACGCCAAGGCCGGCGTCCACGCTAGCGAAAACCCCTAAAGGCCACTTCGACATGAGAGTTTCTCCAGGTACATGATGTTGCCCGGCGAACGGGACGACGGATGAGCGCTCGGCGGGCAGGGCTACCTTATCGCCTCAGCACGCGATTGCCAAGTGGTTGGGGCGTGGGTGTCTCGAATTGCCCTTTTCCTGATTCCAGTGGTACGGGTATGGTTCCGCTCTTGTCTGATTTCGCCGCCGCGGCGTCGTCCCCCGCGGTGGACTTGTTGGCGCCCTACAGGATGCCCACGCGATGCGAACGACCCTGCTCGCTCTTAGCCTTTCGGCGATGGCGCTGTCCGGATGCCGGGCCCCGATGCCCAATTGGGACTTTTCGGCCCCGTTCGGCCCGCGGAAGGTTCCGCCACCCGGCACCGGCGCCTTGGGACAACCCGCCAACGGGGCGCCGTACTACAACCCGGCCCAGCAAGTCGGGCAGGCGCCGGGTCCAGCGCCCGCCGGCGCGAACATTTCCATGAACGCGCCGCCGCCGGTGCAACCAGCATTCGCCCAAATTCCGGCGTCCGGCGGTTACGTCCCCGCCGGCGTGGGGCCGATCGCTTCTCCTGCTGTGGCGACGAACCCGCTGCTTCAAGGCATGCCAGTGAATCAGCCGCTGCCTGCCGGTCCGGGCGTCACGAACGGACTGCGCGGAATGCCGGGCTCCCATCCAACGCTTAATGCCGCGCCAAACGGCGCGGGGTCCACGTTCGAGCCGCTCCCGGCGCCCGGGGCTGAGGCCGGTTGGCGGTCGATGGGCGAACCGGCGACGTCGCACTCGGCCGGGGTGCGGGTCGGCGGAATCGCGGAAAGCGTCGCCTCGGTTTCGCCGCAAGGGGCCAAAGGGCAGTGGTCCTTCCAGTCGCTGCCGCGCAGCGGCGTCGCGTTACCCGTCAGCGACAGCAAAGGGCTGGTGCCGGCGCGGTTGCTGGGTGGATCCACAGACGGGCCGCGCACGGCTGCGACAAACCGCATCTCGGGAGCCGAACTCGCACTCGACGGCGCCGCGGCGATCGACCGCGAGGTCGCACGATTCGCACGGATGGATTGATAGGGGGCCTCTTCTTGATCCACTCGTTTGCGCTTCGGGCTTGTCGGCCTAATCACGAAGCTTCTTGAGCGCTCCGTAATCCTCCGGCCGCAGCTTGCCGCTGGCCATCGGTCCGGCGTTGAGCAGCAGATTCGCGTCCATCTCGCCGGCCACTTCGAGCCAGTCGAAGATTTGCGCGAGGGTCGCCACCGAGTGGTCCCACTCGTGCCAGAACCAACTGCCCGACTTGAACTGCGTTTTGCCTTGTTGCGAGAGCGTCGTCTCGACCTGCATCGGCAGGTAGATGTCGTTTCCCAGCCAGTTCCACACGGATTGGTACTCCCGCGGCGCCGTCGCTTTCTCGCCGCTGCGGATGTCCACCGGATGCAGCGGCACGCCGGGGTAGGCGGTCGTCGCGTTGTTCATCACCAGGCAATCCGACTGCAACTGCTTGACGTACTGATAGACGTGGTCCATCTGCCAGCGGTAGGCGCCTTCATTTCGCCACGCCTGGACGAAGGCGGCGTCGCGGGCCCGGACCTCCGGCGTTAGCTCGCGGGCCCGCGGGACCTTCTTCCGCCAGCCGTGCTGCTGTTTCTTCCAAAAGCCGTCGAACCAGAGTTCCACCACCGGGCCGTAGCCGGTAAGCAATTCCTTGAGCTGCCGCTTCATGAATTTCGTGTAGGCGTAGGCGTCTTCGTCATGCGATTTCTCGTGGCGGTCCCACAGCGAATAGTAGAGGCCGAGCTTCAGGCCGTGTTTTTCGGCGGATTTGGCGACTTCGCCCACCACGTCCCCGCGATACGGCGTGCTGCGGACGCAATAATCGGTCTCCTTGGTCGGCCAGTTGCAAAAGCCGTCGTGATGCTTAGCCACCAGCACCACGTATTTCATACCGGCGGACGCCGCGGCGGAGAGCCACTGATCGGTGTCCAATTCGGTCGGATTGAATTTCTGCAAGTCGAGCGTGCCGTCGCTCCATTCGGTGTCGTAAGGCGAGCGGCGTGAACGAAGCTACCGCTCAGCGTGCCACGGTTGGCGGGGCAAACTGCCCAGCATGCCGACAACCTTTGCCAGCACGAACTCGATTGTAGTGGCGGCGAAAACATTGTCA
>Ga0180438_10005928_pt1 | contig 16751 bp, 16 predicted proteins | sample SS_ome_12_FD_132455 | JGI IMG/M metagenome (GOLD analysis project Ga0180438, IMG submission 132455) | Hypersaline lake sediment archaeal communities from the Salton Sea, California, USA - SS_3_D_2 metaG | ecosystem: Environmental > Aquatic > Non-marine Saline and Alkaline > Hypersaline >...
CCCCGTAATCAAGCGGATTGCCGGTCAGGAAGTCGCCAGAGAGGAAGTCACGCAAGACGAGAATATCAACGCAGGCCTGACCGTGGAAAAGGCGGCCCTCTATCCCACGGTATTCAAGAAAGGCGGCATGGTCACACCTGCCAATGCCTGTCCTATCTCCGATGGCGCCGCGGCTTTGATTGTCATGACCAAAGACAAGGCCGACGAATTGGGACTTGAGCCTATGGCCTACATCCGCAATTACGCCTACGCCGGCGTTCCGCCCGAGATCATGGGTATTGGGCCAACGAAATCCATTCCCCTGGCCCTGGCGAGAGCCGGCTTGGAGCTCAAGGACATCGACATCATCGAACTGAACGAGGCCTTCGCCGCCCAGGCTCTCGCCTGCGGCATAGAGTTGGAGAAGGACGGGTTCGACTGGGAGAAAGTTAATCCCAATGGCGGAGCCATCGCCCTCGGCCATCCAGTTGGCTGCACGGGGGCCCGGATAACCGTCACCTTGCTCTATGAGATGATCAAGCAGGATGCCAGCCTGGGTCTAGCCTCAGCTTGTGTGGGTGGCGGGCAGGGCGGAACCTTGATCATAGAGAGGAAATAGGGAGAGGGAAGAAACATGTATGACCAAGCCCAGAGAGAGGAGTTCATCACCAAGGGAAAGGAGGTGTATGAGAGCCTCAAGGTCGAGCTAGAGCCGGCCCATGAGGGTGAGATCGTGGCCATCCATCCCGAGAGCGGCTCCCACTTCCTCGGCAAGACTCTGAATGAAGCAGATGAGCGGGCCTTCGCCAAGTACCCAGACGAATGGCTTTACTTCGTGCGCATCGGTTCACAGGAAGCCGAACTTCCATTGAAGACCTGGTAGAGGTCAGCAGTACCGAAGGAGGAGTCAGGAGATGTACATATTCAAGGCGGGAGTGGTAGGTGCAGGCTTCATGGGCGCCGAGATCGCACAGGTCATTTCCTACTCTGGGCTGCCCGTAGTCTTGAAGGACATCGACCAAGAACTGCTGGACAAAGGGTTGGACAGAATCCGCAAGATATACCAGAGACGCGTGGACAAGGGCAAGATGGACATGTCCACCTTCACGGAGAAGACCGATTTGATCCAGGGCACACTGACCTACGATAGTTTCGGCGACGTGGACATCGTGATCGAAGCTGTGCCCGAGAAGATGGACCTCAAGAAGCAGGTCCTAAACGAACTGGAAGAAGTGTGTCCCGAGAGCACCATCTTAGCCTCCAACACAACCGCCTTATCCATATCGGAAATGGGAGCGTCTACGAATAGGCCTGAGAAGATGGTGGGCATGCATTTTTTCAGTCCGGCGCACATCATGAAGCTGGTAGAGGTGATCCCCGGTCTGGACACGAACGAGGAGACGATCAACGACGTGGTGATGTTCTCCGAGTCGCTGCGCAAGATACCAGTGGTCGTGCAGGAGTGTCCGGGCTTCCTGGTGAACCGCTTGCTCATGGCCTATCTGAACGAGGCCGCCCTCTGTCTGGAAGAGGGCGCTGCCAGCGCGCGGGAGATCGACGAGGCCATGGTCAAGTTCGGCTGGCCCATGGGCCCCTTCACCTTGATGGACATGGTAGGGGTCGACATCTGCTACATCACTGGCAAGTACCTCACGGAAGAGTACGGCGAGCGCCTGCAGGCGGCCAAGATCTTCCAGAAGCTGTACGAGGCTGGCCGTTGGGGCGAGAAGGCCGGGGCTGGCTTCTACGGCTATGGCGATCAGACCGACGAGCCAGTGAAGGAGATGATCAAGGAGATCCAATCGGAGCCCGGAGCGGTGACTGGCACCGAGTTCAGCACAGACCGCCTGATGGTACCCATGATCAACGAAGCGGTGCTCTGTCTCCAAGAACACGTCGCAGCTGCTGGAGACATAGACATGGCCGCCATCGCCGGCATCGGGATGAAGATGGGCGACGAGCGGATGGGCCCGCTGGCCATGGCGGACAAGATGGGCCTTGACGTGGTCTTGGAGCAATCGGAGCGGTTCAAGGAAGAACTGGGACCCAGGTTTCACCCGGCTCGCCTCTTACGACTCCACGTGAGGGCGAACCATCTGGGTGAGAAGACCGGCAGAGGCTTCCTAGAGCACGTCGGCTGATCGCCGCATTCGCTAAGTGCAGATGCTTGATCAGTAATACCTTGAAGACGATGGTGTGCCACGAAAGGAGAGGACATGGCTGAGAGGCAATTTGTCAAAGTGTCTAAGGAGGACCGCGTGGCTATCGTGACCGTGGACAATCCTCCTGTGAATATGATCTCCCGTCCAGTGATGGACGATCTCCGGAGCGCACTCGAAGAGGTGTGGGACGATAGCGACGTCAAAGCCATCGTGATCACCGGTGGAGGGCAGATGGCTTTCGTGGCCGGGGCTGACATCAACGCCATCCTGGAGCTCAAGACCCCCGCCGATGCCACGGAGATCCTCACCGAAGTGCATGAGGTCTTTCTGAGGATCGAGGATTCCCCTAAGCCCATTGTCGCTGCCATCAACGGCCACTGCCTGGGGGCGGGCCTCGAAATGGCCATGGCGTGCCACATGCGCATCGCCAACAATAGGGCGATGTTTGGGCAGCCTGAGATCGGACTGGGGATCATCCCCGGCTTCGGAGGTACTCAGAGGCTAGCCCGGTTGGTGGGGAAAGCCAAGGCGCTGGAGATGATTCTCACGGGAGACAGGATTACCGGGGCTGAGGCCGCCAGCATAGGTCTTGTGAACAAGGCCGTAGCAGGCACGGAGGTCATGAAGACCGCAGTGGGCCTGGCGAAGAAGATCTCGTCCTTTGGCAGTCTTGCCATCGCCGCCGCGCTGCGCTCAGTGACTGAGGGTCTGCGTGTGACCTTGCCGGAGGGCCTGGAGATAGAGACCGGGAACTTCTCTAGCCTGGTGGAGACCGAGGACATGCGCGAGGGCCTGGCGGCGTTCCTGGAAAAGAGGCAACCCAAGTTCCAGGACAAGTAGGAGGGGACGTCGATGGACTTCGCCCTGACCGAAGAGCAACAGATGTTCCAGGAGCTGTTCCGCGACTTCGCTGAGAACGAGGTGGCTCCCCTGGCCGATGCCATTGATCGGGAGGAGAGGCCACCATTGGAGACACTCCAGAAGGCAGCAGAGATGCAGTTCATGGGGCTGCCCTTCCCCGAGGAGTACGGGGGAGCCGGCATCGGGGCTCTGGGGTACTGTCTGTTGGTGGAAGAGCTGGCCAAGGTCTGTCTGGCCACAGCCTGTTGCCTGGGCATTCACACCTCCTCCGGTGCTATGGTCATTTACCTGGGCGGCACCGATGAACAGAAGACCAAGTACCTCATGCCCCTGGCCAGCGGCGAGAAGATGGGCGCATTCTGCCTATCGGAACCTGGTGCGGGATCCGATCCGTCCAGCATACGCACCACGGCCCGCAGAGAGGACGATCATTACCTGGTCAATGGTTCCAAGACCTACGTCGCGAACGGCGATCTGGCCGAGGTGTTCACCGTATTTGCGCAGACGTCGCCTGAGGAAGCGGAAAGCGGCATTAGCGCCTTCATCGTGGAGAAGGGTTATCCCGGCTTCAGAGTAGGCCGCGTCGAACGAACTATGGGCATCCGCGGTTGTCACGTGGTCCAACTGTTCTTCGATGAGTGTCCAGTCCCCAAGGAGAACCTGCTTGGGGGAAAGGAGAAGGGGCTGGGAAGAGGCGACGAGATTATCGGCCGGACCCAGGACTTCGCCCGCCTGAGCATGGGGGCCACCTGCCTCGGAGCAGCCGAGGGGGCCATGCAGGCCAGCGTCAGGTTCGCCAAAGATCGAGAGCAGTTTGGTGTGCCGTTGGCCAAGAAACAGGCCATCTCCGGGTTCATCGCCGACATGGCTACCGAAACAGAGGCTTTGCGCTACCTCATCTACCGGACCGCCTGGGCCGTTGAGCAGGGAGGGAAGTACACACACCTGGCCGCAATGTGCAAGCTCTTCGGCTCTGAAGCGGCCTGCAGGGTCGCCAACAAGGCTGTGCAGCTACATGGCGGCGCAGGATACATCAGGGACCTTCCCATAGAGCGGATGTATCGAGACGCCAGGGTAACGCGCATTCTGGAGGGTACGAGCGAGATCCAACGCTTCGTCATCGCCTCAGACATATTCCGTGAACAAGACCTGCTACTGGAGCCATAGCCGACACGCCTCGCAGTGCTGACCGGGCGGGATCCTGTTCTGGGAGGGCTGCTGAATGCGGTGTACTTTCTGCCGCATCGTCGCTGGCGAGGCGGGCGGCGATGTGCTATACCAAGACCGGGAGATAACGGCCTTCCGAGACATCAGACCGCAGGCCCCGACGCACGTGCTCATCGTCCCCAACGTGCACGTCTCATCGTTGGACCAGCTGTTCGAAGTGGACAGCTCTCTGCTGGTCAAGATGCTCTCTAAGGCGCACGATCTGGCCGAGGCCACGGGGATAGCCGTCAAGGGCTATCGCCTGGTCATCAACACAGGTCCTGATGCCGGGCAGGTCGTAGATCACCTGCACCTGCATCTCCTTGGGGGCAAGCCCCTCCAGCCAAACGGCATGGCCCTGCGCTGGAAGGACGAGATGACCTAGCAAACGAGGAGGTAGTCGACCATGGAGCTCATGACAGTCAAGATCGACAAGCCCGAGGACTCCAATGTGATCCTTGGCCAATCGCATTTCATCAAGACGGTCGAGGATCTGCATGAAGCTCTCGTCAACTCAGTGCCCAATATCAAGTTCGGGCTGGCTTTCTGCGAAGCTTCTGGGCCATGTCTTGTACGAGCCAGTGGAAACGACGACGGACTCAAACAGTTGGCGCAAGAGAACGCCCTCGCCCTGTCCGCAGGTCATGCCTTCATCATACTAGTGAGTGATGCATTTCCACTCAACGTTCTGGGAGCCATCAAACGGACCCCCGAGGTCTGCACGATCTTCTGCGCCACGGCCAACCCCGTGGAGGTGGTGGTCGCCGAAACGGAGCAGGGCCGGGGTATCCTGGGAGTCATAGATGGCTACCAGTCAAAAGGCATAGAGACTGAGGACGATGTGGCCCAGCGCAAGGAGTTCCTGCGCAAGATCGGCTACAAACTGTGACAGCTCCGGGCTGTACCAGGCAGCAAGTAGCACACGGATTAGGGAGCAGAGGATGGGACTGAAGAAGAGATTAGAGGCCGATCTGAGACAAGCCTTGAAAGACAAAGATGAGATGCGGAAGAATACCATCCGACTCGCGCTGGCGGCGATCCAGAACGCGGAGATAGCGAAACGCGACGATCTGGACGATGGCGAGGTGCTGTCCGTGCTCTCCAAGGAAGCCAAGATACGGCGCGAATCGGTCGAGCAGTTTGCGGAGGGCGGGCGAAAGGATCTGGTCGACGAGCAAGAGATAGAACTCGAGATTCTCAAGCAGTACCTGCCGACCCAGCTGTCCGAGGAAGAGATAGAAGCTCGGGCTCGTGAGGTGGCGGCCGAAGTTGGCGCTACCAGCCTATCACAAATGGGGGACGTAATGCGGGTCTTGATGCCGCAGCTGAAGGGCAGGGCTGACGGCCAGCTGGTCAGCACTGTGGTCAAGGCGATCCTCCAGGAGGCGGGATGATCGTCTCTCCAGAAGGTGGCCCGCGCGGGGCTGGCCCGCGTTACCCGAGGTTCATGGGGAGCGCTCAGCGGCGCTCCCTTGCCTAGCCTGGATCGACACTGCGAGGACAACTTGTCATCAGATCCTAACGATATGTCTCCCAGGAAAGGAATAGCCATTCAGCAACTCACAGCGAGGAGGACGTTCCGCATCCTCGCGTTTTGCGTGCTCCTCGTCGTTGCACTCAGCTTCATCTTGACCTTCCAGTTCCTGCCCAGCCAGATCACCCTCGAAGTGGGCGAGGTCAGTCCGGGCGCGATTCGTGCGCCTGCCAGGATCACCTACGTGAGTGATGTCGAGACAGAGGCCGCGCGGCGGAGTGCAGAACTCGCCGTGGACGAAGTCTACGACTATGACCCAGCCGACACCAGTGTCGCCCGCGAGCAGATCAACCACACAAGGAGGATCTTCGACTATGTGGCGGCGGTTCGCCGGGACGTGTATGCCTCGCCACAGGAGAAGATGGAGCTGATAGCGGCCATCTCTGGCATCGATCTGTCCCCTACAACCATCGCCGACTCTGTGACTCTGGAGGAAGAGCCCTGGAACCAAGTCGTCGCGAAGAGTATGGATATCCTCGCCGAACAGCTGGACCAGGAGATTCGGGCCGATCAGCTGGACGCCGTGAGAGACGAGTTGCACGTCTTCGAGCCGGAACTGACTGACCAACAGGCCGCATTGGTCGAGGACTGGGTTCGCAACTTCATCGTCCCCAACAGCTTTCCCAATCCGGAGCTAACACAGGAGGCCAGGGCCCGAGCTCGCGAATCGGTCGAGCCTATCTACGTCACTCTTGAAGAAGGTGAGATCATCGTCCGCGAAGGCGAGGTCACGAGCCCTATCGCCTGGGAAGCACTGGTCAAGCTGGGGCTCCTTCAGCCCCAGGTGGAGTGGACGGACATCGCAGCTCGTGTTCTGTTCACGTCTCTGCTGATCTTCATTCTGGCCCTCTACCTGACCATTCTCCACCCCAGCTTCTGGAGTAATTGGCGCGACATCCTTCTCGTGGGTCTGCTATCCATGCTGGCCATTCTGGCCGCGAAGCTGATGATTCCTGGTCACGTAGTGCTGGGCTATCTGTTCCCGCTCGCTACTGTGTCCATGCTGCTCACCGCCCTGGTAGACGCAGAGATCGCTATCATCCTCACCGCCCTGCTCAGCCCTCTCGTCGGCCTGATCGCCGGGGGATCCCTGGAGTTCACGGTCTACGCCCTGGCAGGTGGGATTGTGTCGTCCCTGAGACTCTGGCGCATAGAGAGACTCAACGCCTTTCTGTGGGCAGGCGTGTACGGCGCACTCAGCAACCTGAGCGTAGTTCTCGTCTTCCGGGTGCTGGAACAGGATCATGACCTGTTGGGGACTCTTCAGATCGCTGGGGCGAGTGTGGCCAACGCAGTCCTGGCGATGAGCCTGACGCTTGGCGGGTTCTTTCTCTTCAGCAATCTGCTCAAGATAACAACGTCCCTCCAATTGCTGGAACTCGGAAGACCTACGCACCCTCTGCTGAGAGAAATGCTGCAGAAGTCACCGGGAACCTATTACCATAGTCTGCTGGTCGGCAACCTGGCCGAGCAAGCTGCACAGACCGTGGGCGCCAACCCCCTTCTCGCCAGAGTCGGGGCCTATTACCACGACATCGGAAAGATGTTGCGACCGTACTTCTTCAAGGAGAACCAGATAGACGACGTGAATCCACATGACCGCCTGGATCCTGAAACGAGCGTTCAGATCATCACTTCCCACGTGAAGGACGGTCTACAACTCGCCAGGAAGTACGGTCTGCCCAAGGAGATCCAGGACTTCATTCCCCAACACCACGGGACCGCCGTGTCGAGCTACTTCTACCGTCAGGCCTGTGCGCAAGGCAACGGCTCGCCGCAGACAGACGAGCAGCGATTCCGATATCCGGGACCCAGGCCGCGTAGCCGCGAGGCTGCCATTCTGATGCTGGCCGACGAGGCAGAGGCCGCTTCTCGGGCAAATCGACCTCATTCCGTGGAAGAGACTGAGGAACTGATTGATGGACTGATCCAGAATCGTATGAAAGACGGACAGCTCGACGAAAGTGATTTGACCCTTCGGGATTTGCAGATGGTTAGAGAGACTTTCGTCAATGTCCTCCAGGGCATCTACCATCCACGGATCAAGTACCCCGATGATGTCCCGGAGGAGATAGCCGGTAAGGAAGATGCTGAAGATCGAGCCAAGAGTTCAGGTCGATCCCGAGTTCGAGGCAAGAGTCGATCGGCACCATCTGATTGAGGTGATACGACACACCCTCGAATTGGAGAGCGAGAGTGGGCCTTCGACGGTGGGGCTGTTGATCACTGACGATAACAACATCAGGAGACTGAATCTCGAGTACCGTGGGGAAGACCGCACAACCGATGTCCTGGCCTTCGATATGACCGATGGCTCAGATGGATTCGTGTCGCCGCCTTCCGCACCACCTCACCTTGGCGAGGTCGTGGTCTCCTATCCTCGTGCACTGGCCCAGGCCACAGAATACGGGCACTCGGAGGAGGAAGAACTTGATCGTCTGGTAATCCACGGCATCCTTCATCTCCTTGGATACGACGATCACTGTCGGGGAGACCGCGAGGTCATGTGGGGACGACAGGAGGCCGCAGTCCAGGCCTTCCATGCCCGGGAAAGATAGCTTCGCGAAGCCATGCAGCTCCCAAGAAAGACGCCTTGGCCCCATCAGGCCGAATCACCCTCAAGTGACTGATGCCCAGTCAAGACAGCACCCTGATTGAGAGCTTCCAGCACGCCTTCGCAGGGATGTGGTTTGCCTTGCGGTCACAGCGGAATGCTCGCATCCATGTTGCCATTGCCACGGTCGTGCTACTGCTCGGGATATTCGTGGGGCTGGATCCGCTCCAGTGGGCAATCATCGTCCTGACCACTGGATTCGTCTTCGTAGCGGAGCTGTTCAACACCGTCATTGAATCCATCATCGACCTGGTGACCGAGGAATACCATCCACTCGCCAAGCAGGCCAAGGACGTCGCAGCAGCCGCGGTACTGACCTCAGCGATCGTGGCGGTCGCCGTGGGAGTTCTGATCCTGGGGCCGCCTCTGCTGACCAAGGTCGGGTGGAAGCCATGATAGACAAGAGCTACGACGTGATCGTCGTGGGAGGCGGACCGGCTGGAGGGACAGCAGCATACGATCTGGCTCGAAAAGGCATCCAAGTCCTGGTGCTGGAAAAGGAACGGCTGCCGCGCTATAAGGTCTGTGCAGGTGGCCTCACCCTGAAGACGGTGGAACTCCTCGACTTTGACCTGAGTTCCGTACTCGAGCAGGAGATCGTCCGGGGGAGATGCACTTTCGGGGGAGAATCCGCGGTGACGATGGACTTCGGAGAGGTCGTGGGTTGGACTGTGATGCGGGACAAACTCGACCACCTGATCCTTGAACGGGCATCCGTGGCTGGCGCCCAGGTGCTTGCTGGACATGGAGTAACGAAAGTGGAGTTCTTCGCTGATAGGGTCGAGGTGAGCTCCGGCAACCGCCACTACTCCTGCTCAACTCTGATCGGCGCGGACGGGGCCAATGGTATCGTCGCCCGCTCCGCTGGCCTGAGGATCCAGCGGGATCTTGCCGCTGCCCTGGAAGCCGAGATTCCAGCCTCCGGGGAGACCCTAGAGAACTGGAACCGTTGCGTTCAGCTCGACTTCGGATGTGTCCCGAGAGGCTACGGCTGGGTGTTTCCCAAGAAAGACGTACTGTCGGTGGGCGTAGGTACCTTCTGGGGAAAGGCGGCCCACCTTAGATCCTCTCTGCAGAGCTTCTTGAAGATGCTCGGACTTGCGTCCGAACCGCGAGGGGCGAGGGCGAGAGGGCACTTGCTGCCCCTAGGAGGGAAAAAGCGCGTCCTTCACTACGGACGCGCGCTGCTCACCGGGGACGCCGCCGGGTTAGCGGAACCGCTGACAGGTGAGGGTATATACTATGCCGTTAAGAGCGCCAAGATCGCCGCACACACTGTCCAACAGGCGCTGATAGGTGATCGGCCCGATCTCTCCTCCTACACAGAGACGGTCAACGCTCAGATAGCGCACGACTTGAAGTATGCTAGCCGCCTTGCCCGTCTGCTCTATCGATTCCCCCGTACCTGCTTCCACCTATTCGTCCGCAACCCCGCGGTTCAGCAGGCAGTGGCGAACACTATCTTCGGCCGATCCACTTTCCAGACATTGCACGGAGAACTCGTGAGAACCAGTCCCAGGATATTGCTCTCAGCGCTCCGGTAGTGGCGGACTAGGCGCCTTCACGGTACAGCCCGAGGCGCCAGAACTACGGCAGCTGCGCAAGCCAATAGAGCTAGTGAGACGCAGCGTGCTGAGGCTTACCCGTCGATCGCGAGCGCACCAGATAGGCAGCTAGACCGACGACAGGAACCAGAGAGCCCACAGCCGCGCCAGCGATGAGAGCCCACCGCCGGCCCTCCACAGGTGAGGCAACCCGGAGCAGTGCCCGCTGGCGCATCGTAGCCAACAGACCACGGCGAAGCTCGCGTTCGAAGCCTGTCCGCGGGCTTACAGGCGTGAACAGCCCAGCTATTTCCTCGGCGAGGCGCGCTTGTGACGCATCAATCTCGCGGTGCGCTGTTGCACGGAATCGAGGTTTGTTGTCGCGTGTATTGTCCATCAGAGAATATCCACCACAACCCTCACGTTAGATGCCCACAGCTGGAGACCGGTGTCAGAGCACTCACACCTGATAGAAGCACAGTCCGATGGTGCCCGGTCCGAAATGGACCGTGAGGGACGCGCATAGTTCGACCATGTAGCTTTCGCTGCAGTTGAATCGCGCCTGTGCCCTTTTCAGTATGTCCTGTCCCACTTCCGGTGCTCGGGCGTGGATGACACCCAAGTTGATCAGATCTGTAGTGCCGACCCGCTCCTCCATGATATCCAGCAAGCGAGCCAACGATTTCTTCCGCGTCCTGACCTTCTCGACCGTGTCGAGAAGCCCATCCTCCAGGCTCACAATGGGCTTCATGTTGAGGATGGAGCCAACGGTAGCCGCTAATCCCCCAACCCGACCGCTCTTCCGCGGATACTCAAGGCTCTCTAGCACCAGTATCACGTTCACGCGGGACTTGATCTCGTCGAGGCGAGCAACTACCTCCTCGGGCGTCTTGCCGGCGCGAGCCATCCGAGAGGCTTCCACACAGGCGAATCCCATGGCCGCTGAACCCGCAAGGCTGTCGTGTGGGAAGACCTTGACTTCACCCGCCACTTCCTCGGCAGCCAGACAAGCGGATTGATAGGTACCACTCAGCTTGCTGGTCACGTGAGTGGATACGATGGCGTCAGCACCCTCCTGCGCCAGACGGCGGTAGACTTCTGCGAATGCGCCTGCCGATGGCTGAGAGGTAGTAGGCAGGACACCGGTCTCCTCTATCTTCTGATAGAAAAGATCCCAGTCCATGTTGACGCCTTCCTGGTACGACTCCGTCCCGAATTGGATGTTGATAGGGACTATCGTTATGTCGTACTCATCAACCATCTCCGGCGGCAGATCACATGTGGTGTCGGTCACTATCCTGATCACGATCTCTCCTCCCTTGCATTGTCGTCGCCGTCTTCACAGAACCACTTCGTCACTTCAGAAGCCTCGCTTCTCCAGGTCCTTCCTGAGGGCAATCAGGGTGCGATGATATAGGGCCTTGACGGCCCCCTCGCTGCGACCCATTACCTTGCCTATCTCCCTGTTGCTCAACTCTGTGGTGTATTTCAGGACCAGCAGCTCCTGTCTCTCCACTGGGAGCCTCGAGACGGCATCCCTGAGGACCTCCACCCGCTCGTGAGACTCCACAAACTCCTGAGCCGAGTCTCCCCCCTTACCGATCATCGCCACGGCGTCCAGCGAAACACCACCGCGGCGCTTTCGATCCCGGTGCCAGTTGGCCACCAGATTGTGTGCAATGCGGTACAACCAGGCCGAGAAGGGCAGCCCTCTGTAGCGATATCGCGCCAGATTGGCGAGAGCTTTGTAGAACGTCCTGGCCGTCAGATCCTCGGCATCGTACCGGTTGCCGGTGCGATAGAACACGTATTGGTATATCTGGTCGACATACCGGCTGTAAAGAACGCCGAAGGCCTCCGGATCCTCCTTGGCCCTTTCCACCAGTTGCTCTTCAGATGCGTCCAAGCCCTGGCTCCATCACGCCTACGAGCGCCCTGAGAATACAACACTCTCCGGCCATTACAGTTACGAGGCAGTTCTCCATTGCCCAACTCGATCCAAATCAGAAGATCGGGGGGTAGCGAGGGCTACCAGCAGGTTCGCAACGGGATGTCGCGATTCCTGACACGAACAATACTCCACCATGCCCCGGCTGCGCAAGCCACCGGCCCATTGGCTGCAACACCTATCCTCGAAGGGCGAGCCACGTGCCATCGTTGCCCTCTAGAGAAGACAAGCATCCGCAGCACACGATGGTCGGAGTACCTCCCTGTGTCGGGCACTGGCGGCCCCAACTTGATCACGTGGACAGAGCCGGAGCTACCTACAGCGAAGTGATCAGGCAAGCTTGCGCGTCTCGATGTAGCTAGCAGTACCAAGAGGTGTTATAATAGGAAAAGCCTGTCATGACGGGAGGCGTCAAATGAACACGAGTGGGCGAAATGAGGAGCGTGTGGTGGTTACCGGCGTCGGCGCGGTAACGCCCCTTGGCAACGACGTGGAGACCTACTGGGACGGTGTCACAGCTGGCCGTTCTGGCGTGGACTACATCACTCACTTCGATACCAGTGATTGCCCCGCCAAGATCGCGGCCGAGGTGAAAGACTTCGACCCGCTGGACCACATGGATCGGCGCGAGGCCAAGCGGAGCTCGCGCTTCATTCAGTTTGCCACTGCGGCTGCGCGCATGGCCTTGGACCACGCTCGGTTGGATCTGTCCAAGGAGGAGCCCACCAGGGTCGGCTTGGAGATAGGAAGTGCCGTGGGAGGTATGAGCATCATCGAGGAACAGGCCAACATCCTCCGGGAAAAGGGTCCCCGGCGCATTCAACCCACCGTGCTGCCAGCTGTGTTGCTCAGTATGGCCCCATGTCAGATGGCCATATCACTGGGCATCAAAGGACCAGCCTCCGCCCCGGTCGCGGCCTGTGCTACCGGCGTCATAGCTGTGGGCGAAGCCATGCGCCGTCTGCAGCGCGGCGAGGCGGATGTGATGATCGCTGGTGCCTCGGAGTCAGCCGAATCCCCTCTGGCCCTCACTGCACTCGCCCGGCTCGGCGCTTTGTCACCCAATGACCACGACCCCGCTGGAGCCTGCCGACCCTTCGACGCTGAGCGGGACGGTTTCGTGATGGGAGAAGGCGCGGGTGTCGTTGTTCTGGAGACTCTACGCCATGCCGTGAAGCGCGGCGCTCAAATCCTTGGGGAAATCAAGGGCTATGGCTTCACCGCGGACGCCTATCACCTGGCCGCTCCCGACCCCGATGGAAACGGCGCAGCCCGAGCGATGAGTTTGGCGGTTCGAGACAGCGGCCTGGATCCCAGTGACATGGACCACGTAAGCAGCCATGGCACTGGCACCGTGCTGAACGACGTAGCCGAGACCAAGGCCATCAAGACAGTACTGGGCGAGAAAGCCCTGGCCACACCAATCAACTCCATCAAGTCCATGATCGGTCATCTGCTCGGCGCAGCCGGGACCATCTCTGTCATCACGGCGCTGAAGACCATTGAAAAGGGGATCATACCTCCCACAATCAATCTGCGGACGCCTGACCCGGAGTGCGATCTGGACTATGTTCCACTGGTCGCCCGACGTGCCCGCGTGGACACCGTCTTGGTGAATGCCCTGGGGCTGGGAGGACAGAACGGCGCTCTCGTCATTCAACGAATCCGGGAGGCATTTGCCTGAGCACCCGTTCCGTGATACACTTACAGGAAATGCTGGCGACCGCACTATGAGGGCACCGTGAGACTGGCTCTGGCAACCTCCGCTGTGGTGTCTCTGCTCTTACTTCTTCCCGGGGAGGTGCTGGCAGCAGCCCCCCTACCACAGCAACAACTGTACGAGATTACTTCCCCCCGGTCCGACGAAGAGATCCGCGGGAGCGTGGAGATCGTTGGCTCCGCGCGGCTGGGACCCGAGTTTCAGTTCTACAAAGTCGAATATGCGTTCTCTGCCACACCCGACGCCTGGACGTCGATCGGCGAGGTCCATCGTCAGGAAAAGACGAATGAAACGCTGGAGATTTGGCACACGACGTCGCTCCCCGACGGTGCGTACTACCTCCACCTTGTGGTGGTGAAACAAGACGGCAATCTAGTGGAGACCGTCCCGTTGCGGGTCCAGATTGCGAACACCGAACCGCTTCCGACACCCACCCCCGAAGAGTCGCCCACGCCTACTGCTACCATCTTTGTACCCACACCTACTGTCGCCCTCGTGGAGCAGCCGACTGTGGTACGCGCGCAGGCGACCGCGGCCGCCGAGCCGGAATCATCCGCTACGATGACGGTCGAGCCGGAGACTAACACCACCGTGTCCATTCCCAGCGCAGGCGTATTTGTGAGGCAATTCGTCTTTGGAGCCTTCGTGGCCGCGGTGCTGTTCGCCTTCGCGGGCGTGGTCTTCCTGCTCCGGCGTTTCATTTGATGGCGCAGCTTCTCTTTGGGTGCTGCTAGAATACTCAGGGGCTGGTGATCCAACCAGCCCCTATTGCTTCATCGCGCAACACGGACAACGGACGGAGCAAGATGCTGAGAAGGATTCTGAGAAGACACGGCGAGAAGATCGTGGAGGGAACCCGGCTCATCGTCGGTTTGGGAAACCCAGGCGCCGAACACTCACACAACCGCCACAATGTTGGCTTTCAAGTCCTAGACAGGTTGGCCGAACAGCATAACCTCTCCTTCGATCGTCTCGAATTCCAGGGGCTGCTGGCCCGTGGCGTGATCGAGGAGGAGCCGGTCATTCTTCTCAAGCCGCTCTCCTATATGAACCAGAGCGGCCGCGTCGTAAAACCAGTGCTCTCCCGCTTCAAGGTGCGGCTCGAGGATTTGCTGTTGATCTACGATGACCTGGACCTTCCACTGGGCAAAATCCGTGTTCGACCGAGTGGTGGATCCGCCGGGCACCGTGGAATGAAGTCCCTCATCGCGTCACTGGGGGAAGGCACCTTTGCCCGCATACGCGTTGGGATCGGTAGACCAAGCGGAGCCCCTCCAGAACGCTATGTGCTGCAGGATTTCTCTCTGGAGGAGAGCATTGCCATGGAAACCGCCTACGAAATGGCCATCGCCGCCGCCGTCTGTTTCATCACAGAGGGCATCGCCGAGACCATGAACAAGTACAACTAGAGGTGTGACTTGCGATTATCTGGGCTGGTTCCCCTCACCGGGGACCTGCTGGGGTATGATCAACTGATCGAGGCTCTGGAGTCACTCGCTGGTGGCGAGGCCGCTGCAATCCCTCTCACCATCTTGGAGGCCGCACGATCATACTTGCTGGCCAGTCTTCGAATGGACCTACATCGGCCGATGCTGGTGATCACATCGCGCCGCGATCGTGCACGCCAGATCTATGAGCAAGTGAAGATGTGGTCGGATTCGTCGGGCGGTCTCCTGTTCTTCCCAGAACCCGATGTGTTGAGCTATGAAAGGGTCCCCTGGGACAAGGGAATCGCTCGAGATCGATTGGCCGCACTGAGCTGCCTGGTTGCGGCCGGCGAGTCTGCTCAGGCCCAGTCACTGCTGGTCTTCGCCTCAATACGAGCTTTGCTCCAGAAGACCGTGGCCAGAGATCGATTTAGTGAGAACACCAGAGTCTTGAGGGTCGGCCAGAAAGCGAGCAGAAGGTCGCTCCTGCAGACACTGCGCGGCCTTGGCTTCGAGCGCGCCACCGTTGTCGAGCAGCCAGGCCAGTACAGCGCCCGAGGGGGCATAATCGACGCCTTCTCACCACAGCTAGAGCAGCCGATGAGGATCGAGCTCTTTGGTGACGAGATCGAGTCACTGCGCCTCTTCGACGCCGCGACCCAACGCTCCGTGGGTGCGGTAGATTCGGTCACACTCTCACCAGCCCGAGAAGCGTTCCCCTTGAGCGTCGACGCCAGGCCTGGCATCGAGCGGCTCGATCTATCCTCTTGCCACAGCGAAGCAGCCGCGGAATTCGAGGCAGATCTGGAGGCCCTCCGAAACGGGGAAGTGTTTGACACCTTGGAGTTCTATCTACCCTACCTGCACGAACAACCAGGAATGCTGCTGGACTACCTGCCAACAGGTACTCTGCTGGTGCTGGAGGATCCCTTGGGTCTGGAGGCCACGGTGACCAACCTGCAGGTCCAGAACACTGGCCTTCGGCATGACCTGATTCAGAAAGGGGACCTGCCGAGAGGCGTCGAGCCACCCCACTTCACCTGGACGGCGCTTCAGGGAGGCTTTGAAGAGCGTCCCAGGCTTGAGTTCCGGTACGAAGCAGAATCGGAGTCGCTCATCAACGAGGCTTTCCTGCCGGGCACCCCGTACTCCGGCCGTCTGCAAGACGTGATCGCAGACTCCATCGAGTTGACTGAGAGGAAGTGGCGGGTGGTGGTGGTATCACGCCAGACTCCGCGGCTCGCCGCACTCTACGAGGAATGGGGCACCACCGTGAACCAGGTCGAAGAGGTGACGGAACCACCTGGCAAGGGTACGTTGACGCTGGTGCACGGAAGCCTGTCGTCGGGCTGGCAGATGCAACACGAGGGTGAACTACGGACAATCCTGCTCACCGACGGAGAGATCTTTGGCTGGGTCAAACCTGAACCCCGCCGCCCTCATCGTCCGAGACCCGTACCTCCTGAGACGTTTTTCTCCGACATTCAATCCGGCGACTATGTGGTGCACATGGAACATGGCATTGGCGTCTTTCAAGGCTTGGTCCATCTAGATGTGGATCAAGCCCATCGCGAATACCTTCAGGTGGACTACGCCGCAGGAGACAGACTCTACGTTCCCACATATCAAGGCGACCGTCTAAGTCGCTACGTGGGGGTCAAAGCCCAGCCCCCTCGGATCGATCGGCTGGGAACCGCCAACTGGTCTCGGGTGACACAGAGCGCCAAACGTGCGGTGGAGGAAATGGCCAAGGAAC
>Ga0180438_10005929_pt1 | contig 16751 bp, 11 predicted proteins | sample SS_ome_12_FD_132455 | JGI IMG/M metagenome (GOLD analysis project Ga0180438, IMG submission 132455) | Hypersaline lake sediment archaeal communities from the Salton Sea, California, USA - SS_3_D_2 metaG | ecosystem: Environmental > Aquatic > Non-marine Saline and Alkaline > Hypersaline >...
CCCACATCTTCGCGTTCTCCTCGTGAAATGCGATGCGGTTCTTTGCGACTGCCGCCATCACGATCATCGGGTTATCGGTGCCCATCGTTCCCCAGTAGAATTCCCACTCCTGGACGATCTCTTTGTCTGCCAAAAAAGCCGCCCATTCATCCCATAATTTTCCCACTTCCTCCTCTGTTCCCGGCTCGAAATAATAAATGTCGAAGAAGATGAAATTTCTCTCATCGGCCTCCGCCGCAATTTCTTCGGAGAACATCGAATATTTGTAATCCAAGGTATAAACACACATCCGAGAAGTGTCGTAAGTTCCCTTGAAGGCGTCCATCACAACTTTAGCTTCATCCGGAAATTCCGCGAATATTTTATTGGATTCCTCCATCATCTTGTCGATGTCGCCATAGTTTGCGATCGGTATGGTCCAGTAAACGTGGTTATCTCCCATCCAATAGGTGTTGATAGGACGGGAAAATCCATGATCTTTCATGAAGGCGATCCATTTACGTCCTGCATCGCGGTACTCTGCCTTCATGGATGGCTTGACCACCTCGTCGATCGCCAAAATCAGCTGATACCGATCCTCAGGCGCCTGCCCATTCAGAGCCAGAGGCAAAAGCCCCAGGATGAAACAGACCGCCAATACATAAGAAATTCTGGATTTCATAGAATCCCTCCCCTTGAATAAATTCGGAGATAAAAGAAAAAAACTCCGGCGCTGATCGTTACTTGTGAGTTTCCTCTTTTTCCCCTGCTCAAAAACTATAAAATAATTTCCCCGTTGTCAAGGACAATTATCTCATCGAACGCATGAATCATGCAGGGAAAAGCGGCAGACAACGCCGCATAAATGTGAGAATTCGTGTATAATAGGTTTGGCAGAAGAAAGCAATGGGGGGCATTAATAAAAAGTTCCTTTGCCATATATGTGTTGCCGGCTTTGCAATTTTTGCTCGATAGAGCGATTTTCGCAATGGAGGTGACCTATGAAAAAGGTCGTTTCGTATTTGGTGGTGATGGGCCTTTTTTTCGGGGGAGCATTTTCCGATGCGCATACCCAGGGGAGAAGGACGCTTTTCAGCCTCAACCTGGGCGTTCATACCGATCTTTCGAATGAGGGGTCGTTCAATAACGCCTGGTTCACCGCGGATGCCAGGCTCGGGATCCCTGTCGGTCGAATCCTCGAGATCAGCCCCGAAGTCATGGCCGCGGTCGATGACAGCTTTAAATTCAATGTCGTCTACCTCTATCCGGGGGTTATGCTGAACTACAAAATGGGGAATTTCTTTGTCGGAGCCGGGGCTGTTCTGCCCCTTTTTTTCTATGACGGAGAGACCGATGCATACTCTCCGGCGCCAAAGGTCAACATCGGCTACCGAACCGGCAATCTCATCCTGACCGCCTATCTTTTCACCTGGACAGAGGAAGACTGGGGCTTTCTCGAGTTGAATTTCATCGGCGCCACGATCGGATTCAGCTTCTGAGCGACTACGACCGTTCAAGCAAACCTGGAATTTCGGATAAAGCGAGCCAGTCACGCCCTGCTTCTTCATGGCCCACGATCAGGAGTAGTGTTCAGGTAGATTTTTAAACCGAATCGTGCCTTTCTTCTTGACAATGACAATATGGTGTATTACTTTATATAACAACTGTTATAAAATATAAAACAGAAAGACAAAATGTTTATTTCACGGACTAGAGAAAAAATACTGCGTCTTTTCTTCAGTGATCCCGAATTATCCATTCACCAGAGAGGCATATCCCGCCAGGCAAATGTTGCTCCTCATAATGTCAATAAATATCTCAAAGAGTTCGTGAACGACGGGCTTTTGATAAGGAGCGAAATATCAAATCTGACTCTTTTCAGGATTAATCCCGAGAACGATTTTCTCTTCAAGGTGTTCGAGATATTTGAAATGGATAGAAAAAACCGCTTTTTCGAGCAAAACAGAAAAATATCACGGCTGCTCGATGAGTATAATGAAAATCTCAAGCGTCTATCTAGTAGAGAAATACAGATGGTCATTTTGTTTGGATCTGTGGCTAGAGGAAAATGGACGAAGGGAAGCGATATCGACGTCTTAACTGTAACGTCAAAACCGGAAGAGAAGAGGAAAATAATCCAGATTCAGCAGCGTGCAGCAGAAGAATGCGATCATATTATTCAAATTTCTCCTGTTCACATCACCATAAACAAATTCATCGAGGGGATGCGGAATAAACTCGAGTTTTTTGACGAACTTTGGAGAGACCGGATCGTTCTCTACAATGAATTTTTATTCTGGGAATTATCGAGAGAGGCCAAATTTTAGATTGAGACGAAAACTGGACCAAATCCTTTTTCGGTGTTTCAACCCAAGAAAAGGCTATCGACCAGAACTTCTTAAGACTATACCTCGGATAAATAAAGCAGAGGCTCATTTAGACAAGGCACACCGCAACCTAAAAGCCATGAATCTTATGTTCGAAAATGAATTTTTCGATTGGACGGTGATCTGTGGTTATTATGCCATTTATCATGCGGTTTTAGCTGCTCTTTTCCAAATTGGTTTGAGAGCCTTTTCTCACCTTTGTGCGGTAACGGCATTTCAAAAGTTTTTTATAGAGAGAGAAAAGGTTCCAATTGAATATTCTCAATTTTTGAAACGAGCAGGATTTCTAGAGAAAAGATATTCTGACACATTATTTGAGGCGCGTGAAAATCGAGTAAAAGTTCAATATGGCACCGAGATTCTAGCCAATGACGATGCGGAATGGATTATTGAAGACGCCGAAGATTTTGTTTTAAAGATCGAGGAATTATTGGCTGCATAGCTGCTTGGGCCGCATTATTTTAGAGAGTTGAGTTATGAGTTTAAAAAATCAGCAGCGGGATGCCGAAAAGGAGGAGGACGAGGATCCAGAACAGGGCCCATTTGATCAGCCACCGGAGGGCTCTTCGTTCGTCTTTGTCCATGCTTGATTCCCCTGGCCAAATACCTGAATTATTAATAAAAAATGCAGGGACAAGTTCCTGAAATTGCTGAAATAAAAACTTATATCTGCATTTCTTATTTATAATTCAAATCAGTTCAATTCTATTTTAACCCATTTTTGGATGGCCGTGAAGTAGAGACCTGCCTCTTTGATGGGCTGTCGGGTGATGGCTGCCCAGTGGCGGCAGTAGATCCGAACCTGGGGGGTGTAGTAATCGACGAAGCTCCGGAGTTCGGTTCCGACATCGTCTGTCTTGAAATCGGCGATCACCCAGCCGCCGCTCTCGAGAAAGGCCAGGTCGATGGTGCCGGTCAGGATGGCAGGCAAATTTTTCGTCGCGATTCCCGTATTCGCTGTCCTTTCCGCAGGGGGTGACAGGTCCAGAGCTGCCTTGTCCGTCAGGATCGAGAAGGGGACTTCGAAGAGTTTTCGCTCGGCCTTTTTCACCCTGTCCCAGAAGTCGCTCTGGACGATGGACCGGATAAGCCTCACGAGCTCGCCCTTTTTGTCCGGGCTCATCTCTTCTGCGACCAGGATATTTTTGGCCAGTCTATCGAGCCTGAGAAGAAAGTCGCCGTCCCACTTGCCCGCGGCCTCGAGCATCTTGTGCACGGCCCGGCCCCAGGCCATGCCGTAGCTTCCGCGCCGCCACTCCGGCACTTCCAGGTCCTTTTTGGCAAGCGCCGTCACGGTCTCGACGGCATAGCTCGCGGCCGACACGACATCCCGCCTGTCCTTCAGCTCCTGCTTCGCCTTTTCCCATTCCCCCTCTGCGAGCCTCAGCTTTTTCCTTTCCTCCACAGCCCGCACATCCTTGATCTCGAGCTCCGATTTATCATGGATGTGCTCATCAAGCACGCCCCACGCCCGCTTATCCCCGAGCGCCCCCTCATACGTGCTCACGACCATGCAGTCCTTGGCTCGGGTCGACGCCACATACATCAGCCGCTGCTCTTCGGCCTCCGCATACCTCTTTTCCTCTTCCGCCTTGTCCTCCCATCCCACAGGCTGGGACAGCGCTGTCCAATGATACATCCCGGTCTTTTTGCTGCACAGGAAATACCCCTCGGGCGTCATGCCCTTTCGGAAGATATGCTTGTCCGGTTCGTGGCCCCTCACGCCCACAGGATTGGCCAGAAAAACGAACGAGGCCTCCAATCCTTTGGCCTTGTGGAGGTTCATCAACCGAACGGCGTTTTTCCTCCCGGGGGTCAGGCTCATCTCCTCGATCTCGTAGACGGAGACGAGCTGTTCCAGGTAGTCCACAAGCTCTGAAAAGGATGCCGCTCCTCCCATTTCCTGGTCGCGCAGGATCGCAAGCAGTTTGAAAAGATTTCCGGCCCGGCTGCTTCCCATCTCGGAGGACGCCGCATAGTTGACGATGCCCGAATCCTCGAAGATCATCTCCAGGGCCGTGGTCGCCGGATACTCCCGGATCCATCCCCACCACTGCCTAAGTTTGGAAAGCCCGGCCGAAACCCTGTCTATTGCATCTTCTTTTTCCCCGTTGGCCTCTGCCCCCTCGGTCCTCTGATCACCCTTAAGAAAATTGAACCAGCCCCCGCTCCGCTTGTGTTCGTACAATTCCTCGTCGCTCACACCGAAAAAGATCCCCCGTAGCACAGCCACCGTGTCAATCGGGTTGTCGGGGTCGTTCAAAGCCCTGGCCAGGTTCAAAATTTCCCTCGCTTCCTCGGATTCTGAAAAAGCGCCGCTCCCCGTGATCTCGTAAGGGATCCCCCGCTTCTCCAGAGCCCTGGCATACGCGGTCATGTTCTTTTTGTACCGGAACAGGATCATGAAATCCGATGGCTCCCACGCCTTCCCGTCCCCTCCGTCTTCCCCGTCCGTCAAAGCCCCGCCTATAAAATCGGCGATCTTTTCCGCATCGATCTCCACGATCAGGCTCCCCTTGTTCCTCTCCTGTTTGGGGATGGTGATCTTGTAAACGCCGTGAAGCCTTTTCTCGTCATCCCTCACCGTGTTCATCGGGGCAAAAGCCGCCTGATACCTGTCCGCCTCCTCCGGGAACACGCTCTCGAACACCTTGTTGTTCCAATCGGCCAGCGCATCCAGGGAGCGGAAGTTCGTCGTCAGGTGAAGCACCTCACCGCCGCCCTTTTCGATCTGCTCCTTCGCCAGGTTGTAGGTGTCGATATCGGCCCGCCGGAACCGGAAGATGGACTGCTTGGGGTCGCCCACAAGGAAAAGCGACCCGGGCCTCGGGACGAGCTTGTGCCAGTCCTTCTCCTCCACATCCGTCCCAGCCAGGTAAAGCAGAACCTCGGCCTGGATCGGGTCTGTGTCCTGGAACTCATCGACCAGGATGTGGGAATACCGCCGGCTGAAATATTGCCTGACCTCGGGATTGTCCCTCAGGAGCTCTGATGCCAGCATCAACTGGTCCTGGAAGTTCAGTTTGCATTGGGCGAGCCGCCTCTCCTTGAAATAATCGAGCGCCGGCTCCAAAAACGCCAGGATCTTGGAATGGCGGAACTCCCGCCACTGCCGCAGCGCCTTCTGGACGACATCGACCTTGAACGACTCGAACGCATCCCGGAAACCCAGCGCCTCTTCCTTGGACGGCCATCGGTTCTGGGTGACACCGGCGTTTTTGTCCAAAATCTCCAGAGTCTCCATCAGCACGCCGTTGTCTTTATGATCCAGGTTTTCTTGGCGCAGAAAACACCGCTGCATCAAATACTGGAGGTTGTCCCATCCTTTTTCCGGTCGCTCCGAAGGCACTCTTTCCCGGGCCGCCTCCAGATAACTCTCGAGCGCCTTCCTGTATTTCCCGTAATCCGGCTCCTCATCGCTTCCTCCGATAAACGCCACCTCGGGGTAAAGCGACAGGGTATCGAAGGGCTCCTTGAGCTCCTCTGCGGAGAGCCCGGCCTTCTCCAGCGCCGCAAGCGCCTCATCATCCTCTAGCCTGGCCTTCACCAGATATTCATGCCAGCAGTTTTCCCGGAAGAGGGCGTTTTCGATTTCCTCAAGCTCCTTGAAATCAGGGTCCAGCGCGATCTCGATCGGCCTCTCCTTCAGGATCTTCGCGCAGAAGGAGTGGATGGTCCCGATAAAGGCCTGTTCCAGATAATGGAGGGCATCGGCCAGGCGGTCATGGATTGCCTTATCCTCCTCCCTGTCCCGCGCAGCCAGGACCGCCTGTTCCAGCTCTGTCTGGAACCGTCCCCTCAGCTCTGCCGCCGCTTTCCGCGTGAAGGTCACCGCCGCAAAGGTGTTGATCCGGGCTTTCCCCGATGCCAGAAGCGCCAGCATCCGGTCCACCAGGCTGTGGGTCTTTCCCGAACCGGCCCCTGCCTCGACGAGCAGGGTCGTATCCAGAGCAGTCCGGATCTTATCCCGCGCTTCCTGATCTTTGAGCGGTTTTTTGTCCATTTTCATCTTATCCGCTGCCATCCCGATTCATGCTTGCTTCCCATATGATCCGATCCCGCCCCTATTCATACTCTTTGAGCCTGTCCACGACCCCGAACTCCTCAGGATTGCATTCCCTTTTGCCCTTGGCCCTGTCCACAGCCCCTTCCCCGCAGATGGGAAGAAAATCGCAGTACCCGCAGGTCACATCCAATCCCACGATAAAATGCCCCTTTGCCACGATATCCAAAAGCTCCCTGAGAAGCCTCGTGAGGTCGTCCCTGTCGAATTCCCCGACGAGCACCTCTTTTCCTTCCCCTCTCCGTGTCGGGAAATAATACCCGCTCTCGACCACCCGGGGCCTTGCATCCACACCCTCTTTTTTCAGGATCTCCTCAGCGGCCAGAGCATAGAGCACATGCTGGAGGGTGCGGCCGCCACCGAAACAGCGGAGCTTGTCATACCGAGAGTAGCGCCCTGTCTTGTAGTCGACGACCCGGTAGCGGCCGTCTCCCACCCGGTCGATCCTGTCGATCCGCCCCCGCAACCGGAAAGAATCTTCGGAAGAGAGCGCCACCTCGACCGGCTCTTCCATACCCATGCCCTTTTCTCCTTCGATCCCGAATACGACCTCGAACATCAACGGTTCCACCCGTGCTCCCAGTTTCTCCTCGGATACAAGGAACACATCGAGCGCCTGCATCACCTCGGCCCGTTCCCTGGCAAACACCCCTTCTGACGGCGGCGGGATCTCTTCCTTGTACCGGGTGATGATCTCCTCTGCGATATCCTTGATCAGGAAGAGGTGTTTTTTCGCCTCGACTTTTTCTTTTCGCTTTTTCACTTCGGACATGAACGCGCAGAAGATCTCGTGGATCAGGCTTCCCCGCTGCAGTGGATCGAGCCACACCGAGGGGTCGAACGTCACCTCCTCGGGTTTGTAAAGGCCGAGGATGTAGTTCAGGAAATAGGCGAACGGGCAGAGAGCCAGGAGTTCGAGCCGCGATGAGGACATGACGATATCCCGGTTGAAGACCGGGTGGACATCGTCGGCCTTCACCCGGACCATGCCCTCGTAGAGGCTCAATCGCGAATCCCTTCTTTTATTCAGAGCCTCGAGCCCTTGGCCCAGCTCAGGAAAACAGCCCTTAACCGCCTCGATCCCGTCCAAGAGCGTGCCGTCAGAGGACAACCTCCGCATCCACCAGTCGATCGCATCGAAGGTCTTTGCCGTCTCCTCAGGCAGAAATCCGTGGGGTTCGGGAAGCCCCTCTAGAAGCGCCGAATAGTCGAGCCTCGGATCCCCCTCGATGAGACGGAAGCCCTGGAGCATGAGGGATGAGGGAAATGACGTCCGCTCCTCTGCGATGTCATAGGCCGAATAGCTCAAAACGGCCCTTCCCCGGAGGCCCGAGAGGAGCGATGCCATCCTGTAAAGGTTCTCCCTCAGGGTGTCCTCTGTGGTCTTGAGCGTATCCGATATCCGCGCCCGTTCCTCGTCCAAAAGAAAGGGGTCCTGGTATCCTGTGCCGGGGAAGTGCTCCTGGTTGAGCCCCACGATAAAGGTCAGGGGCCGGCCCGAAAAGCCGCCCGAATGGAAGCTCGAAAGGTGGAGGTGTCCGGGCTGCGGTCCCGATGAGCCGACCTTGATTCCTTCGAGCAGGATGCGGAGCCTTTCCAGAGCATCTTCTTTAATGAGAAGCGCTGTTTCCATCTCTGCCGCCTCATCGAGCTTTGCCCGAAACGCCGCATAAGCCTCCCTGTCCGCATCGTTCCTTATCTTTGCAAAGTCCTTCAAAAACCGGGCGATACCCCGGCAGAGCTCCGCGAAATCGACAGCCTCCCCCTCCTCCCACACGGGAAAACAGTCGAGCATGGCCTTTGTGAGCCTTTTGACCCTGGCGATATCCTTTATGACGGCTTCGTATTCCGGTGTCCTCTCATCCGCCTCTTCATCCGGCAGGGTCGAGGCCCGGCTCTCGTAGTTTTTCTTCAAATTCTCCAGCCGCTCCCCGTACCGCTCCCTTCCCCAGCCGATCATGGCTTTTTTCAGGTAGCGGCTCGTTTTCCGGGCCGAGGGTGCGCCTTTTTCCTTGCCGAATAGCCTAAGGTCGCCGCCCTCGATCATCCGGCAGATCTCCCCGCTCTGAAAATTCCCCTCAATCCACCTCAGCACGCCGCTCGATATCTTGCCCGGGGATGTGAATCCGGGGGGAATGCCCTCTCCGAATGTGACTTTGAGTCCGGATTTTTCAGCGAGCACATAAAAGATCGCAGGATAGGTGACACCCGGAGGGCAGACGACCTCCACGTCATCCAGGGAGATCTTTGCGCTCGTCAACCGCCTCAGGATCTCCCGGCATTCGTTCGAAGGCCCGATCGCCCTTATTAGCTCCAGCGAGCCGTCTTTGAACGGGGAAGGGGCCTTGTAAGGAGCGAAAAGCCACGGCGTTCGTTCCAGGTCCGATTGTGGGGCCGCCTCTTTGGCGATGACTTCGCTGCGGTCGTGACTTATATAATGCCTCGGCTTCTCGATCCCGATCACAGGATCCTGCGGGACCAGGACCAGCCTTTCCCCTGCGATCCTTGTCAGAAATTCCCTCTCCAGCTTGCTCAGCGAGCTGTTCTGAAGGGTCAGAAAGAACTTTTCCTGATTCGAGGCAGAATTATCGGCATCTTCGAGCGCCATGAAATAAAGCCCCGGCAAATCGATGAACTTCCTTCTCTCCAGCTCTTCTTCATAGCTCTTCAGGATAAGCCCAAGTTCCTGCCCTTTTTTTGCGTTGAGAAAATTCTCCGGTGCCAGATCGCCGCTCCTGATCCCGTCCATCCTCAGCGCATGAAGCGATTGGTGCAGAGCCCGCACGATCCCCGGCGTGGGTTTGAGCCCCCCGAAGTAATCGAGCCTCCCCTCGTCGAGCAGGCTGCTGAAAACCTTGTTCAAAACGATGACCGCCGACGATCCGGATATCTGCCGCAAATCCCCCTCGGGGACATCCATCCCTGCATATTCCTGGGCCAGCGACGGCAGCGTCGCAAACCTCAGGTTCACCCACGACTCCCCGCCCTTTGTAAGCCGCTCCCCGATCTGATGCCCCACCTGGTAGGACGGCACCACAAAGACCTTCTCCTCCAGCAGATGTTCCCTGCAAAATCCCCCAAGAAAACCGGTAACCGAATTCATTGCCCTTTTTTTTAACTCGATTCTATATTAACCCCCGATCTTCATCTTGATGAAGGGGCATTATTTCATTAAGCGCAAATACGAGTCAATAGCCTTTATCCATTTTTATCCCTTATCCACTTTCCTGAATTTTGCGATGCAGAAAAACATCGTTGAGAAAGTGCTTTTGGAATATCCGTCTGAATTATGATGCGTTCGATCCGTTTTTGGGCAGCAGCCTTGAAACGACCAAATCAATGGCCTTCTCCAACACTTTGTCCCCTCCTTGTTTGATGTCATCCTCTGTGTTCTTTACAAAGACATCCGGATCGATTCCTTTGCCCTCAAGCCAAACGCCCTCATGATTGGTAGTTTTCATTATCGAAAGGCGATATTCCCAACCGTTGGGCAACTTCTCCACATGGGTATCGGAAAAAATACCCATCGTGGTATCCCCGACGATTGTTACATTCGGCAGCACGTCCATCATCATGGTGAGGAGCTCGGCAGCGCTCTGCGTGTTCTTATTGATCAAGAGTACAACCGGAATATCAGACAGGTCTTTATCACCATCAGGATCGATGAACTTTTGTTCAGGCTGAGAGAAATCCGTGTGTGCAGGGCCGGATCGGGTATACGAGAGGGCCCACAGCCTTCTCCGGTCGACAAATTTTTTTACAAGACTCTCTTTAATCGGGCCGGCATACCCCCCGATATTATCCCTGATGTCGATAATGTAAGCTCGTGCTTCATTGAAATAACCGAGAATCTTGTTTATCGCTTTAACTGTCTTTTCCTTCTCCTGGCGCATTTCCGAGATATGCATGTAAGCAATGCCATGATCCATCCATTCATAATGGATAACATGCCTGAATCCGAAGGGAGGAACAAGTAATTGACGCACAGACAAGGCCTTTTTGAATTTCTCTTTGATGTATTTCCTGTCGATCAAGTTTAAGGAAAATTCCTTAAGAGGAAGTCGGAAATCAAACTTCAAAATCTGAAGGTAATTCAGGATGGATAAATCATAGCCAGAGAAGTACACATGGTTGAACCTGCGGATGTAGACATGTTTGTCATCCAGATGTTTGAGGAGATCGACCATGATTTCGAACAACTCGCGGTTTGTTGTGCCGGGAGTTATTCTTGCTCTGTAGCAAGAATACAATTCCTTCCAATCGATTTCTTTACATCCAAAATTGGAATAGTGTCGATCAAAGCTCTGCCAAAGATAATCGAAATTTTTCTCCGGTTCATTGACGACAGGGACGGAGATGAAGATTAAAAATCCGATTGCTGCTGCGAGCAATACAAAACCAAGGATTGGCCATTTCTTTTTGCTTAACTTGACAAACTCTCTCCTTCCTATTTTTTTTTCCATAAAGCCGTTCCTTTCATCAGTTATTATCGCTTATTTATACAAAGAATAAATAATTTTTGATATAGGACAAATGTCTTATTTTTTAAAAATGATAATTTTGTCTTAGCTTTGATATTCGTTGCTTTTCTCTAAAAATCCAGGGACTAGAGATACCTGTCCTTCTGGTCGCATTGAAAAGTAACTCATAGCAATAAACAGCATCGTAATCGATTGATCCGAGACATTATCTCGGCGAACACCTCCTTTCTTATGGCAACCTCTGCCATCTGGAAAACAACATAACGGCTGTGTCTGAGAATTTTAGCTCTGATCTCAGCCTATGATTTTGTCCTCCCATAAGTTTTCTAGAAAATCCTTCCAGGGAAGAATGAGAATTCCATCACTGGTTTTTCTCGGTTTAGGATCTAGAGAGACGAGGATATATTTAGCATTGTGCTCTTCTTTGAAAGCCCTCAGCCCCTTGAGATGTCTATCCTTAGCTGATGTTGTCGATTTGATTTCGATAGCGACTTCCCCTCTGCCCAGTATGAGGTCGACTTCGAACTGGGATGCCGTTCGCCAATATTGGAGAGGGTAATTTATATCTGAATAGTGAGAATGAGCCAGTATTTCTAAAATAATAAAATGCTCAAAAGCCCGCCCGAAAAGTTCGGATCCTTGTGTGATTTTTCCCCTGTAAGCAAGATGAGAGACGATTCCCACATCAAAAAATACAAATTTGGGAGCAGATATCAGTCTTCTTTTGACCGTCTTGCGAAATGCCTGAATCCATGTTCCGATGAGGGTGTCTGCCAATATCTGAAAATATGCTTTGGCTGTCGGGGCACTGACAGCACATTCGCTTGCGATATTGTTGAAATTTACGATCTCTCCGTTCGATAATGCCGCAGTTTCAAGAAATCGGCTGAATGCCGGGATATTTTTGGTTGAGGCCTCGGCAACGATTTCCTCTTTCAGGTAGTCTCCTACATAAGTCTCTAGAAATTTATCCGCTTTTTGTGCCAGATAGTGTCGTGGCAGCAATCCGTGGTTCAAAGCTTTTAATAAGGAAAAATCCGGGATTTCAGGAAATATGAGTGGAAATAACCGGTGCCTCAGGGCGCGGCCTCCTAAAAGACTTCCGGAGCTCTTTTTGATCTTTCTTGGACTTGAGCCACACAATATGAAGCGGAGGCCTCTATTTTCGATCATCCAATGCACTTCGTCCAGCAGATCAGGAATTTTTTGAACTTCGTCGATTATTATCGGAAAATTCTGGTTTTTGCCGTCGAGCCCTAGAGCTTCGCACTCCTGGCGGAGGAGAGAGGGATTGGCGACTAACCGGCGATATTGGTCTGAGAGCAGTAAATCGTAATACATGGCTTTTGGGAAAAGAGTTTTTAATAGTGTGCTTTTCCCGGTTTGTCTCGGGCCCCATAAAAAGCAGGATTCTTTGGCGCTTGAGCTTAGGTCTAGTTTACGTTTGTACATGATAAGCTAAATGTATATTTTATTATTACATGTAATAATAAAACTATATTTTATATTATCATCAATAATATAAGAAAAAGAACCCGCGATGTCAAGCATTCGGATCCTTAATATTAGACGTTTTTTGGGGAATATTTTCTCGAATGAGAGTCCGAGATGCACCTTAGAGAAATCGAGATTTTATCAGTCGTCCTATTAACGTGGTCCAGAGTATACGAATATTGCAGAAGCCTCTAAGAAAATTCCCGTTGACTCGTGATTTCAATTGCAGCCTATTTAATGCATATTATCACTTTTATGTTGTCCAAAGGTCACTTGATGCGGAGGCTGAAATGAAGGAAGCAAAAAATTTGTGTTTGCGCCTTCCTTAAGCTCGTCTATCCTTCCCAAACATACCGATGGTTGCAGCATTCATGTCCTTGCATGAGAGTCTTGGTACGAATCAATCTTATTTTCGGGTTATTGGCCCGGGCCATTGCAAAATCTCCATGGCACACGTAGGCATAACCGATATCGGGCGCATTAAGGTCACGAAAAGTCTTTGCCCAGAGGCATTCAGTTATTTTAACTTCAAAGGCCTCGTCTGTGTCCTCAATGATGGTAATAGTCGTGGTATGATCACCGAAATAGCCTGGTGTTTTTCTGCGCCTGGCTCTGAAATTATCAAAGTCAGTGAATTTACCTGCTTTAGACTGCATTTGAATCACTTCTTTCCAACCGTCGTCGGAATTTCTTTTAATCATTTCGATCAGCTTGTCTTTTCCGATTTCATTGCCAAGATAATTCATAAGTCCGGCAAAATTTCCGTAGGCGAATTGAAATACTTCCTGGAAGGACATTCCCGAGTCTGCCAGAAATTTATCCATCTTCTCTGCCGCGCTCTGCTCCTCCTGACCTGCTGTTCTGGCTGACAAATTGCCGCACGCGAGGCCAAACAGAGTGCCAGCTGGCAAGATATTCAAGAGAAATTCTCTGCGGCTCGAGGCTAGATTCGATAGTCTGATAGTCACGATACTCCCTCCTTGATTGGGATGAGATAATTTGACTTCACCTGACAGTGGATGTCAAGACGAGTTTAGAATAGACCGCCCACTCATCCGGGAGAGATGCTGCTCAAGGAATTTCTTGAGCCGTCAGGAATAACGCAGCTGGAGCTGGCTCGCCATCTGGGTTGGACATACGCAAGACTGAACGAGATCATCCACGGGCGCAGAGGAATCACGCCGGACTCTGCACTCGCTCTAGGAGATGCTCTTGGCACAGGCCCCGAGTTCTGGCTGAATCTTCAGAGGGATTGGAACCTCTGGCACAGTATGAGGATGCACAAGCGGATTCCAAAGCTTAAAAAGCTCTCGTCCCAACAAGCAGCGACTGGCCACTGATGTCCTCGACTGGTTCCGGCAGCAAGTACACTCTGCGGGTGGCGGAAATTATCAGACACTCATCAATACGGCTCTCAGAGAATACATGAACTATAAAAAAGAACCACTCGAGGATACGCTTCGGCATGTTATTCGAGAAGAATTATCGGCCTATGGCAAAAAATCAAAGCGTTGAAACTGGAATATGCATCGAAGCAGATTTTTGAAGAACAGCTCAATGGATGGTGGCTGGATCCGGGGGCATGGCCTTCTAAGAGGGATTTGCAAACTTTTAAAAAATGGTTGATGTGGAATTTCATTCGGTCGTTTTCGATCTTGTCGATAAACCGATACAGACTGTCGAATAAATTGCTCCATGGAAAATCCGGCTAATCAAATCATTGACGTTTTTGCGTCTAAATTTTATAAGATAATTATAGTTGACAAATAGACGTCTATATGTTAATTACAATTACATGATAGAGCGGCCATACTGGTTGAAACGAATTCGCGCCGCCTGGGCGAAACGCCCGATTGTCTGGCTGGCCGGCGTCCGTCGTATCGGGAAGACCACCATGGCGCACATGCTTCCCGACACCGTCTATCTCAATTGTGACTTGCCTTCCGACGCACGGAGGCTTGATGACCCTGAGCTTTTCTACCGGGCTCAGTCGAAAACCGCCGTTATCGTGCTCGACGAGGTCCACCGGCTGGCCGATCCCAGCCAGGTGCTAAAAATCGCCGCCGATGCCTTTCCGGAGCTCCGCATCCTGGCAACCGGTTCATCCACGCTGGCAGCGACACGAAAGTTCAGAGACACATTGACGGGACGGAAATATGTTCTGCTGCTGCCGCCCGTCCTATGGAGCGAATGCGAGGAGAATTTTGGGATCCTCGATTTGGACCGTCGGCTGCATCACGGCGGCCTTCCTGAATTTCTCTTGAGCCCTGAGAAGGATGAATCCTTATTTTCCGAGTGGATGGACAGCTTCTATGCCCGGGACATCCAGGAGCTGTTCGCCGTGCGGGAACGTACCGGTTTCCTCAACCTTTTCCGCCTTATGCTCAGAAGCAGCGGCGGGCTGGCCGATTATTCCGCACTCTCCAGGGAATGCGATATCTCCCGTCCGACAGTCAAAGCCTACCTGGAAGCTCTGAATATCACCTACGCCCTCTCCATCGTTCCTCCCTATCATGGTGGAGGCCGGAGGGAGATGCTGAAACGGCCGAAAATCTACGGGTTCGACACCGGATTTGTGGGCTACGTTCGAGGATGGAAGGATATCCGGGATGACGACCGCGGCCTGCTGTGGGAACACCTGGTCCTCGATACACTGCGCGCTGAGACTGGCGGAGAAGGATTGCATTACTGGCGGGATAAGTCAGGGCGGGAATTGGATTTTGTCGTCCGCCGTGGAAGAGAGGTCGACGCTTTCGAATGCAAGGTCAATCCCGACCGCTTCGATCCGGAATCGATGTGCATTTTCCGTGAGGCTTATCCCCTTGGCCAAAATTTCCTTGTCTGTCCGGGGATTCGGGAACCCTACGACCGCCGGTTCGGAAAGCTTTTGCTTCACGTCGTTGGAGCGAGGAATCTATTGAGCGAGCCTCACATCTCACAGTGACCTAGCCTTTGGCCGGTCTCACTGCCTTGCTCCTCTCCACTCGCGGATTCTCTTCGGCATGTTATTCGGGAAGAATTATCGGCATACGGCAAAAAACCCAAGAGTTGATCTATTATTTACCTAAGGGGCTGAATTTTTACGACGTCATTGCGAGCCCTTTTGTGTCTTGGTCGTTTTTGCTTTATGTTTTGTCTTCCAAAAGGGAATGTAATCCCCTGTTAGCATACATTTTGTCAATTTCCCCCTTAAACTTAGACGGATTGTCAAGTGATAGCTATTTCAGAAATATTGCAAAGTGCGCTGGTGAAAACTAAAATAGAAAAATAATCACGAAAATTGAAATTCTGTAAGGGATACAATAATGGCAAACACCTTGGTTTACCAAGGTCAGCCATTTTCTCGACGAGGATGGTGAGCTGCTGGCAGGACTATTCTTGACAATATACGCCAATGGCGTATAATAAAAATGTGATATTTATAGAAACCAGTATATTCACCAAGGAGATAAAAAGCTTGCTGCCTGATGATGATTACAAGCAATTGCAGACTGCTCTGATGTTGAGGCCTGATGCCGGAGATCTTATTCATGGAACCGGAGGATTACGGAAGATCCGTTGGAACCTTCCCCATAAAGGAAAACGTGGAAGCCTGAGAGTGATTTATTACTGGGATAGGAAAGACACGATCTTTATGCTTTTGCCTTACAAAAAAACGAAGACCGATGATTTATCATCGTCACAGTTAAAAAGACTGCATTCCTTGGTAAAAGAGAGGTTTAAATGAAGAAAGAACATTTTTCCAAACTTGTTGCCAGTATAGAAGAAGCGGGAGAGATCAAGGCAGGGCGAAAAAGGCCTAGTCGTAAATACGAGGTTACGCCGCCAGATATCAAAATGGTACGCGAAAAACTCCAAGTAACCCAGCGAGAATTCGCAACGATGATAGGAGTCAGCACACGGACTCTACAAAATTGGGAACAGGGGCGCCGAAAGCCAGAAGGACCTGCAAATGCCCTTCTGAAAGTAGCAACCAAGAATCCCAAAGCCGTACTTGAAGCCCTGCATTCTTAGATTATTCACTCGCGAGGCAGAATTCACAGGTTCAAATCCTGTATTGCTCACCACTTTTGTTCGTTCTCATCATTATTCCCAGATGACATTGGAGACGCCCAAAAGGCTAGACCTATCTTTTTCTCCAGAAGAGAACTGGATTTAAGTAACATGTTTCCGAGAGGAATATCTGAGATCTAATGTTAGAAAATAAATATCGGTACACCGAAAAGCAGAAGGACCAGGATCCAGAACAGGGCCCACTTGACAAGCCACCACAGGGCTTTCCGTTCTTCTTTATTAATCTGTTGAATCGAATGATCTGATATTGACAGATAGGTTCACATAATCCTA
>Ga0180438_10005931_pt1 | contig 16749 bp, 11 predicted proteins | sample SS_ome_12_FD_132455 | JGI IMG/M metagenome (GOLD analysis project Ga0180438, IMG submission 132455) | Hypersaline lake sediment archaeal communities from the Salton Sea, California, USA - SS_3_D_2 metaG | ecosystem: Environmental > Aquatic > Non-marine Saline and Alkaline > Hypersaline >...
GCCGATTGTCCGCTTCCTCGAGGCGGCCTCGGCGGCGCCGCCCGCCGACCAACACAGCCCGCGGCCGCCAGGCAGAACGCCGCCAACGCAAACCCATGCCCAATCCGTCCAGCCTTCATCGTCATGCCTCTTCGGACACGCTTCCTTGGCGCCGAGATTCTACTCCATCCCCGCGGCTATTGCGACGCCCTTCCGGTTCGGATCGAGGGATGCGCGTTCCGTTGGCCGGTGGACACTGGCCGCACCCGCTGCCGAAAGGCAGTCAAGGTTGATATTGCCCGGCCCATGTGGTCTGATGGAATCGGCCCGCCGGCGCTGTGCGTCTTGCCGTGTCCAGACACGCCGCCGACCGAAACGTTGGGCCGCCAATGCACAAACGGGTGCCCCCATGATCAAAGCCATCCACTTCAAGAACTACAAGGCCCTGCGAGACACCACCCTCCCCCTCGGCCCACTGACGCTCCTGATTGGGCCAAACGGCAGCGGGAAGAGCACGGCGCTGGGGGCCATCCGGCTACCACGCTTGGCGATCAAAGACAGCGCCTTCACGGCTGGGGTCGCCGCCGAAGACGCGGAGATGAAGGTCGAGGTAGAATGGGCTGGGACCTTCTCAGGCATGAGGAGCCATCTGTGGCGGCGGCGGAACGAGGGGCAAAGCTTCGAGCAAACGGATGAGAAAGGCGCGAAGCTCACGGAGCCCAACCACAAGGAACTGGCAGGCATCCTGATGGCCGCTCGTGTCTACGCTCTAGACGCAGGCCAGGTGGCTGCTCCCGTTGAGCTCGTGCCCGACGCTCAACTGACTCCCACGGGCGCTCGTCTTGCCGTAGTCCTCGATCGGTTGCGCGATGGAAGCCCAGAGCGATTTGAGGCCCTGAACGAGGAACTCGGGCGGTGGATCCCCGAGTACGACAGGATTCTGTTCGACACGCCGAGCGAGGGGCACAGGGCCATCAAGCTGCGTACGCGGGAAGGGCACCACAAGATCGCGGCTGCCGACATATCCCAGGGCACGCTCTTGGCGTTGGCGATACTCACGCTTGCGTACCTGCCCGATCCGCCGCCGATTCTAGGCCTTGAGGAGCCGGGCCGTGGGATTCACCCCCGGCTGCTGCGGCAGGTCAAGGACGCGATGTGCCGGTTGGCGTACCCTGAGGCCTTTGGCGAGCAACGTAAGCCGGTTCAGGTCGTCGCGACGACGCATTCCCCGTACATGCTCGATCTGTTCAGAGAGCATCCGGAGGAGATCGTCATCGCAAACAAGGTCGAGGGCAACGTGCAGTTCGAGCGGCTCATCGACCAGCCGAACATCAAGGAAATCCTGGGCGACGCGCCGCTCGGCGAGGTGTGGTACACCGGCATCCTGGGAGGAGTGCCGACTCACAAATGAACCTTGCGATCCTCAGCGAATCTCCCGCTGACGAAGCGGCCGTCCGCATCCTGGCCGAGTCGGCCTTGGCTCGACCCGTGGCGGTGGTCGAAACGCCGGTTCGGAGGCCCGGCGGGATCAGCGGCGTTCTGAGGGCCATCGAGCCCGTGATGCAGTGGCTTCATTACCGGCGGCGCGCCGAGGCTTTGGTCGTCGTTGTCGACTCAAACAACTCCCCCGTCCACCCCGGGCCGATCGAGGCGCCTTGTTCCGTCTCCAACGCGTGTCGGCTCTGCAGGATTCGCCGCGCAATCGAGGACGTGCAGCGGTCGCTGAGTACCGTGGCCTACGGCCCGATCCACACGGCAGTCGGCCTGGCGGCCCCGGCCATCGAGGCATGGTATCTGTGCGGCGAGGACCCCAACGTCTCTGAGAGCGCCTGGGTCCGCGGCCAGCAAGAGGGAAGGCCTCCGTACACAAAGGAGCAGTTGAAGAAGCTGGTGTACGGGAAGGACCAGTACGGCCTGGCAGAAGAAACGGAGTGCGCCATCGCCGAGATGGGACGGATCGCTCGGGACCTTGGGCTGCTCGAACGGAAGTTTCCCATCGGCTTCGGGGCGTTGTTGCACGATCTGCGCGGGTGGGCGGGGTCGGGGCAGGTGACGCTCGATTGAGCAGCGGCCGCAGCAGCAATGGTGGGGTGTGCAGCTCTGCTGCACACGCGTTGGGCGACGGTCGCCTCAAGCCTGTTCTCTCTTTCCCGATCGCGGCCACAGGCGATCCATCATGGCGGCGGTTTGGCCCTTGAGGCGGGCGAGCTGCCGGGCGGCGGCCGGGTCGCCGGCGACGTGGGACAGCATCAGCCGACCTTCCTCTGCGCACAGCTCGTCGCCGGCGCCGAAGACCTCCCGCAGCAGGAACTGGGCGAACTTGACCAGCCGCATCGGCCCGTGGGCCCGCGGCGGGGCGCCGGGCAGGGCCTCGACGGCCACGCTGTAGCAGCCTTTGACCGCGTCGATCACGTCCGGCAGGGACGGCGAGGCGGCGAGGACGATCGTGTAGTACCACCCGAACAGCTCCCCTCGCTCGCAGCCGTGGGCGTCACTGACGCCGACGACGGGGATCGGCCGGGCCGGGTCGCGGGTCCGCTGCTCGTGATAGCGGGCGACCTGGAGGACATTGGACTCGGCCTCGTGCATGTGGTATCCGCCGATCAGCTCGAGGGCGTCGAAGGGGCGGTCGGCAAGGTGGCGTTCGATGAGCCATTCCGGCACGTTGTAGGCGCGGTGGGTGACCCAGTAGGGATGGCAGAAAACGGCGAGCCCGCCGGCCTGGCGGATCTTGCGGTAGCACCACACGCACGAGGCGTACTGGTACCGACGCTCGCCGGCAGGCAGGTCGGCCATCTCGCGCTCGACGGCGGCGACCTCCGCGCGATACGCCTGCTCGTCAACCGACAGCTCGTTGACGCTGAACGACCCGCCGAAGTTGACCATGTGCACGGGGTTGTCCGGCAGATGGATCTCCTCGCCGGGCCAGATCCGCAGGTCGACCTCGACGCCGTCGAACGCCCGTGCCGCCTCGAGCGACGGCGCGTAGAGCCGGTGGTCCGTGACGGCCATGAAGTCTAACCCGATCCGCCGGCAGGCACCGGCGACGTAAGCGGGCGGCTCGCGCCCGTCGGACCGATCGCTGTGGATGTGGAAGTCGCCCTTCAGAGGTCGGCGGGCGTACAGGTCGTCGGCCAGCGAGTAGACCCGGGCCTCAGCCACCGGTGTCCGCTGATCGCCCTCGACGGCCTCGACGAGCAGCACGTGCTCCTGCTCGCCCGCCAAACGCCCGCGGACCCGCAGGGCGCCGCCGACCAGCCGCGCCTCCATCTGCGTCGGGCCCGGGCCATCGCCGCGCCCCAAGCCCTCCATCCCGATGGCTGTCACCTCATACGTCTTCTCCGGGACGAAACCACGCCGAGGGTCTGTCGGACGGACGGTGACCTCCGCGCTCGTATCGGCCGGGACGACCTTGGGGACCGTCTCGTAGCAATGGCTGTCGGTGGTCATGGAACGAGCTCTGTTCTGGAAGACCTAAGGTTGCTCGCAGTGAGCCGTCGGCCATGGTCTGCGAGTATACCACCGCCGGCCGGACGATTCCCGCTCGCGCCTCATCGACGGGGGGCTCCCCGGCCGATACAATCCTGCCGATTCGCCGGCCGGCGCTCGAGGTGACTCGGGGGCGGTCGGCGACGGAGCAGCGCGATGAGCGGCGCGACGTCCCCCATTCCGGATGCCGGCCGGCCGGCGCAGCGGAAGTTCGGCACGTTCCTGGGCGTCTTCACGCCGAGCGTGCTGACGATCCTCGGCGTGATCATGTACCTGCGGTTCGGGTGGGTCGTGGCCAACGCCGGGCTGGGCGGGGCGCTGGCGATCGTGACGATCTGCATGGCGATCGCGTTGGTGACGGCCCTCAGCGCGTCGGCGGTGGCAACCAACATGGCGCTGGGGACGGGGGGGGAGTACTACCTGATCTCGCGAAGCCTGGGCATCACCATCGGCGGGGCGATCGGCATTCCACTGGCGTTGTGCCGGATCCTGAGCGTGACGCTGTACTGTTTCGGCCTGGCCGAGGCGATGGGGATGCTCTGGCCGGCGGAGTGGGGGGCGTACCCGCTGTCGTGGATCGCCGGCGGGCTGATCGCCGTCATCACGCTGATCTCCGGCAAGAGTGCCGCCGCCTCGCTGAAGCTTCAGGTACCCCTGATGGTGTTGGTGGGGCTGTCGCTGCTGGCCCTGGCCGCCGGCGTGGCGACCGGCTCGCTGCACGGGCCCCGCTGGCTGGCGCCGCAGCAGGTCGGCGGCGCCGCCCCCGCGGGCTTCTGGGCCGTGCTGGCCGTCTTCTTCCCCGCCGTCACCGGTTTCGCCGCCGGCATCGGCATGAGCGGCGACCTGGAGGACCCGCAGCGGTCCATCCCGCGAGGGACGCTGCTGGCCGTCGCCGTCGGGGCGGCGGTCTATCTGTCCGTCCCCTTCCTGCTGGCCGTCACCGGACGGGTCACGCCGGGCCGGCTGGCCGGGATCGACCCGGCCGACCCGCCCGTCTGGACCCGCATCGCCCTTCTCGGCGGCTGGCTGGTCTTGCCCGGGATGTGGGCGGCGATTCTCTCCTCGGCGTTCGGCAGCACGCTGGCCGGGCCCCGCGTGATGCAGGCGCTGTCACAGGACGGGCTGGCGCCGAAGCTGCTCGGGCGGTCCTCGGCCACGGGCCAGCCCACCGTCGCCACCTGGGTCGCCGGCGCGATCGCCCTGGCGGCCGTGGCGCTGGGCGACCTGAACGCCGTCGCAAAGCTGGTGACGATCTTCTTCCTGACGCTTTACATGAGCATCAACTTCGTCGCGGCGATCGAGTCCCTGGTGGGCGACCCGTCGTATCGCCCGACGCTGCGGGTGCACTGGTCCATCTCGCTGCTGGGGGCGGCGGGGAACCTGGTGGTGATGTTCCTGATCAGCCCCGGCGCCGGCGCGGTGGCGATCGCGCTGCAACTGGGGCTGTTTCTCCTGCTGAGGCGAAGGGACCTGAAGGCCGGCTGGGGCGACGTGTGGGCCGGGCTGTGGGGCACGGTCGCGCGGTTCTGCCTCCACAAGCTCCGCCGCCAACGCCAGGACCCCAGAAGCTGGCGGCCGAATACCCTCCTGTTCGCCGATCGTATCGAACAGCGGGCCGGTATCGTCCGCCTCGCCGCCTCCTTCAACCAGAACCACGGCGTGCTGACCGTCTGCGACGTGTTGGTCGGTCGGCCCGACGACGAGGTAGCCGCCGCCGCCGAGCGGGAAAACGCCGTCAACGGCTTCCTCCGACGAGAGGGGATCCTGGCCTTCGGCGAAGTCACCATCACCGAGCGGTTCGTCCCGGGCGTGCTGGACGCCGTGCAGGCCAACGGCATCGGCCCGCTGCGGCCGAATACCATCGTCTTCGGCTGGCCCCCTCGCGTCGAGCGATTGGCCGAGACGCTGGCCGTGCTCAGGACGCTCGGCAGGCTGGGCAAGGCGTCGATGATCCTTCGCCCGGTCCCGCCGGGCGGGCCCGAGCGGTGCGAGCGGATCGACGTCTGGTGGCGCGGCAGGCAGAACAACGGCGACCTGATGCTGCTGCTGGCGCACCTGCTGAGGCTGAGCCCGAGGTGGCGCCGTTCTCGGATCACCGTCCGCAGCATTGTGACCAGCCAGGCCGGCCGGTCCGACATGGACCGCAGCCTCGCCGCCCTGATCGAGTCGGTCCGCATCAAGGCCGACCGCGACGTCATCGTCAAGCCTCCCGGCAAGTCGGTCCTCGAGATCATGCACGAAACCAGCGGCGCGGCGGACGTGGCCTTCCTGGGCCTGATGATCCCCGAGCCGGGCGAGGAAGGCGCCTACGCCCGGCGCCTGACCGAGATGCTCGCGGGCCTGCCGACGACGGTGCTGGTCCGCAACGACGGCCCGTTCCGGGGGCAATTGCTGGCGTAGGATAGGCGGCCGCCGGTCCGGGGACTCTCTTCGGGGACCAGACACTGCTGGCCACCGGGTCCGCCAGGCGGGCTCTGCGAAACGCCACGTCGGCCGGATCGGAGGCTTTGCTCGCCGGGCCGTCGGTGGTATGATACGCGCCATTGCTCAGGGGCAGGGCGCACCGTGCGGGGCAATCGATGCCGAAGTAGTAGCAAGGAGGCCGGATGATGTCTGAGGACGGGAGAACGCCGGAGGAACTCGCCGAGGCCCTCGACGATCTGGCGGGCATGGGCGACACCGTGGCGAACGTGCACGCCGACGAGCCGGGGGCCGGCAGCGCAAGCCAACCGCCCCCGCCGTCGGACACGCCGGAAGCCGACGAGCCGGAACCACCCGAAGACGGTCTGGCGCCGACCGCCGAAAGCGACGAACCGGCGGAGCCCGAAGACGCCGAGCCCGACGAGGCCAACGGACCTGATGAGCCCGACGAGCCGGACGGGCCTGAGCAACTCGCCCAGCCCGACGAGCTCGACGAGCCCGCCCCGGCCATGCGGACCACGCTGAAGGAGTTCGGCGAGCAGTTCGACGCTCGGGTCCGCCCGCTGGTCGAGCCGATCCGCCGGGCCGTGGACACGGTGGCCGCCGCGGCGGACAACTGGCCTCTGTCGACCGTCCTGCCCGACCTGCGGGAGCTGGCCCACCAGGTGCAGGCGCTGTGCGACAAGGTCTCCGAGCAGCAGGCGTACGTGCTGATCTTCGGCCCGCTGAAGAGCGGCAAGAGCACGTTCATGAACGCGATGTGCTCGACCTACGTCAGCGAGGTCACCTCGCTGCCGGCGTATCCGTGCATCGTGAACGTCTCACACGGCGAGATGCCGGGCTTCACGGTGACCCGCTACGACGGGACGACGATGGCGTTGGCCGATCAGGACGTGCTGGCCGACGTGCTCCAGGGTGCCCATCGGGCCCTGATGGACCGCATCCGTGCCGTGGAGGCCGAGGGGGAGGACTTCGACCCGGCCCGACACATGCCCGACGCCGTCCGGAAGATCGACGTCCGACTGCCCACCGCCGACCTCGCCGAGTCCGGAGCCGTCCTCGTCGACACGCCCGGGCTCTACAGCCGCATGAAGTTCGGCTATGACCGACTCACACGAGACTTCCGAAACGCCGCCGCCTGTGCGATCTTCATCGTCAAGACCGACAACCTCTTCCTCGAGCAGGTCTTCGACGAGTTCCAAGAGCTGCTGGACCTGTTCAGCCGCGTCTTCCTGATCGTCAACCTCGACGTCACCAAGAGGGACCTCGCCCCCGACGGCAGCCTCGTGCCCAGCCTCGAGCGCGAGGATCCCCAACGCATCATCACGGCGTTCCGCGACCTATCGCTCAGCGCGCCGCTGACCGAGGCCGTCGACGCAGGGCGGCTGCGGATCTACCCGGTGGACCTGCTCCACTCCGCCAGCGCCCGCATCAGCCGCCTTCAGTCGGCCGAGGAAGGCCGCCGGCCACGCCGGCCACGCGGGGAGCCACACTTCGACGCCCTCCTGGCCGACCTGACGGACTACCTCAACAGCAACGAGTACTTCCGGGAGTTCCTCCTCGACAGCCTCCGCCGGACCGAGTCGCTGCTGAGGCACCTCGGCGAAGTGGCCGAGCACGAGCAGGTCGCCGAGCTGCACCGTCAGGCCGACCAGCTGCGCGAAGAACGCGACGAGGCCGTCGCGCGCTTTGAGGCGGTCGGGCGGCTCCGGACGGTCCGCTGGCCTCTCCAGGCCGAGGACCTCGGACACCGCCTCGCGACGGCCATCCGGCACCACGCGGACGCGGCCGGCGAGGAGACGGGCAATCTCCTGGCCGCCGAGATCCGCAACTGGTTCGACGGGGAGGACGGGCTCCAGTCGCTGACGGCCGGGGCGCTGGGCCCCCTGTCGGCCGACGCGCGGAACCGCTGCGAGCAGTTCTGCTACGACGAGATGTCTCGGCAGACCACCGGTGACGCGGTGGGGCTGGGCCTCGACGAGTCGATCATGTCCGACCTGAAGACGGCGGAGATCGACCTGGACCCGATGGCCCGCTCCGCGATGGCCGACCTGCCGGCCGGCGAGGCGCCCGCGCCGGCCGACCCGCCGTTCGGGACGGCCGACCTGCCCGTCCGGCGCGGCTTCTGGGACTGGGTGCTGCTGCGGACGAAGGCGAAGGTCCGCAAGCGCCTGTTCGGCCGGCCCGACGCGCCGAGCCTGCTGATCCTCCCGGCCGTCAAGGCCAAACGCCTCGGCGAGCCGGCAGAGCAGGTCATGCAGTCCCTCGCCCAGCAGCAACTGTCCTCATTGCTGTCGGAAGTGGCCGATCACCTCCCCGGCTGCCTCGTCGACGCCTACGCCGCCTCGATCACCGCGGCGGTGACGGACCTGCTGACTCGCAGGGAGCAGGAGTTCCGCGACCGGATCGCCGAGCTCGAGGCCGCCCTTGCGGAGGTCGGGCTGGTCCTCCACGAGATCCACTCCCTCGCCGCCGAGGTCGGCCGGACCTCTCTGTCCGTCGAGGTCCTCCGCGAGCGATTCACCCCGCCCGACGAAGAGCCCGCCGACGAGGGGGCCGACCAGCCGCCCTCGGGCGCGGCCGGGCCGGAAGACCACGTCGACGAAGAAGCCCCTCCGCCCCCTCCGCCCGCGCTGCCGGAACAGGCTGGCACGTACCTCTCGGCAGCGCCGCCGCAAGACGAGACCGGCGACGGCGAAGAGACGGCCGACGACGAAAAGGCCGTGCCGTACACACTCCGGCCCGTCGATGGCCCCGAGAGCGGCCCCGACGCCCCGGAGGTGTAGGCTCTGTCGCCGGTGAATCGATGGGTGCCGTGGTCTGCGGAGCGTAGCGGAGCAACCACGCCGGATCGCCCAGCGTGGCTGCTTCGTCCCTGCCGGGCCCGCTATCTGCTGCCCGCCGCCTGCTTCGGATGATATAGCTCGATCTCCCAGATCCGTGCGACGTTGGCGCTGGTGGCGGTTACGAGCAGGCGGAGGCGGGTGGTGGTGATCGGCGGGAACGTCGCATGCCAGTCGAAGCGGTCGTTGCCGGCGACCTTCCCACCGGGGATGTCCCTCCAGCCCTCGCCGTCGGGGACCTGGAGGGCGAAGTCGGCGATGGGGGCGGTCAGCCGTCCGCTCTGGACCCAGCCGGTGATGATCCGCGCGGCGGAGATCGTCTGCGGGGCCTGCCAGGTCAGGATGACGTGGTGCGGCGGGGGCGTGCGGGTGCTGCACCAGCGGTTGTTGTTGTCGGGCAGGCCGATGCGGCCATCGTTGATGTTCTTCACGGGGTACTTCTTCTCGTCGAGGCTGCTGGAGACGGTGACGGCGGCGGCCTTGGCGAGATTGGCCCCGGTGGTGGGGAGCCACTTGGGCGGGTCTAGCTTCGCCGGCGCGGCCGCGGCGGCGGGCGGGGGCGGCGGGCCCTTGCCGACGCCCTCGGCCATCAGCTTCTTCAGGTCGTCGAGGTACTGCTCGTAGACGTTGCGGGGCTCGCAGGAGCGTCTCTTGCACACCGCCGCCGCCATGCCGACGATCTCGCCCATCATGCCGGTCGTCTTCATCACGCGGACCGTGCCGAGCGCCTCGTGCGTGACGCTGATGTTCCGCCCGGCCATGAAGAGGTTCGCCACGTTCCGCGAGTAGAGGCAGCGGTAGGGCACCCAGTAGGGCGTCTTGAATCGCGTGAAACTCGCCTTCGACAGGAACTCGTCCTTCTCGAAGCCCTTGGCGTAGCGTTTGTCGGGCAGGTGCAGGTCGATGCTCCAGGTGCTGGGCACGCAGCCATCGGGGAACTTGTGGCCGCCGAGGACGTGCTCCTTGTTGAGGATCACGTCGCCGATCAGCCGGCGGCTCTCGCGTTTGCCGGCGATGAAGGCGGCCCACTCGAGCTTGTGGTTCGGGTAGAGCTTCCTGACGTTCTTCAGCTCGTCCCAGACGCCGTACATGCCGCGAAAGTTGTTGTCGCGGATGTGCTCGCCCTCGGCGATCGGGTCGCGGTCGAAGCCGCTCTCCCAGAACCACTTGCCCAGTTGGCCGAGCTTCGTCGGGAAGCTCCGGCCGGCCATCTGATGGGCCCACGGGCACCGCGGGAACGGCTGGGGCTTGTCCGTCTCGATCACCCGCCACATGTTCGACCGCCCCATGTGGCCCTTGCGCGTCATATCGAAGTCCGCCCCGACGAGGAAACCGATCGTCCCGTCGCCGGTGCAGTCGGCGAACCACCGCCCGGTCACGCGGACCTCCGTGCTGTCGATCACGTGGCGGGCGTCGACGCTGACGATCCGCCCCTGCTTTGCCCTGGCCGCAAAGGCGTGGTAGTTCAGCAGGAGCTTGATGTTCTTCTCGCCCTCGACCATCTTGAGCTTGATCTGATCGCCGAATTCCGGCGCCCGCCCCGGCGAGCCGGTCGCCCGCTTGCCCATCTCGTAGACCACGTCGCCGATCCGAGGCCAGGGCGGCAGGTTCGTCCCCCCGCCGCGCCACACGCGGACCTCCGAGCTGTTGTTGCCCCCCAGCACCGGGCGGTCCTGGATCAGCGCCACGCTCAGGCCGAGCCTTGCCGCGGAGACGGCCGCGCACGTGCCCGCCACGCCCCCGCCGACGACCACCAGGTCGAACCCGCCCGCCGAGGCCGGCTCGGCAGGCAGGCCCAGCGCCTGCTTCCGGAACGCCGCCAACGCCTTCGCCTCGCCGGGCGGGCGGAAGTCCTTCTCGTCGGACAGCAAGATCGCGTCGCATCGGCCCGCGAAGCCCGTCAGGTCTTTCAGCACGACCGTCACTTCCTTCGCGTCGGTCGTCACCGTTCCGCCGTCGTGCCAGGCCCACTCGGCCCCCTTCGTGCCGAAGATCGGCTCGAGCAGCTTGCCCCCGACAGCCACGCGGAACCGGCCGGCCGTAGCGGGCGCCTTCGTGTGGGCCACCCAGTCCCGTGTCCGCACCCACACGCGGTACGTCCCGAGCGCCGGGAGCTTCACCGTCGTCGCGGCGTCCTTGACCGGAACGCCGAGCCCGTGGGCCAGCACGAACGGCGAGCCCATCTCGTCCATGAACTGCTGATCGACCACCCACCCGCCGACGTCGTCAAACGCCTCGGCCTCGACGAGAACCGTGGCGGCCAGAGCCGGGCATGACGCCAGCAGCGTGATCAGAAGGGGGATCCATGCGGTTCGCTTTGCGAGGTCCATTGCCTGTTCCTTGTCCGGTTCTGCCTGCTTGATCGCCGTGTGGGACCCGTATCGCTGAAGCGAACAGGCCCAAGCTGCAGGGCGTCTGGCGTGGGCTCACTCCCACTCGACGGTGACCTGGCGCGACAGGACGCCGAGGAACCACCCGCCGACGCGGGCGTAGCCGCTGCGCGTCTGTCCTTCGGCGTCGCGGACGACGATGTGGTAGACGGTGTGGCCCTTCGCGGACCGCCAGAAGAACGGTCCGCGGCGGAAAAACCGCACCTCGGCCCGCACCAGATCGAGGCCGCTGTCCGCGGCCCAGTCCGTCAGCGTCTTCCGGGCCCGGCCGAAGTGCCAGACCCACGTCAGGATTACGAAGATCGCCACGGCGACGACGAACAGCAGCACTTCCGCCGGTTCCATCGAACGTCTCCTCCCCACCAGCATGCCATCATCGACCCTCGTCTTCAAGGGCAGTCTGCCCGCGTCGCATTCCGGTCCCCCCCGCGCAGCCGTCTGCGGCTTCGCGCTGTTGAAATTCGCACCTGTCCGAGCATCCCAACCTCCCGCATCGCAGCGGTCTGTCCATTCCCGACGTCCTGACCAGCCCCCGGTCCGCAGGCCGGGGGCCAGACAGAAGCGGACTCGACGCTCCGGACACCTGTGACGGGCTCTCGACTCACACGTGAGCACACGGACGCCTCGCGGTCGTCAGACCGCCCGAGCAGCCCGTATGGACCGTGGAGGATCGGAACTGCCCCTGTCCCCCGGCGTTTCAGATGTACTGACGCCAGCGAGGCCTGCGTTGATACGGATCCTGTCGGGCAAGCACAAGGGACGCCGCCTCCTGCCGCCGCCGGCGGGCAGCGAGACGCGGCCGATCACCGGCCGGGTCAAGAAGTCGCTGTTCGACATGCTCGGCGAGCGGCTGATCGACGCGGCGGTGGTGGACCTGTACTGCGGCACGGGCTCGATGGGTCTGGAGGCGATCAGCCGCGGCGCGAGGGCGTGCTGGTTCGCCGAGCGCGACCGGGCGGTCGTCCGGCGGCTGCGGCGGAACATCGAAGCGCTCGGCGTTGGCGGTCGGTGCACGGTCTGGCCGGGCGACCTGACGGCGAAGCTGCCCGCCCGGCTGGACGCGCTCGGCGGGGCGGTCGACGTGGCGTTCGTCGATCCGCCCTACGCGGCGGCTCGGCAGTGGTCCTGGCCGGTCGCGGCGGATACAATCTTCGCGCCGCTGGCCGAGCACCTGGCCGCCGACGGGCTGGTCGTCCTCCGCCTGCCGGGCGGGCTGGACCTGCCCGACGCGCTCGGCGGGCTGGCGATTGAGAGGACCAGAGCGTACGGCGAGATGGTCCTGGCGATGTTCGGGCTGTCGGAGTGATTCGGAACAACTGGAGCGGAATGACCGGGATCGCCGGACCATGGGACTGAAGGTGAGCATCCGGAAGCGAGCAGCCTGAATGGCCAAATCGTCCTACCTGTACTTCGAGCCGGACCGCATCGCGAAGCTCAAGAACCTGAACCTGCTGGCCAGGCAGGCGGTGGAGGGGTTCATCTCCGGGCTTCACCGCAGCCCGCACAAGGGCTTCTCCGTCGAGTTCGCCGAGCACCGCGAGTACTCGCCCGGCGACGACCTGCGCCACCTCGACTGGGTCGCCTGGGGGCGAACCGACCGCTACTACATCAAGCAGTACGAGCAGGAGACGAATCTGCGGACGTACATCCTGCTGGACATCAGCAACTCGATGGCCTACCGCTACGGGGGCGAGATCACGAAGTTCATTTACGGCTGCTTCATGACGGCGTGCCTGAGCTACCTGATGTGCCGCCAGCAGGACATGGTCGGCGTGATCGCGTTTGACGAGGCGATCCGCTTCCACCTGCCCCCCCACTCGACGCCGGCCCACCTGGACCGCATCTTCAAGCAGCTCGAGACGACCACGCCCGGGCGCGGCACGAACATCGCGCCGACCTTCCACGATCTGGCCAACATGATCGGCAAGCGCGGGCTGGTGATCGTCATCTCGGACCTTTACGACGACCCGGCCGAGATCATGCGGGCCTTGCAGCACTTCGTCTACAAGCGGCACCAGATCATCGTCTTTCACCTGATGGACCCGGCCGAGCTGAACTTCCCGTTCAGGAAGATACTCTCCTTCGTGGACATGGAGACCAACGAGCGGCTCCAGGTGGACCCGCGCTACGTGCGGGAGGGCTACGTCGAGGAGATCAACGAGTTCATCGCCAACTACCGCCGCGAGTGCGGGCAGCGGAACATCGAATACGTCCTGACGACCACCGACGAGTCCTACGACCGGATGCTGATGAACTACCTGGCCAGGCGGAGGCTGATGCTGTGATGATCCCGCTGGCGTTCGGCTTCGTCACCCCGCTGTTGCTGATCGGCGTGCTGGCCGCGGGGATCCCGTTCGCGCTGCACCTGCTCAGCAGCGTCCGCGCGCAGGACATGATGTTCCCCACGCTGCGGTTTCTGCGGATGAGCATGGAGAAGACCGCCCGCAGGCGGCGCCTCCAGCACTGGCTGCTGCTGATCCTCCGGGCGGCGCTGTTCGCCTTTCTCGCCCTCGCCGTCGCCGAGCCGCTGTCCGAAGCGACGGGCGGCTGGCTGGCCGGCCAGCGGTACTCCGCCGTGCTCGTCCTCGACAACGGCTACTCGATGGCCGTCAACGACACCGAGGGCAACCGGTTCGAACGCGCCAAGGCCGACGCCGTCGCGCTGCTCAGCGGCGACGACCGCCCCTCCACCGCCGCCCTGCTGACCGCCGCGGGCGGCTTCGTCAGCCGAGACCTGACCGGCGGGCTCGACACGCTCCGTAACGAGGTCTCCCGAGCCCGCATCGGCTACGGGCCCGTGCCGCTGGCCCAGCGGGTCGAGGCGGCGATCGACCTGCTCGCCGACGACAGCAACCCCCGCAAGGCCGTCTACCTCTTCAGCGACCTCCAGCGGACCAGCTTCGAGCAGATCGCCGAGCTGAGCGACCTGGCGCGGGCGGCCGACGTGCACCTGCTGGTCGTCGACGCGGCCAGGGGGGCCGTCGACAACGTCGGCATCAGCGACCTGAGGATCACGGGGCAGCGCGTGGTGGACCGGGCCCTGGAGTTCGTCGTCACGCTGGTCAACTCCTCGCCGACCGACCGGACGGTGGACGTGGCGTTTCAGGTTGACGGCTCGTCCTCGACCCGGCGGGTCCGCAAGCACTTCCGCGCCGCCGGGCAGGAGGGCAGCAGCGCCACCGTCCGCTTCCACCACCGCTTCGCACAGGCCGGGCACGTGACGGGGAAGGTCTTCCTCGACGGCGTCGACGACCTGGCGCTGGACAACGTCCGCCGCTTCAGCATGACCATCGGCGGGCGCGTCAGGGCCCTCGTCGTCCGCGGGCCGCTCGAGGGCGGCGGGATGCTCGAGCCGTCCGCCATCCTCCGCCTGGCACTCCAGCCCTACGAGGACGAGGCGATGCCCTGGCCCATCCGCGCGACGGCCGTCGAACACGCCGAGTTGACCGCCGCCGACCTGGAAGCCGCCGACATCGCCTACTTCTGCGACGTGCCCCGCTTCGCGCCCGCCCAGGCGAAGGCCATCGCCGACTTCGTCAGGAACGGCGCGACGGCGGTGTTCTTCATGGGCCCGAACGTGGACCCGGCCGCCTACAACGAGCAGTTCGTCCAGCAGATCCCCACCGAGGGCGGGCTGCTGCCCGGCCGGCTGGAGCGGGCCGTCGGGCAGATCGGGCCCGAGGCCGAGTCGCTCCGGATCGACCGCGTCGCGCTGGAGCATCCCTACTTCGCCGGGTTGTTCGAGAACCACGCCGACTACCTGACCGTGCTGGTGCAGCGCTACTTCACGCTGGCGGCGTCGGCCAGGCCCGGGCAGACGCTCATCCGCATGGAAAACGGCGCGCCGCTGCTCCAGCTGAAGCGCTTCGGCGGCGGGCGGGCGGCCCTGTGCACCACGTCGGCCGGGCCGAAATGGTCCAACCTGCCCCTGCCCGGGCTGTTCCTCGCGATGGTCGCGCGGATGAGCCTGCTGGCCCGCCACGAGCTGTGGCAGGATGCGACCTACCTCGCCGGGGCGCAGGTGACCATCCGCCCGAACCTCGCCGGCCCCGACAGGCCCGGCGCCGGCGAGACGCTGTCGGTCACCGTCACGCCCCCCGCCGGACGGGAGGCGGGCGGTGAGTTCGTCACACTGCCCGTCGAGGACACTCCCGAGGGCCTCCGCGCCGTCTACCGGCAGGCCGCCGAGCCCGGGCTGTACCAGTGGAAGCTCTCCCGTGAGGGCGCCGGCGAGACGCCCGCGGGGACCTTCGCCGTCAACCCCTTCGGCGCCGAGTGCCGCCTCGAACCGATCGGGCCTGAAGCCTTCCGCCGCGCAATGGCCACCGCGGGCCTCCAACGCGCCTACGTCGCGCCCACGCTCGCCGCCGTCCACGCCGCCGCCTCCGCGGAGTCCGAAGGGACCAACTGGTGGGACTTCGTCCTCGCCGTCGTCATCATCGTCCTCGTTCTCGAAGCCGTCGTCGCCAACCGCCGCAGCCGCGAACAAGCCGTCCCCGCCCACCTCGTCCCCGGAACGTCCGCAGCGTGAAGCGCCTTTGATGGCACCGCAGGGATCGTGCGAGCGCAAGCAGACCAAGCCCCCGCAGGGGGCGACTGCCGGTAGCCACGGGCGCAAGCCCGTGGAAGCCGGTTGCGCACACGCAAGAGCCCCGGCAGGGGCGACTGAAACGTTGGCACACCCAAACGCCCGCTGCCCCACCGCCCCCGTCAATCCCAGATATGGCGCGGATCGTATTCGATCTCCCATTTCTTCAGGAACGCCACGAACTCTTCCTGAAACGTCACCCTTCTATGGTGCTCCTCCTGACGGTCAATGTAGTCGATCACCTTCTGCTTGTTCGGGCCGCTGATGCTGAAGACGCCGTAGCCCTCCTGCCACGCGAAGTCCTGGTTGCCGGGAAACGTCTGGTGCACCCACCGGCTGGACAGGCTCTTCCACTTGCGCATCGCCGTGGCGACGGCCACATCCGTGCGGATGACCATCAGTCCGTGGACATGATCCGCCGTGCCGCCGACGCGCAGGACGTGACCGAACTCCCCTCGTGCGATGCCGGCGAGGTACTCGTAGAGGCGCGGGCGGAACTCATCGCGGATCGTCGGCCTTCGGCCCTTCGTGCTGAAGATGACGTGGAGGAGCACGTTGGCGTATGTATGACCCATGGCTTCCCCTTCCGGTTCAGTCGCCCCCTGCGGGGGCGAGATCCTATGGCGGCATGCTACCACGGGCTCGCGCCCGTGGCTACCGGCAGTCGCCCCCTGCGGGGGCGGCAGATGCCGACCGCGAGCACACAACTGAGGCCGGATGCCGCCCCGGAGACGTCGCCGCGCGCTCCGGCACGTCGCGGCAGTGCCTCGGCGAACCACTCGCCAAGGCAGGCACTGTAGGTTCGCGGCGGGATAACGGAAAGCCCCCGCAGGGGGCTGTTGATGGTAGCCACGGGCGCAAGCCCGTGGAAGCCGGTTGCGCAGACGCAAGAGCCCGCCAAGGGCGAGCGACCGTACTTAGCCCATCTATGAGCAAGCCTTTGTCAAGTCGGAATCAGGATCTTTCACGGGATATGTCCAACCATCTATTCGGTGTCGTCGCAGGGACGCACCATACAACAAAGTTCGAGCCGGCCCCA
>Ga0180438_10005933_pt1 | contig 16746 bp, 11 predicted proteins | sample SS_ome_12_FD_132455 | JGI IMG/M metagenome (GOLD analysis project Ga0180438, IMG submission 132455) | Hypersaline lake sediment archaeal communities from the Salton Sea, California, USA - SS_3_D_2 metaG | ecosystem: Environmental > Aquatic > Non-marine Saline and Alkaline > Hypersaline >...
AAGGGTTTTAGGATACCATGACAAAGGCTTTACCCCAAGACCCTAATTGCTACCCTATCTCCCTTGTTAGGATGAGCGAAGGAGATAAGATACGAGTGTTGCGACGAGAATAAGGTTTTTACCTTATCGAGGAGCAACGCAAAGTATATTATTTCCTGTAGCCATCTTAACAAAAGAGATGGGGTAGCAATTAGGGTCCAGCCTCAATCATAAAAAAAGCAAGTATTCCTGTCCAAATTAGCTCCAGAGCGCTTCTCTACCTCTTTTATCCAAACTATCGCTCCTTTTGGCGTCGCACTCAAAGAAACCCGATATTGCTGTAAAAACTCTTCTTTTCCAAGCCTGTTAATGATCTCTATAAGCTTACTTTCTTCCAGCCCTACTGCTCTAATGCTAACGCTTTCACATCCTTCCTGATGCTCAACAAAGGCGTTTGAATCGATCTCTCTTCGAATCTCTCCTTGAACCTTATTCATGAAGTTAACTTGTGGCGAGCTTATTTCAGATGCTTTCTCAGACTCAACAGGGGCATTTGAATCGGGCTCTCTTTGAACCGTATCCATGAAATTAACTTGTGGCAATTTTATTTCAGATCCTTTCTCAGGCTCAACAGGGGCATTTGAATCGGACTCTCTTTGAGCCTCATTATTCTTACCTTGTGACGACTTCATTGAACAAATATTATTACCCACATCTAACTCCTTAAAAGGAAACTAAAACGAAATATAATTGTAATTTAAAAACATTTAAAAGAGTACAAAAAATCTATATCATTTTCTTGCCTTCGGCGATGTTGAGCAGAGCGTGGAAAGCGTAGATGGCTGGAGAGCGGCCTGAAGAGGGCTTTATCTCGGTGATGAGGCCTCCAGAGCGAAGCTGGGTAAGAATAGTGTTTGCAGTTGCTCGATTTTTAATACCAACTTTAGTCATAAAATCCCTTGAGCTGAAGATCGGGTGGGCAAAGAGAGTGTCAAGTGCTGGAAGAGCAAACTGCGATTTTGTTAGCCGGACAATCTCCCCTTTTAAACGCTCATAAAGAGCGACGATCTCCCGAGCCTTCATAAAGTTTCGAGATGCTTGCTCGATCACCGCTGTTAAAAAGAACTCGAGCCATCGCTGCCAATTTACCTCAGAGGTAATCGACAAAAGTGCGTCGTAATATTCGCTTCGATGCTCTTCTAAATATTCACTCAAATAAAACATCGGGCGGTGTAAAAAGCCCCTCTTGTAGAGATAAATCGGCATCAAAATCCTACCCACACGACCATTTCCGTCCATAAAGGGGTGAATAATCTCAAACTGAGCGTGAATAATGCCAAGCTGAGAGAGAATATCCCCCTCTTCAGAACTCGTATAGGCAGCCCATTTATCTAAACTCTCTTGAAGTAGCATTGGCGAGGGAGGAACAAATCTAGCCTCTTCCATAGAGCAGCCATGACGGCCAATCCAATTCTGAGCTTTTCTAAATGTTCCAGGAGATTTTCTCTCTCCTCTCACATTTTTCATGAGGATTTGATGGACCGTTTTCACTAGATTTAAGGAGATTGCGTATCCATCATCAATTGCTTCTTCTGCAGCAAGCAGCGCACTTCTATAGTTTTTAACCTCCTGAATGTCGGTATTTTTACTCTCATCAAAGCGCATTCCAGCATCGTACTCTAAAACCTCATCGAGCGAAGCCTGCGTCCCCTCGATCTTTGAAGAGAGCACCGCCTCGTTTACCGTTAATGGCGAGAGCAAAATCTCGGGGTTGAGCATGGTTTGCAACAATCCATCGTAGCGGGCAAGCGCTGCATTGGCCTGACCAATACGAGGGGCAAGTTTGTGCCAATTGATGTGAAGAGGAGGAAGAGGGCCCGGTACATACGGTTTCATGGAAAGTCTCCTTTAGCTCACTATACACTATTGAACTTATGTATAGCAAGACAGAGCATCACCATACACAAACCTTTTGTCGTTAGTTTGACTATACACAAAAACATTTGTGTATAGTGATAGCGCTTTTCGCTATACACAATCCCATTCAGCAAAAAATTGAGAGAGAAATTGCTCCATGAATGCGTGGCGCTCTTTGGCCATCTCTCTACCTGTCTTTGTATTCATGCGGTCTTTTAAAAGAAGAAGCTTTTCGTAAAAGTGGTTGATCGAGGTGGAACGCTTGCCCTTATACTCTTCAAAACTTTTATGCTGGACTGGAGGAATTTCTGGATTGTGAAACTCTTGATTGATCGATGTTCCATACGAAAAGGTCCGGACAATACCCATCGCACCCATCGCATCAAGGCGATCTGCATCTTGCACGATCATCCCCTCCTTGCTCTGCATTCCTGACGGCACTTTTGCTCCCTTAAAAGAGATGTGATCGAGTACGTGACAGACTTGATCAATCGTCTTCTCATCGACACCTAAAGAAGAAAGAAAGGATCGTGCAGATCCTTTTTCAGCAAATTTCCAGTCTTGTAGATTGTGCAAAAGTGCAGAGAGCTCCACAACATCCATATTGACACCTCCCTCACCTTCAGCAATTTTAATCCCATTTTTCCAAACGCGATAGATATGGCCCCAGTCAAATCCAGGGACTGCGCCAATGAGCTGCTTTCGAACAAATTCTGCTGTCTGATCAATAATCTCTCTCATAAAAAAAGCCCTCTTCTGTATACAAGTGGCAATCTTACCTAATAGTCAAAAAAAGGAAAAGGATGTCGCACGTATCTAATAGCGTAGTAAATCGCAATTTTTTTGCGCCTCTTTCTGACAGTACAAATACGTGGCGACCAAAGCAGCGACAAGATCCTATCGCCAGCAGCCCAGTAAATCCAAAAAGAGCTGCGATCTTCTCCATCCTTCAAAATAGAGAGATTCAGGAGCTGCTTCCATTTTTTTCCGATCCTCTCCTCAAAAATGGAGCTATTGATCACATTAAAATTGAAAAGCAAATTCTTAAAATAGAGCGCCGTATACTTACGTCTCTTCCAGAAAACCTTCGTCAAAATAACCACACTGCTCTCAAAGATCGGTTTGTCACACTTTTGAAAACTGCTTATGATTACAGTCTTGTACAAGCAGCTATCACCTTACCAAACCCTCCAAAAGCTCGTGGAACTATTTATAAGAAAGCGTCCATCTTTTGCCAATGGCTTGAAAGATGCTCTCACCAAATCGAAAATTTTGAAGTAGATGAGTCTCAAGGGTTACTGTGCATTCCAAAAGAGCTCTTTCAGTTGCCGTTAAAGAGACTCTCCATTTGCCATACTCGTCTCACCTCTCTCTCTCCTCAAATCGGCAATTTGAAAAACTTGGAAGAGCTTATCCTTACCGATAACCGTCTGACAACGCTTCCCCATGAAATCACTAAGTTAACCGCTTTAACCTCTCTTGACATCTCTAAAAACCGTTTTCAGTCTCTTCCCAAAGAGATTGGAACACTCCCAGCCTTACGAACACTCAATGCTGGAAGTAACCTCCTTGACTCTTTTTCCATTACAAACGGGGCATTCAAAAACCTTGAAAAGCTCGACCTTTCAGATAACCACATCTCTATTCTTCCCAATAACATCCGCTCATTAACAAGACTGCAAGAGCTTACCCTCTTTCTTAATAATATTTGGATCCTTCCTTGGGATATTGGAGATTTACAAAGCTTAACAGTGCTTGATCTTCATTCGAACCGCTTTGAATCATTGCCAGCTACAGCCTATGGATTGAAAAATCTTAAAAGGCTCGATCTTGGTAATAACCCAATCAAGAGCATTCCTAAAGCAATTCAATATTTGAAACAATTAGAACAACTGGGACTTGCCCACACTCCATATCTTCACTCCTTGCCTCTACAGATTGCCCCATTACCTTGTCTTCAACGACTTGATCTTGATAATGACCAATTAATGCATCCAGAGCTACGCGGAAAAGTGGGAAAGATGAAAAAACGGGCCCCTGAATCGATACAAACAGAGATCAAAAAGAGAATGCTTGAGGAAAAGAAAAAAAGAGGGGGAAGAATCCCCCCCATTATCCGATATTAATCACCATCTTCAACAATGACTTCAGCATCTTCAACAGTATCTGTCGGCTTTTTCGGCTCTTCTTGAGGAGAAGGACCGGCTCCTGGAGGAGGTGTTGCACGCTTTGCCATCTCTTCACCAATGTGCTGCATATGCTCTTCAAGCTCTTGTTTGGCGCTCTTGATCTTTTCAAGATCATCGCCTTCAAGCGCTTTTTTAAGACCATCTACCTTTTGCTGCACATCAGTTGCCACTTCCTGAGGAATCTGCTCTTTGTACTCTTTAAGAGCTTTTTCTGCTCTAAAGACAACAGCTTCAGACTCATTCTTAAGATCGATTTTCGAGCGGCGCTCTTTATCCTCTGCAGCATGCAGCTCTGCATCCTTGATCACGCGATCAATCTCGCTATCATCAAGGCCAGACTTTGCCTGAATTCGGATCTTCTGCTCTTTTCCAGAGGAGAGATCTTTTGCAGAGACATGGAGAATACCGTCAGAGTCGATATCAAAAGCAACTTCAATCTGAGGCATACCTCGTGGCGCTGGAGGGATATCGGAAAGATCAAACCGTCCGATCTCTTTGTTATCGTGAGCCATTGGCCTTTCGCCTTGCAAAACGCGCACAGTAACAGCAGGCTGGTTGTCAGCAGCTGTTGAAAAGACCTGTTTTTTCTGAACAGGAATCGTTGTGTTGCGCTCGATAATCGGCGTCATAACACCACCGAGCGTTTCGATACCAAGGGTTAATGGTGTGACATCAAGCAGCAAGATATCTTTGACCTCGCCGAGCAAAACACCGCCTTGGATAGCAGCACCAACAGCAACCGCCTCATCTGGGTTAACACTTCTGTTTGGCTCTCTACCAAAGGTCTCCTTTACAGCTTGCTGAACAGCTGGCATACGGGTCATACCACCGACAAGAAGAACTTCGGTCACATCATCTTTTGACCAGCCCGCATCGCGAAGAGCCTTGAGACACGGTTCTTTTGTTCTCGCAACAAGATGCTCAACTAATGTCTCAAGTTTTGCCCGAGAAAGTGTTAAAGCCAAGTGTTTAGGCCCACTTGCATCCATAGTAATAAAGGGTTGATTGATCTCTGTAGTGGTTGTACCAGAAAGCTCAATCTTAGCCTTTTCAGAGGCATCACGAAGCCGCTGCAAGGCCATCTTATCATTTCTTAAGTCGATATTTTGCTCTTTTTTAAACTCATCGACCATCCAGTTTAAGATGACATTATCAAAGTCATCACCACCTAAGTGCATATCACCATTTGTAGAGAGCACCTCGATAACTCCATCGCCACTTTCAAGCATGGAAATATCATATGTACCGCCTCCTAAATCAAAGACAGCGATCTTTTTATTTGCCTGCTGCTTATCAAGCTCATAGGCAAGAGCAGCAGCTGTTGGCTCTGGAAGAATACGGCGAACATTAAGCCCCGCAATTTTTCCAGCATCCTTTGTCGACTGGCGCTGAGCATCATTAAAGTAGGCGGGCGTTGTGACAACAGCCTCTGTCACCTCTTCACCAAGATAGGCCTCTGCTGTCTCTTTCATCTTGATCAACGTGTATGCCGAGATCTCTTCTGGCGTAATCGTTTTTCCACCAACTTCAAAGACAGCATTTCCACCCTGGCCCTCAATAACTTTAAAGGGCACAATTTTGATCTCTTCTGTGACCTCTTGGTACTTTCGTCCAATAAATCGCTTTGCAGAATAGATGGTGTTTTCTGAGTTTGTCACTGCCTGACGCTTTGCAGGAATACCTGCCAATCTCTCGGGACCTTTAAACGCGATCACAGAGGGTGTTGTTCTCATCCCCTCTGCTGATACGATAACAGTCGCTTTTCCGCCTTCCATAACGGCAACGCAAGAGTTGGTTGTGCCAAGGTCTATTCCTATAATCTTGGAAGATTTTTTCTCTGCCATATGTTCTCCCTATTTTTCTTCTTGTTCTTCTTTAGTTTGAGTCTCATTATTTTTTGGCCGCGTTGCTACTCGAACGCGAGCTGCCCGAATAGTGCGGTTTCCGAGCTTATAGCCCTTATGAAACTCAAAAATAATTGTTCCTTCAGCGACCTCCTCGCTCTCTTCTGTCTCCACAGCCTCGTGAAGATGAGGATCAAACTGCTGCGAAAGAGAGGTAAATGAGGTCACTCCATGATCTTCTAAGACCTGTTTAAGCTGCTGCAAGATCATCTCAAAGCCCTTTGCCCAATGGGCAACTGCTTTATCCGCATGCTCAGCATGGTTGAGAGCTTGTTCAAAATGATCTATGGGCTGCAACAGATCCAGCACTACATTTTGAATTGCAAAACTTTGCGACTCAATCTTTTCTCTAGAAAGCCTCTTTCGAGTGTTTTCAAGTTCCGCCAAAGCTCGAAGATACTTATCCTTGAACTCTTTTGCTTCTGCTTGAATCTTTTCTAATCCCTCTTCAGGGCCTTCTACAACCTCTTCAACGGCCTCGACCTCTTCAATAGTCTCTTCAGGCTCTTTTTCTTCTTCTTCTGCCATACGCCTCTTGTTTGTGTTCTAATTGGGGTTTTTTCGAAACATCGAGAACAAGCTCTTGTGCCTCTTTCGTTAACACAGCATGTGATTCTGGGCTTCTATAGCTTATTCTGTGATGCATAAGTGTTTTGGTTAAAAGTGTTGAAAGCTGCTCTGACGCGTCTCGAAGTAGTCGAAACATCTCGCTATAGAAAAGACGCATAGAGCTTACAACAAGAAGAGCTCCTACAGCTCGCGACCCGACAAAATAGGGAACAGCCATAAGAGCACAACTTGCTTCACCAGTAAGATGAGAAAAGAGATCCTCTCCTATCCACACCTTGATTTTTCCAGCTCGCATAGCCTCTCTCATATGACCTCTTAAGGCATTTGTATTTTCAAAAAGCGCAAAAGAAGAAGAGAGGGTCTCAGTATCATCTAAATCAGAGCAGTGCAAAAGACGAGAAAATCCTGTTTTCCACACATCCTCTTGCGAGACATTTGAATAGCTTACAAAATAGCTTGCAATTGCCTCTTGATAGAGCATTCGAACAAAGTCGAGGTCACCCTCTTCAAAAAGTGTTTGCTCAAGCTCCTCTTGGAAAAGACGGGAGCGAGCAAAATGGTCCGCCTTTTTTAGAAGCGTGTGCGTTACAGGAAAGTGGCATGAGATAAGGTATGTGTGCACAAGACCAAACTCTGTCATTATAAGGGCAAGAACTCTTTGAACATCGACAAAGACAAAGCGAAGCTCTGCAACTGTGTCATGATCAAACCGTGGGGCAGAAATCGCCACTGCACTTTTCGCCTTTTGGCTTAAAGCTTCCGCTGTCTGCTGTAGCATCAAGATGACATTATTTGTTCCAAGCTCTTCTTGTAGATCAAGTAGATGTTCCGAAGAGGGCTTTTCCTTTTCCACTTTATCGAGGCAAAATTTCGCATACTCTGCAAATGCTTTTGAAAGAGGAATTCGACCACCAGATGTGTGCTGCTGCTTTAGATAACCTGCCTGTTCTAAGGAAACGAAATAATTTCGAATCGTTGCAGAGCTAATATCAGAGCAGTCCGATTCTTGGAGAGAATGGGAGCCTACGGGTTTACCCGTTTGCAGATAGTGCTCAACAAGGCTGATAAGCACTCTATGCTCTCTATCTTTGCGCCCAGCTCTTTTTGGTGCAGCAACTCGACCATTCACGGAAATATTCACCCCATTTTTATCATCTGTCTAAAAGTATATAAGATGAACCGATTCTTTGGCTATACTTTTTTAGCACTCTAGACCAAAGATTGCTCGTTTTTGCCCTGGAGTAAAAAAAATCACCCCCCTTTTTCACAAAAAGAACGGTTTTTGGTAACACCTTTATAATCAGGAGGATATGGAAAGCATTCTCCCTGTATTAAAAAGGGCCCATTATGATAATAAAATATTTATATGATAAAATAGGGAAGAGAGAAAAGACCTCCAAAAGCAAAAAAAAAGGTGGGCTTTTTGTGCCCATCCTTTCTTTCCCTTCCACAAAAAAACGGACTCCAAAATAAGGAGACACAACAATGACCGGATCGGTTTCCGAGCCAGGCGGCGTTTCCATACCCCCTGGATGGACACAAACAAATATCACCAACGATATCAACACAACTCAGGCAGCATACAATAGTGCTATAACTGCGTTAAACAACAAAAAAACAGAGCTGGCAGCTGCTATACAGGCAATGACCCCCCTAATGACAACCCTGCTCGAAAAACGGGCTGCACTCGAGGCGAACCCTAGCGATCCAACTGCTCAAGCTGAATATGATGCAGCACTCGCTGCATTTCTCGCAGGCAAAGCAACCTTTGAAACAAAAAGAAGCGAACATAACACGCTCCTTAATGCCGCTCTTGCCGCCGCCGATGACTACGCCTCAGCACTTGCCAGACAGCAGCTCTTTACACAAAACCTAACCACTGCAGACATGGAGTCTATCGTTTCAGCACTCCTTAGCCCTCCATCCCCAGGGACACTTACAGAGACCTCTTTACCATCGTTTCCCTGGATATCTGCGGCAATAGAACAGACACTTGGCGATGATATTGCAGACAGAAACACTCTCGGCCTTGCCCTCATAAATGCCTTTAACGCATATCGCTATCTCGAATACCAGATATCAGAGGCCCGCGTTGAGTTTCAAGAGGCAGAACTTACCTGGGCTTCAGCCTACTATAATTATACGGCATATCCTACAGGTGCTAATGAGACAGCCTATATAGCCGCATTTTTAGCCTACCAAGCAGCAGGTGCTGCAATAAGCACCCTTCTTGCTGATCGCACACCTACTCGAAATGCTTTAAATAGCGCCATCTCCGATTTTGAAGATGAATATCTAGCTGCAGACGATCCTCTTCTTACTGTTATTGCATCAATACAGACCTTTGTAGACAACTACGATGCGGTCATCGAAGAAATACGCGAGCAGGAAGAAGCTGTCTTAGCATTAATAGCACAGGTTGCCGGCGAAGAGGCTACAACAGAAGAAGAGGCACATCTTGAAGCCTACCCCACAACACATCCTCTTACCTTTGAATATATCGAACAGGCTGTTCAACATGCTGTAGAGCGCTACGAACAAATTACTGCTCTTACCTACGGAAGACCTATCAGCGCCTCCAGTATACCATTACTCCTCCCACCAAGTTTGGGTCGACTCTCCATAAGCCAACTTATGAAACTTCTCTCGCAAGTTCAACTTATGTTGCAAGAGCTGATCCGCCAAACAACTGACGCAGATAGGTGGATACGAACACTGCGCCTTAGAGTTTCCATTCAAAGTCTCGCTTTCTACTCAGCATACCTGCAAGCAACCGACTTTTGGGCGCAACAGGTAGCTGAAGCTGATGCTGACTATGACCTTTCTGTCGAACAGTACAATATAAACCTCTATGAAAGAATTAGTTTCGCTCACGGGGTATGGAAAGACAATATTGCTCTTATCAACAATATTATCGCAGAGATCAACACAGCAATTGAAGAGTACAATACCAGCATCTCCTCTCTCACCGATGGCGCTAACACCATCAGAGAGGATCTTGTCGATGCAATTAATGCTATTGCAGCAGATTATCCCAATGCTCCAAATGTTCTCGATATCCTTGGATTTGATACCGACATCCCACCACAAACCATCATTTCACCACTACCCACAATCGACTATCTCGATGAAGTTCCACCCTTTGATACCATTACTATATCCGACATTCCAGATCTACCTTATGAGGACCTCCCCCTCGAATTAGACATAGAGGCACCTGAGATAACCTCTTTCAACAACCAGATCACAGATTTTCTTGTCCAAATTGCCCCCTTCAAAGAGCTGATCATCACCAGACTTGCAGAAGAGACCGAACTCGACCCAGCAACATTCGAGCTCACCCCGCTCCACTTCCGAGAGATGCTCGGTGTTCGCGACGATAGGGCACGGCTTGGCCTCTTCGAGAGCATCGTAACAGCGCTCATCGGCACGTTGATACAGGTGTTTTTCATGCTTCGCATTGGAACACCTCCGTCTTCAGCAGAAGTAGAGCAGCTCATTAGCGAAGTAGCGAAGCTTTTCTCCGTCTCAGAAACACCCGAACTTGAGCAAACCCCTGTTTCCCCAGCAGTAAGCTTTGCTCTAGGAATGATGGGAATCGATGTTTCAAACACTGTTGCTACTGCAATCAATATAATTGTAAGTTCCAACCTCTTTACAACAGAGTTTGGTCAAACACTTGAAAGAATCGGAATCCTCGCCGGTCTTCAGGCCGCAGGCATTGTTCCAGATATTTTACAAAATCCCTTTGTCGGAGGCATGTCCATCAGAGAGATACTTCAAGACATGGGCATAGATATCTCTGAGCTTATTGGCCAACAAAACACGCAAGCACTTCTTTTTGCCTATGCAGAGCAACTTGCACTTGCCGCCACAAATATAGGTGGTATACGAAGTGATACTGTAGCTATGTTAGAAGTATTTCCCAATATTGAACTCTCCAGAGAAGAGCTCCAAGAGCTTATTGACATTCTTGTTGCTTTGCAGCAAACGCTTCTTCTGTTAATTGCCATCTTGATGGGCCTAGAAGCAGGAGCTACAACAGGAGAACTCCTCGCCCTTATCTTTGGACCTGCTGCTGATGAAGAAGTTGGTCTCGCACGTGAACTCGAAGCTCTCGGAATCCCAATTGCTCGTGCTCGAGAGCTCGCTGCTCTCATTGCGGGCAAAGATGAATTGCAAACATTGCTCACAGATCTTGGATTCAAACCCCAAACACGAACGATACTCCTTGCCATCATCGCCGCTGCCCAAGCACGAATCTCCCTTACAGAGGGGATTCCTGGAGGTAGAGCCTTCTACGATGCCATCATCGCTCTACTCAAAGAAGCAGGCATTGTTATTACCACGCCTATTGAATCCCCAGATTTTCTCCCTGAGCTTCTTGCACAACTCGAAGCTTTAGCAACAACACAAGAGCAACGAGATCTCCTACGACAACTGCTTCTAGATCCCACATTTGTCGCCCCACTTGTCGCTCCTATAGCAGACAGAATCAAAGAGTATCTAAGACTCTTTCCTGCTTCACTAGAAGCGATCTTGGCAGAACCTGTTACACCAATAACTCTTCCTGAAGCCGTGACACCAGCCTTTATCTTTGAGCAGTTCACCAAACGCTTTGCTGGACTTCCCGAAGAGATCAAAGCAGAACTTATCGCCCTTGGTGAAAAGCTTGGCTTTGAACAACTCTCTGCTAAGCAGGCAGCTGCCCTCTTGCTTGCTATCCGCTTCGGACTTATCTCAGCAACAGATGCAGCTCTTCTTGTTATGCTCTACAACAGAGAGCTTGAAGGCAGGCTTTCTGATATTGAAACAGAGATTATACGAGGGCTCTTTGCGCCAAGAGAAGAGGATCTACGCCTACGAGAAGAGCGCAGAAGATCAGATATCTTAAGAGAAGAGATAATGCGCCCGCATTATCGACCTTCTGTTATACCAATGAATACTGTTGTACAGCTCCAAAGAGCTTTTAGAGTTGTATTTAGAAATTATGATGACGATCGATTTGCTAAAGCTGTCTTTGAAAAGTTCACAACAACAGTTGAGAATCTTCATGACTTTAACAGCGTTGTACTCGATCTGCTTCTTAATCCAGGAAGAAATATCTTGAGAAACTTCTCCTTGATCACTCGTACTGGATTCGATGCTCGAGAACAACCTCAAATCTTCTTCGGGGGATAATTATGGCGGGAACAATCGGCGGATCACCAAGCTTTTTGCAATGGTTTGAATCCATTTCAGGAATAAGCCAAATTGGGGATATTTTCGCTCCTCAACAAACACCCTCACAATCTCCTTGGATCTCAAAAAGTGAAAGAAAACGGATAGAGGATATTTTGGCACTTATGCCACCACCTCCAATGATCAATTTTGCCACTTTCCATGAGATCTCCCTCCACTTTCCTGAACACTTTCGTATTGGTCATACAGGATCTGTCGGAAGCGAGCTCGGATCATTCGGCCTTGTCGAAAGCTCCATTCTCCTAGGAGCTGCTGGTGCATGGGCAGGAGCACAAGTTATGGGAGGACTGCTCGCAACAGAGCTGATGCAGTCAGAGCAGCAAAACCCCCTGCAGGCAGCCATAGAGCACTACACCAATAACTCAGGACTCTATCCTTTGGATATACGAGGCGCCCTGAACGCCCTAAGAAGCCTTCCATTTACCTTTGCTCTCTTGCACAGTGTCGATGCAGATGTCGTCTCAAAAGGGTTTAGCTTAGCTGAGCAACAAATCGTTCTCTCTATCCTCGATAAATGGGTAGAAGCTGTTGCGCAACGCGCAGAGACCCAAAAAGTTGAGCTAAAAAAACTCGATCTTCAACACCAACAACTTTTAGCCCAACTCCTTCGCAACTACATCGACAAAACCCAAGAAAAGCAAGAGGCTATGGCTCAACCAACGCTCTCCATTTTATTTTGCGCCATGGCCTTTGGCCCAATGCTGGTCCCTGTCGTGCACACACTTCTTCCCGGTCTTGCTGGCGTTGCTGGGGTCACCTCAGCGGTTATTGGCAGTGTACCACCTGTACTACAAGCAGAACTTACTGCTATTGCCTCAGGAGTTATCCCAACTGTTAATGCCTGGGCAACCCCAATTGCTATGGCTTTAACCACAAAACCTGGCGGAGGAACGACTGAAGAACTCGGCTTTTTCTCTGCAAAAGCATACGCACTCACTCTCGCCTCCTTTGTTACAGGCCAAGAGTTCGACAACCTACTCACAAGTCGTCTTGATCAAGCAGTTGCCGCAGGCCTCATCGATCAGGCACAAGCAGACAAACTCCGTATCACCATTAAAACAGCCCTTCTTCTTACTGCCATGGCAACTCTCTACAATGCAGAGACAGGAGGACTTACAGCACAAGAGCTGCGAGGAATAATTGACGGAACAATTGAGCTCGAAGAGGGAAACTTTCTTGGAGTTTTAGCAAAACTTGTCAATGAACAGCTCAATCAGCTCCCTCCTGAAGAGAGAGAGGCTCTTCTTAATGAGCTCTTAAGCCCCTATGATCACGATGTTTCCTTAGGCGAGTTCACCGACCCAATCGCGACCTTCGTACGGCTTTGGGATCCTACCTTCCTCCAAAAGATGAATCTTGAAAATCCAAGTTAATAAATTGCTTCTCTGAAATCTCTGTACAAGGCCTTTGATGGCGCGCCCTACTTGTTCTGTAGGCAGCGTCGTAATAAGAGAGCAGCAGATCTGCAGCTTCTTCTATATCTCCCTTTCTAATAGCGTCTGTAATAATCCTTGTCCTCTCACCACCAAGGCGCTTTTGTAAACACTCTGTTCGCTCGATGAGCCACTCTTCTGGAAGATCTCCATAGAGAGAGATGATTCTCATCAACCGCTTTTCTCTCTCTACATGCAACCAAAAAAGTGGGGATTTTTCCATCTGCTCGTACAGCCCTTTTGGAATCACACAAGAGCCAATAAGTCGACTCTCATCTTCAAGAAAGATCGGTTTTTCTGGATCCATCTCCCAGAGCTTTGAGGCGATGAGATTCTCAAAATGCTCATTAGATGGTTGACTCTCTCCTGGAACAAGGCCAAAGGTACTGCCACGGTGGTTAGCAAGAGCCTCGAGATCTATAACTTGCCTTCCCTCTAAACGGTTGAGATACTCTGTCTTTCCACTTCCTGTAGGACCACCGAGAATAATAAGCTTCCACGGCCACTCGAAAGTAGAAAGGGCTTTTTTACGAAACTGTTTATATCCACCACCAAGGCGAACCGTCTGAAATCCAAGGAATTCGCACAACCACTGGACAGATTGACTTCTCATCCCACCACGAAAACAGGTGACGCGACAAGAGCCGCTTTTTTCTGCTCTCTTTCGAATGGCTCTGGCCATCTCAGCCATCTTAGGACCAACATATCCTAAACCCTTAACAACGGCCACATCATGGCCGCTCTGTTTATATGTAGTTCCTACTTTTGCTCGCTCTTCATCAGTAAAAAGAGGTAGTGAAATCGAGCCAGGGATGTGGGCGTGAGTAAATTCACAAGGAGATCGAACATCGAAAAGAGGGCCAGAAGAGCGTAAAAACTCTTCTACATCAACTGCTCGGCTCAATCCGATCTACCCCTCCAAGATAGGGTTGAAGAGCTTTAGGCACCTTCACGCTCCCATCAGAACACTGATTGTTTTCCAAAATACCGACCATCAACCTCGATGTTGCAAGCCCAGACCCGTTTAAGGTATGCACAAATCGGGGTTTTTCTTTGCCTTTACGACACCGTATATGAGATCGCCGTGCCTGATAGTCAGTACAATTTGAAATGGAGGAGACCTCATAGTAGCGGTCTTGTCCAGGAAGCCACACTTCAACATCAACAGTCTTTGCAGCAGCAAAGGACATATCCCCTGTTGCCAAAAGCATTGACCTGTAGGGAAGATCTAGTCCCTCAACAAGTTTTTGGGCAGCTTGTAGCATCTCATCAAAAACAGCTTCGCTCTCTTCTGGCGTTGTAAAGGAAAACATCTCAACCTTATTAAATTGATGTGTTCTGATCAGCCCTCTGTCGTGTGCTCCAGCAGCTCCAGCTTCCCGACGAAAACAGGGTGTATAGGCGACATATTTTAAAGGAAGCTCCTCTTCTGCAACAATCTCATCCATAAAAAGACCGTTTAGAGGCACTTCAGCTGTAGGAACCATATAAAGATCGTGCTCGTCATCTTTTACTATGTACTGCTGATTGGCAAATTTGGGCAGCTGACCAGAGCCAAAAAGAACGTCCTCTTTGACAACAGCGGGAAGTATCCACTGCGTAAATCCCCTTTTCACATGATAGTCAAGTAAATAGTTTATAAGAGCCCATTCTAATCGTGCTCCCCAGCCTCTATAGGCAGGCCAGCCAGATCCTGTAACTTTCGCTGCTTTTTGAAACTCAAACAAATGAAGCCTCTCATTGAGCTCTAGATGGTTTTTAATTGGAAAGGGAAAGCTCGGTTTTTCACCTCGAGAATAGATTTCGAGATTATCCTGAGGATCTTGGGAAACAGGGATATCGTCCATTGGCAAATTAGGAAGACAGCCAAGCTCTTCAACAAGTTTTGGTTCAATCTCTGCAATCTCGTGATCAAGTTGACGCACTCTCTCACCGAGCTCTTTCATCTCCTTCATGATCTCTAAGCAGTCTTGACCCTCTCTTTTCATCTGCCCGATAGCATCAGACGTCTCATTTCTTTTAGCCTTTAATTCCTCGACCTCTTTTTTCTTTGTTCGAATCGTTGTATCAAGCTGAAGTATATTTTCTAGATTTGTATCTGGAACCTTTGTCTGAAGCTTTTTTTGAACAGCTTCTGAATCTTTACGAATAAGGTGGATATCGATCATTTCTAATTTCTCCGTGACACTCTTAAGAAGAAAACAGTATACCCATCCAAACAATAGATATCATCTGCTCACAATCAGGGCTTCAATATTTTCCCGAAATATGAGAGACTTTGGACTCATCGAAGAATGCATCAGTGTTGGAGGAATATCAAAATGTACGCACATCTTATTATCCTGTTTAGTGTAGCTATGTCACCCTCTCTCTTTTCTGCAGAACAAGAGAGCCCACTTACTCCCGAGTCAATGCCCAACCTCGTTGCGGCACAGGAGACCCAAGAGAGCGCTGTTGTTGAAACAGTACACAAAGAGATCAGCCCTTTTACAGGCAAAATTACCGGTGAGAAGGTTCGGCTTCGATTGGCTCCAACTCTTGATGGCAGCATTCTTTCCGAACTCAATAAGGATGATCTTATTGTTATCACAGGAGAGATCGATGAGTTTTACACTGTAAAACCCTCCCCCTCAACCAAAGCATATATCTATCGTGCCTATGTGCTCGATGATGTTGTAGAGGCAAATAATGTCAACATTCGCCTTGAGCCCAATAATCATTCTCCGATCCTTTCACAGCTCAATCAAGGAGATCGTGTCTCAGGAACGCTTTGTCCTAACAATAACAAGTGGATTGAGATAAGCCCTCCTGAATCAGTGCAATTTTACGTTTCGAAGACGTATGTAACAAATGCTGGTGATGAGACGGTCTACCAAAAGACGGAAGACAGGCGTCAAAAGATTCAACGAAAGCTCACCGCTATTAAAGAATCGCTTCAAGAAGAGATGAAAAAGCCATTTTCAACTATTCAGATCGTCCCAATCATAAATGATCTCAAGGCCATTACAACAGAAACTCAAGACATGCGAGATCTTGCCAAAGAGGCAGAGGCAATGATCCAAACAGCTCAAGAACAGTATGTCTCTTTGAGTCAAAACAAAAGTATTGTCTCTCAGAAAGGAAAAAGCGAAGAGGGAGAGCAGATAGCGCTTGTTGAACAGCCTAATTTCTACAGATTTGCCTCATTTGCATTAGAAAAGCAGGAAAGGAGTCTTGTTGAACAGGCAATTGCCAACGGAGATGTCTCTACACAAGAGGAGTTTTACCTTAAAGAGTGCAATAATGCAGAAGAGATGACAGGACAGCTTATTCCTTATGAGAGGACCTCCTCGACACGTCCTGGAGATTATATGCTCGTCGACATAAAGACAAAGGTTCCTGTGGCATATCTCTACAGCAGCACTATTGATCTTAAGGATTTTATCGGAAGAAATATTACTGTTGTGGTCTCCCTCCGACCCAACCATCACTATGCTCTTCCTGCCTTCTTTGTCCACGAAGCACGAAATGCCG
>Ga0180438_10005934_pt1 | contig 16741 bp, 10 predicted proteins | sample SS_ome_12_FD_132455 | JGI IMG/M metagenome (GOLD analysis project Ga0180438, IMG submission 132455) | Hypersaline lake sediment archaeal communities from the Salton Sea, California, USA - SS_3_D_2 metaG | ecosystem: Environmental > Aquatic > Non-marine Saline and Alkaline > Hypersaline >...
ACCGCACAGTTTATCAAAGGAAGAGTGTGTTTTTCATAGAGGAAAACTCTCAATCCGTTCTCCAGTTCATATTCCTTGACTTGAGCATTTTCCTGGGCAGTGCAGAGAGGAGCGAGAAGGAGGATAGATACAAGAATTAAAAATGTGATTCTCGATGGATGGCGGAGGCCTTGACTTTCTGCGGAGAAACCTGTGTTGAGAAGTTTTCTAAACAAAAATACTGTCTTCATTTTATGGATTTTCAGGATTATACTCCTAGATAAGAACTCTCGAATTGGTTCACTTCTTTCTCACTGCCCAAAACAAGGAGAATATCACCTATCTCCAGTTTGATATTCGGAGAAGGGTTGAATACGATGTCTTCTCCTGGTTTTTTTACAGCGACTACGATAATATTGGCCGTTTTTCGAATATCGCATTCCTTGAGAGTGCGCTCGACCAGGGATGATTCCTTAGTCACCGGAAACTCCTCCATGAGGAGAGAAAGCTCTTTTCTGCGGATGATGAGGTCCATGAAATCCACGAGTGTCGGACGGATCAATCCCTGAGCGATTTTCAGCCCACTCAGCTTGAAAGGGCTGACGACTCGATTGGCTCCGATCTGGAGAATTTTCCGTTCCGCCTCTTCATCCAGTGCTTTGGCCATGATGAATATCGAGGGATTGAGGAGCCTGACAGTCAGGATGAGGTAAAGATTATCCGCATCTGTGGGAAGAAGGGCAGCCAAACCTTTGGCTTTTTTAATTCCGGCTTCTATCAGGATCTCTTCTTGAGAGGCATCGCCCTTGAGGGAAAAGCCTTTATCGGATGGCTTCATGAGAGCCAGCTTTTCTTCTCTGTTGTCGATAACCACAAAAGGCATTTTCTCCTCTTCCAGCCTTTCTCTCACCTCTCTTCCCATCCGGCCATGGCCGCAGATGATGAAATGGTCTTTTAGGTGTCCGAGCTTTTTTTCCATCCTTCTTCTCCGTAAAAATTTGGTGAGGCCCCCTTCGGTGACGATTTCAGCGAGTTTGGTGAAAACGAACAAAACTGCTCCGACTCCGCCCAAGATGATGAATATGGTGAATATCCGGCCAGCGGGGGAGAGGTCATGAACTTCTTTGAAGCCGACTGTGAAGATCGTGATGACGGTCATGTAGAAACAGTCCAGTAAAGGCCAATCTTCGATGATATGGAAGCCGATGATACCGATAAAGATCAAGAGCAGAATGAGCAGAAGAGGCCTCCACATTTTACTCCACATCTTAATTTCATCTTACAATAATGATAGGGGGGTGGCAAGATTTTGCTGAGTTGAGACAGCATTTCCAAATCCGTTATAGTTAGAACGAATGAAAATGCTTAGATGGGAAAAAGGCGATTTCCCCAAACTTGTTTTCATCTTGTTATTCCCTATTTGGGATTGACAGTTGATAAAGTAAGCCGTCGGCTCGATATTTCCGAACAGATTCATTGCTGCGGGCAGCGGGAATGTGATTGTGTAATGATGGATCAGGTCAAGCGGTTGAAGGATCTTGTGGCTGATCTTTTTTCGGACAACACCATCCCTCAGGATGCCACACGGAGAAACTTCTGAGCCCGGCGAAAAGAAACCGGGCTCAGAGTGTTAATGTTTACACATAAAGAACCACTTCTTCCAGATAAAGATTATCACAGAGTCCCGGCCCTCGATGGGAACACCTTCTGCTGTCTGCCCCTTGAGGATGCCCTCAGTATCACCAACCTGAAAACCGGTCAATCTGGACCGGAAGAAACAGATCAGGTCCCGTAAACCGTCGTGGTTGACATCTATGGGCCACCTTAGACAAAAGGCCAGGCTTTGTTCATCTCCTGTGCGTCCGAACGTGAGAGAGTTTCTGGCCACTTCACCCGGGGCATAAAATCCTTCGGTTGAGAGGATGGCCACAGAAACAAAGCCCCTTTTCCAGGGGATAATTATATTTCGGTGAGTGAATGGCTTGATGTCGATTTGAACCTCTATCTTTTCGGGCTCTAAGATAGCAAAAAACGAGAGATTATTAACAACACCACAGATTATGTTATTCTGAGTATCCAGAAAGGTGGTGACATCGATCCACATACTGCTGCTCTCGTCATAATGAAATAGCTTCAATTCTTGCTCGTCGATGTAACTGATTCCGGTATAGTTAATGCACACTTCTATTTGTCCAGTGTACTCAGCTGTGGTCATCAGCTCATAATAGACAGGTGGTTCACCCAGCTTAAATCCTGTGGGCAAAGGCACTCCTTCTTCAGATGTGAACAGACTGGTTAGACCGGCTTCGGTGACCTCCGTGAAGGTGACAGTCGCAGGAGGCAGGTTCACAACGATGTTGTTACCTTCAGGTGTATTTATATAAGGGGCTTGCGAACCAGTATGCCTTTCATCATGATGAAACATCGGCCATGGGGTGCTTGCCAATCCCCCTGAACAGGTGTCGATCGCATAGAGGTTGTCATCGAGCGACCCAACATAGACCGTCCCATCGCTGCCTACGGCGGGAGAGGACCAAACCCCGTCGCCAGTAAGAAACCTCCACCTCTCTGTTCCATCAGAGTTTATCGCATAGAGGTTGAAATCCCCTGACCCAACATAAATTGTCCCATCAGCGCCTACAGCCGGGGACGAACCCACCGGATTTCCTGTCGGAAAAGCCCACTGCTGAGTTCCATTTGGATTGATCGCATAGAGTTTGCCGTCGTGTGATCCAACATAAATTGTCCCATCAGTGCCGATCGCTGGGGAAGAATATACATCACCGCCAGTCGGAAAAGCCCACTGCTGAATTCCGTTTGGATCTATCGCATAAAGATTATTATCATTTGATCCAACATAAATCGTTCCATTAGCGCCGATGGCCGGAGAGGAATCCACCGGATCTCCTGTCTGAAAAGCCCACTGCTGAATTCCATTTGGATCTATCGCATAAAGTTTGCCATCGAACGATCCAACATAAATTGTCCCATCAGCGCCGATGGCTGGAGAGGACCTTATCTGACCTCCAGTGGAAAAATCCCATTCTAAAATACCGTAAGGATTTATCGCATAAAGTATACCGTCGTCCGCTCCAACATAAATCATCCCATCGGATCGGATGGCCGGAGAGGACTGCACAACATGTCCAGCTTGAAAAGCCCACAGCTGAATCCCGTTTGGATCGATCGCATAGAGTTTGCTGTCGTGTGATCCAACATAAATCGTCCCGTCAGTGCCGATGGCTGGTGAGGACATAACATCATCTCCAGCCTGAAAAGCCCACTGCTGTGTTCCATCTGGATTGACTGCATAAAGGTGGTTATCGTTCGATCCAACATAAACCGTCCCATCAGCGCCGATCGCCGGGGAGGACCATACGAGATCATTAGTTGTGAATGTCCACTCCAAAGTCCCGCTCATGTGGACTGAACCAGAGTGCATTACATCATGATGAAACATAGGCCAGGGAGTGTCAGCCAATCCTCCTGAACTATCATTGATTGCATAGAGGTTATAGTCGATGGATCCAATATAAACTGTTCCATCAGAGTCTATTGTCGGAGAGGATTGCGCAGCCCCTATGTATAAAGGCAGCCACTTCTGGGTCCTGTCGGGATTTATTGCATAAAAATAGCCATTATCCGAGCCAAAATATATTGTCCCATCAGCGCCGATCGCCGGGTAGGAACGTAAATCACCCCCAATCGGAATATCCCATTGCGGGCTTCCGTCCGGGTTGACTGCATAGAATTTTCCATTATCTGCACCGATGTATATCGTTCCGTCAGGACCGATGGCCGGAGAAGACCTTACCGCATCCCCAGTGACTAGAGTCCGCTGCCATTGCTGGCTCCCATCCGGATTTACCGCATACAAGTTGCCATCATACGAACCAAAGTATATTGTCCCGTCAGCACCGATCGCTGGGGAAGACCAGATATGAGAGCCAGTTTGAAAAGGTTGCGTCCATACAGGGTTGCCGTTTGAATCTATCGCGTAGAGGTTGTAATCGAACGAGCCGATGTATATTGTCCCGTCAGCGCTGATAGCCGGAGAAGAACGCACCCAATTCCCAGTTGGGAAAGCCCACTTTAAAGTACCGTTAGGGTCAATCGCATACAGGTTGTGATCGTCCGACCCCACATATATCGTCCCATCACAACCAATGGCTGGCGAGGATTGTACTAATCCTCCTGTTTGAAAAGGCTGGGACCATTTTGGAGTGCCGTCTGGGTTGACTGCATACAAGTTGCCATCGTTCGACCCCACATATATCGTCCCATCAGTGCCGATGGCCGGGGAAGAACGCACGGGACCTCCTGTCTGGAAAGGCAGGGACCATTTTGGAGTGCCGTTTGAATTGATCGCATACAGGTTGCCATCGTCCGACCCCACATATATCGTCCCATCAGAGCCTATAGCTGCAGAGGACCACACCCAACCTCCAGTCGGAAAAGTCCACTTCTGGGTTCCATCCTGTGCTCGTAAAGGACTCGCAGAGAAAATAAATAAAACAGCTGTAAGGATTGCCCCATACAAAATTTGATAACTTTTTTTACATCTCATGACTTTAACCCTCCTTTTAATGTTTTAAAGTAGAGCTCAACTTTGCCTCTTGGTGAAAAGAGATACTTTCAAAAAGCATAAAAATATCTTTTTCCCTGTTGCTGAATCTTTTCCCCTTTTTCGCTTTGCTTATTCAAGCTGGAAAGCGTTGTTTTTATATCACAAAAAAAAGCAATACTCAATAAAAGAAATTATTTGGCGACATAATTGGGATTAAATTTCCGATTCAGGGGAAGACTTTTAAAAATTTGAGATTTTTGGGATAATAGGATTAAAAGTTAGCCTCTAAAGAAGAAACAGACAGGTAGTTCAAGAGAACATTGGCAGAAAAAGGAAAGAAAACAATGAAGAACCCTCGAAAAGCAAAGATATTAGTCGTGGATGATGAGGAAAACATCCGAAAATCTCTGAAGATGATCCTGGAATACGAAGGGTATAGTTTTCTCGAAGCCGCGGACGGCGAAGAAGCTCTGAATAGGCTGGAGGAGACAGTGGGATTAGACCTTGTTTTGCTGGATGTCAAACTCCCGGGCAAGGATGGGCTGGAAGTCCTGGAAGAATTGAAAAAAAAGCCATATGCTCCTGAGGTGATCATGGTGTCCGGTCATGGAACGATCAAGACCGCAGTCGATGCCACAAAATTAGGCGCTTTTGATTTTCTGGAAAAGCCTCTTCACAGAGAGAGAGTGCTGCTGAGCATCAGGAATGCGTTGAATCAGAATAAGCTATTGAAAGAGTGTCAGGACTTAAGGACAAAGGCTGAGAAAAGATACGAGCTGGTCGGGAATCATCCTTCGATGAAAAATCTCTGGAAGGAGATCTTGAAGACCGCTCCCACAAATGCTACGGTCCTTGTCTACGGGGAGAGTGGAACAGGAAAGGAGCTCATTGCCAGAGCTATCCATAAAAACAGTCTGCGGGCTAAAGAGAGGTTCATCCAGGTGAACTGCGCAGCCATTCCCGAGGAGCTTATTGAGAGTGAACTCTTTGGGCATGTGAAGGGAGCTTTCACCGGAGCCACGGAAAAAAAGGCAGGCAAGTTTGAACAGGCAGACGGAGGGACCATCTTCCTGGATGAGATCGGTGATATGAGCTTGAAGACGCAGTCCAAGGTTCTGCGTGTTCTTGAAGAAGGAGAGATTCAGAAGGTTGGCTCGAGCATGATCAATAAGGTGGATGTCCGAGTCATCGCGGCGACCAATAAAGATTTGAAAGAGGAAAAGAAAGAGGGAAGATTTCGCGAAGATCTTTTCTTCCGGCTGAATGTGATCCCGCTCTACTCCCCTCCGTTAAGAGAGAAAAAAGAGGATATTCCTTTGCTGGTTGAATACTTCAGTAAGATTTATGCAGAGGAAAACAATTTCAAACAGAAAGAATTTTCCAAGGAGGCCATTGAGGCCATTAAGAAGTATCACTGGAAAGGGAATGTTCGGGAGTTGAAGAATGTGGTGGAAAGATTGCTCATTATGACAGAGGCTGATAGAATAGAAATGAAAGATTTACCCGAGCAGATAAGAGGAGAAGTCCAGACATATCTTCCTGACGTTAAAGGGATCAAGACGCTGAAAGAATTCAGAGAACAGGCAGAGAAGGACTTCATCATTTCCAAGCTGAAAGAGAACGATTGGAATATCTCCCAGACGGCAAGAGAGATCGACACGCCGCGGAGTAATCTTTATAAAAAATTAGAGCATTTTGGCATAAAAATAGAGGCTGGAGTAGGCGAGGCGGTTGCTCCTTCTTCTCCTCAAGAGGAGTAAGGGGAGGAAAGTCCGAACTCCACAGGGCAGGATGGTCGCTAACAGCGACTCCGAGCGATCGGAGGAAAGTGCCACAGAAAACACACCGCCTCAGAAGATGAGTGTTCCACTCCTCTTATGAGGTAAGGGTGAAAAGGTGAGGTAAGAGCTCACCGTCCTGGTGGTGACATCAGGAGCTTGGCAAACCCCATCCGGAGAAAGACCAAATTGGCCCATTGAGAGGCGGCCCGTCTCATGGGGCGGGTAGGTCGCTCATCCCCTTGGGCAATCAAGGGGTTAGATAAATAACCGCCCCCGCCGAAACTTCGGCGGGAACAGAATTCGGCTTACGTCCTGCTCCAGCCTTTAATTTATAATTTAGGGACGTTCCCCAAAGTACCACCTCACATAATCAAATCCTTTTTTTCAATTCCTAAGGGAAACATATCCATTCGTTTTCACATGATTTTGGGATCAAGGGACGGCTGAAGGGAAAACGCTTTTATCAACACAATTGACAGAGAGAATTGGTTCACGTGAGATGGTAGCTTGGGGAACGTCCCTAAATTACCAAAGAGTTAGAGCAATAAGCTCTTCTGCATCTCATTTATTTACAAACACATCAAGTAAACATGAAGGATTTAATGAGCTAAGGTGGTACCTTGGGGAACGTCCCCAAATTAAAGGAAGGGGCTGATGGCCTGTTGGATGAGGATAAGGATATTTCTGGGATACAGGCCCAGTTGAAGCACGCCATAGAGACAGAGGAAAAGGACGAGGAAGAGGGCGGGATTTTCCACCACTATATCGACTTCTCGTGAAGGCTCCCGCATGTACATGTAAACGACGATTCTCAAGTAGTAAAACACAGATATGAGACTAGCCAGGACTCCGATAATCACTAATGGGACAAGGCCCTGTTTGACGGCCGAAGAGAAAACATAAAACTTCGCCAGAAAGCCTCCTGTGGGAGGGAATCCGGCCAAAGAGAGCAGAAAGATAGTGAATGTGGCTCCGATCCATGGATATTTGAACCCGATCCCTGCATAATCTTCAAGCTCAAGGTATTCCTTGTCTTTTTTACTCAAAGCGATTATAGCGGCAAACGCACCCATATTCATGAAGAGATAAACCGTCAAGTAAAAGACGAGGCTCGAGTTATCCTGAGCCAGGATGGCCACGAGCAAGTACCCGGCATGGGCGATACTGGAATAAGCCAGGATTCTTTTCACGTTGGTCTGACGCAGGGCTATGAGGTTCCCGATGACCATGGTGAGGACACTGATGATCCAGAGAAGCACAAAAATGGATTGAGTATTGATGGCTGTTTTCCAGTAGGGAAAGAATATCCGCAGCAGGATAGCGAATCCGGCTGCCTTGGGGACGACAGAGAAGAAGGCGGTTATCGGAGTGGGTGCGCCTTGATAAACATCCGGAGTCCACATGTGAAAGGGGACCACAGCGATCTTGAAGCCGAAGCCGATGACGATCAAGCCCAGGCCTATGAGTGCCATCAGGCTCAGTTCAGCTTCCCTGCTGAAGTACTGGATGATTGTCGGGATGTGAGTTGAACGGGAAGTCCCGTAAAGAAGTGCCAATCCATAGAGGAGAAAAGCAGTGGCAAAGCTTCCCAGCAGGAAGTATTTAATGGCCGCCTCTGAAGACTTTTCATCCTTTCTCATCAGGCCTGAGAGTGCATAGCTGGAAATGGAAAGGACCTCCAGCCCCAGGATTATGACCAGCAGATCAGGAGATGAAACCATGATCATCACTCCTGACAGAGCCAGGAGAAGGAGAGCATAGTACTCTCCGTAGTTTGTATCCTGGAGAGCGATGTATTTCATCGAGAGAAGAATGACAAAACCAGTCGAGAGGAGGAGAATAAAGGTGAAAAAGAGGGAGTACTTATCCAGGAGGAGATTCCCGTCAAAATAAAAGTAGGACTTGTTCCAGAACTGAATACACAGAAACGCACAAATAACAATAAAACTGAGCGAGATGTAGGCCAGATAGTCTTTGTTTTCCCTCTTGAGAAAGACTTCCAGAATCAGGACAGCAAGGGCAACGAAGACGATGACTAAAAGAGGGAGCAGAGCTAAAAAGCTGTTCATTGCGTCAGTTCTTCCTTTTCCTTATTTTTTTCTTCAGTCGTTTCATTTTCCGTCTTCTTCACCCGCTCTTGTGTCTTTTCCACTTTAGAGAAATAAGCCTTCTGGTTGTTGAATCTGTTCAGGAGCTGAGTGACGGAGCTGTCCATTTTTCTCAGGAAAGGCTTGGGATAGATGCCCATCCAGAACATCATGATGACGATCGGAATAAGATAGGCGATCTCTCTCTTGTTGATATCTTTAAAAGAAAGAATCTTGGTGTTCGTGATCGGTCCCTGCATCACTCTCTGGAACATCCAGAGAAGGTATCCGGCAGCCAGTATGACTGTGGTTATCCCCAGAATGGCGAAGATTTTATTGGCTTTGAAGATTCCAAAAATGCACAAAACTTCTCCGATAAACCCGTTGAGTCCGGGAAGGCCGACAGACGAGAGCATGCAGATGAGGAAAAATGCGGAAAAGACCGGCATTTGCTTACTGACTCCGCCATAGTCCTTTATGAGGCGTGTGTGCGACCTCTCATACAGGATTCCCACGATCAAAAACAGGGCACCGGTGCTCAACCCGTGGTTAAGCATCTGGTAGATGGCTCCTTCCGTGGCTTCGATATTCAGGGCAAAAACAGCCAGCATGATCAGCCCCATGTGGCTGACACTGGAATAGGCGACAAGTGACTTCACGTCTTTTTGGATCAGTGCCATCATCCCGCCGTATATGATTCCGATCAGGCTGAGCACAGCCAGCAGGGGAAGAAATTTAATCACCGCACTCGGGAAAAGGGGCAGGGCAAAACGGAGGAAACCGTATGTTCCCATTTTCAAGAGTACGGCGGCCAGAATGACTGAGCCTGCCGTTGGGGCTTCCACGTGGGCGTCGGGAAGCCAGGTATGGAAGGGAAACATTGGTACTTTTATAGCGAAAGCCAAAGCAAAGGCTAAGAAGAGCCATATCTGAACATTGGGATTCAAGGCGAGGTTATGAAAATCAAACAGGTTGAAAGAATATGTGCCTGTCGCCTTGAAATAAGCTGAGTAGAGGTAAAAAATAGCCACCAGCATCAACAGGCTTCCTATCATCGTAAACAGGACAAATTTGATCGTGGCGTAAATCTTGCGGTGGCCACCCCACACACCGATCAGGAAGTACATGGGGATCAGCATAGCCTCCCAGAATACATAAAAGAGGAACAGGTTGAGTGCGACAAACACGCCGATGATTCCCGTCTCGAGCAAGAGCATGAAAATCATGTATTCCTTCACTCTCTTCTGGATGTAAGTCCAGGAAGAGAGGATGGCGATGGGCATCAGGAAAGTGGTTAGCAGAACGAGAAAAAGGCTGATTCCGTCTATCCCGACATGGTAGTTGATGCCGTATCCGAGCCAGACGCTTTTTTCAACGAACTGCGGGTCAGGAGTCTGGGAGTTGAAATTGAAGTAGAGAAAGAGAGAGATGATGAAGGCAAGGATGGATACAGCCAGAGCAATGGTGCGGTGAAGATTTTCTTTTTTCCTGTGGATAAAAATGAGCAGGAAGGCACCTGCCATCGGGAGGAAAGTGACTACGCTCAGTATTGGAAAATTCATTTTTTAAAATATTATCAAATAGCCTAAGAAGATAATAACTCCGATTAAAAAGATCAAGGCATAATCCTTGATCAAACCGCTCTGGAAATAGCTCAGGATTTTTCCAGAGGAGCCGGTGACTTTAGCTGTCCCGTTGACAGCGCCATCTATGATTTTTAAGTCAAAATTGTCATATATGATTTCCGAGCCTCTGACAGTCGGATTGACAAAGGCCGCATTATAGATTTCGTCCATGTAGTACTTGTTATACAGGAGTTTATAGATACGCGGGAACCGGGTTCTGAGCTTCTCCGGAATTCTTGGAGATTTGATGTAGAAGACCCAGGCAATGATGATCCCAAGAAATGCCACTCCTATCGATATTCCGATCAGTATCCATTCCAGATTATGGCTGATGTGAGCTTCATGACCACCTCTCAGCACTGGCTCCAGAAAATTCCCGAAGAAGTTGAGATTTTCGCCGGCAACAACGGGCAGCCCCACATAACCCGCAACCACAGAAAAGAAGGCGAGCAGGGCCAGAGGAATGGTCATGACGGGTGGAGATTCATGGATGTGCGCCTTGACTTCTGGAGCCAGCCGTTCCTGCCCATGGAATGTCAGAAAGATGAGGCGGAACATGTAAAAGGCTGTCATGACTGCGCCCAGGATTCCCAGAGCCCAGACAAAATAATAGCCGTTGGCATAAGCCGATGTGAGAATCGCATCCTTGGAAAAGAATCCGGAAAGAAACGGAACTCCGGCGATAGCGATCGCCCCGATGAGGAATGTGGAGTAGGTGAGAGGAATGTATTTCCTCAACCCTCCCATTTTTTTCATGTCCACTTCACCCGAGAGAGCATGCATGACGCTTCCGGCCGCCAAAAACAGGAGGCTCTTGAAGAATGCGTGCGTGTAGAGGTGAAACATTCCAGCCCCATAAGCGCCCACACCGCAGCCGATAAACATGTATCCTATCTGAGAGATTGTCGAATAAGCCAGAACTCTCTTAATATCGTTCTGGGTCAAAGCCATTGTGGCGGCATAGACTGCTGTTACCGCGCCCACGATAGCGACGATTTGAGCCGCTGTCCCGGATAAAGAATAAAGGAGATTCATCCGGGCGACCATGTAGACTCCGGCTGTGACCATTGTCGCCGCGTGGATGAGGGCGCTGACAGGAGTCGGGCCCTCCATGGCGTCAGGAAGCCAGACATAGAGAGGAATCTGGGCGGATTTTCCAGTGGCTCCGACAAACAGCAGGATAGCGATTAAAGTGGCCAAACCCTGGGTAACGGCTCCTCCGCCGATAGCCTCATTAATGGCGGTAAATTCGCCGCTTCCGATGTGGATAAAGATGAACATGATACCCAGGAGAAATCCCGCATCGCCTATCCGGTTGACGATGAACGCCTTTTTACCCGCATTTGCGGCTGAGTGTTTCTCGAACCAGAAGCCGATCAGTAAATAGGAGCAGAGACCCACACCCTCCCATCCGACAAACATCAGGACAACGTTTGAGGCCATAACCAGTATCAGCATGGCAAAGGTGAAGAGGTTGAGGTAGGTGAAATAGCGGGTGTATCCCTCGTCATCAGCCATATAGCCGACCGAGTAGACATGAATGATGAATCCCACGCCGCTCACAACAAGAGCCATCACCGCGGACAATGGGTCGAACTGAAGCGAAAGATTGACGTTGAAACTTCCGGCATTGATCCAGGAAAAGATGTTTTTGACCAGAGGATAGCTTTCATGGGAGGTCTGAAGAAGCCCCATAAAAGAGATGGCTGCGATGAAGAATGACCCGAAAACTGCGAAGCAAGCCTGGAATGACACATATTTTTTGGGGAGTTTTTTCCCGAACACAGCCAGAATAAAGGTGCTCAGGGCAGGCACAAAAGGAATCAGCCAAAAAATATCAGTCATTTTAACCTTTCATTAATTTGATGTCTTCAGTTTTGATGGTCTTCTTCTGTCTGAAAATAAGCAGAATGATGGCCAAGCCCACGGCGGCTTCAGCCGCAGCCACGGTGATGATAAAAAAGACGATAACCTGTCCGTCTAAAGAATTTGCGGACCTTGTCAACGCGATAAAGGCCAGATTGGCGGCGTTGAGCATGACTTCGACTGCCATGAACATGGTGATCAGGTCTCTTTTGATAAAAAAAGCAACGGCTCCCAGAACGAAGAGGATGACACTCAGAATCATGAAGTAATTTGCAGGTATCATACTTTTTCTTTCTTTTTAACCAATACGATAGCGCCGACAAGAGCGGCGATAATCAGAATCGAAGTGATTTCAAAGGGATAAAGATATTTCGTGAAAAGCAGTCTTCCCAGGCTGACAGGACCCGCTTCTAACGTTTCGGTGGAAACCGGAAGAGTGAAGGCGGCTTTAATGGCAACGACCAGCTCGATAATCAGAACCACACCCAGCCCGAGTGAGAGATAGAGGGTCCATTTCTTTTTTTCAGGGGGGATACCCGTGCGGATATTGATCATCATGATGACAAAGATAAAGAGTACCATGATTGCGCCGGCATAGATGATGATTTGGACCACAGCGATGAACGGTGCCTCGAGAAGCCCGAACAGACCGCCCAATGAGGCAAAGGCCACGATCAGGAAAAGGGCGTTATACGCCTGGTTTTTGGAAATAATCATCCCCAGGACTGAGCCGATACACAGCGCAGCCAGTAGGAAAAAGAGAAAATAGCCCATTTTTTAAGTTTTTCATTATATTTTTTGAAGCAAGATAATGTCAAGGAAATTTTATATATATAAAATATTTTCATTTTTTGTGGATTTTTTTGACAAAGACAGGAGTTTTGTTATAATAGGCTCGTAGCGCGGGGTAGAGCAGTCTGGTAGCTCGTCGGGCTCATAACCCGGAGGTCGCTGGTTCAAATCCAGCCCCCGCTACCAACCTATTTCCTCCGTTTTTCCCTTATTATTCTTGTAGCTTCCGTTTTTCTCTTTTTAGCATCCATACGCATAATTAGGCGATTTTTAGCAAATTTGGTGACAAAAGGGAAGGTCAATATTTAATATGACTCTTTCTTCAACAGCCCATTTACTTGCTTCCCAAGGAATCTCTATTTGAAAGCACTTAGGAGTCCCGAAGTTCCCATCCCCCCTACCTGTCCAAAGCCCATTGACTCTTCTTGCTCCCAGTGATACTCTCTTTCCGCATAAGCAGTGGAGGGATAAATGAACAACAGAACTAAACTCATTTCAATAGTCCTATTTCTCTTAGTCCTTATACTGCTTGTATCCTGCAAAAAACAAAAGGCTGAATGGAAAGGAATAATCGAGGAAGTGGATGGAGTAACTATTGTTAAGAATCCTAAGGAGCCGATGTGTGGAGAAGAGGAATTCCAGCTCGAGGAAGAGTTGGTTATTGGGAGGGACATAAAGGATGCAGATCCATTTCTGTTGATAAGCTATATTGCCGTGGACGATGAAGAGAACATCTATGTTTCTGATACGAGAGAATGCCATATCAGGGTGTTCGATAAAGATGGGAATCCTTTAAGAACGATCGGTACAAAAGGAGAAGGTCCCGGAGAATTGATGTTTCCTAGTTATATACAGATTTACTCTCAGAAAGAAATTGTGATTCAAGCCCGGGTTTTCCTCCATTTTTTCTCATTACAGGGCGAATTTTTGAGGCGACTTAACATAAGTTCCATTCGGGGACCTATTGTTAATTCCGATGGAAATATAATAGCATGTGAAGGTATTAGCCTGAATTCAGGGAGTGAGCAGAAACGTATCCTCAAAATGTTCGATTCCGAATTGAATCCGATTAGGACAATAACAACCAGTCTGCTAGAAACCAAAATGCCAGAGGTTCATTATTGGGAAATGCGCTGGGGCTATATTCCGATCCATTGGGGTGTTTCCAAAGAAGGTAGTTTTATTTGGGGAGATAGAACAAAATATGAAATAAATGTGCTCTCGAGAGAGGGAAAACTGATAAAAAAAATCATAAAAGACTGCATACAAAGAAAAATGACAGAGGAGGATAAAAAAAGATTAATGGATGAATGGTTTGATGGTAATCCTCCTCCCCCTGGATATACATTCGAATTTCCTAGATATTTTCCTGCCTTTCACAGTTTTGCTTGTGATGATGATGGAAGTATCCTCGTAGGGACATATGAGGAAACAGAAGATGGAAAGGAATATATTTATGAGTTGTTTGATTCTCAAGGAAAATACATAGCGAGAATACCACACAGGCTCAGAAATTTCATATTAAAAAAAGGAAAAATCTACACAATAGAAGAGGATGAAGAAGGATATTATTTAGTTAAGCGATATAAAGTCATTTGGAAATGTTAACCATATGGAACCCAAATCCTCAAAAGCCATGGTTTCCCTGGATTGATAAAAATTTATCTGTGTTGGTGTACAATGAATTTCTTAGAAAGTTATGAATTCTTATTCATAACTCTATCTTGTCTTTTTTTAGCATGGGATGATTAGCGATGAGCAGTCTGGGACCCTGGTCAGACATGTATATCTGAAGCATTCCCATCGAACACAACAGTCTTCGTTGTCTTCTCGCCTGCGACACGCACTTCAAATGTCCGTGGAACTGGTGGAAGCAGGTGCGATCCACGTGCCATGCGAAGAGTCAACCGGCGCTCTGCGTTGCGCCAGCCCATCTCGATCCACATCCTCTTCCCTTCCCGGTAAGCGAATGTCTTTCCATCATCCTCATAGAGGGTGGATGAACCGTTGGCGCCGGGATAGATAACAAGAGTCAAGGGTGTATCCACCGGCTCATCCGCATACTGTTTCACGGAGCCGAGGGGGAGGATCGTTCCCGCCCGGACATGCAGCGGCATGGTTTCAAGGTCGACTTTGCGGTCGATTTCACGGCCTCCTTCCACTCGGGCTTCAGTCCAGAAGTCGAACCACACACCGCGCGGCAAATACAGACGACGGCTCGAGGCACCTTTTTCAACGACCGGCGATACGAGCAAGTCCGGCCCCCACAGGTACTGATCGCCCCGGGCAACCGCTGCCGGGTCATCGGGATGGTGTAGCCAGAGTGCGCGGATTATTGGCAGGCCTGTGTCGCAGCATTCTTGCGCGGCTGTATAAGTATAGGGCAGAAGCTGGTATCGAAGTTCGAGATACTTCTTGAGAATCGGTTCGACACGAGGATTCTTCAACTCCTCAGGATTCGGATTAAAGGTATCGGTCTCTTTGGGACCACCATCGCCTCCATCCCAGCCCCACGGAAGCCGCAGGTGCCAATGCCGGCCGTGCGCCCGGAAGGAGGGACAGAAGGCCCCGAACTGGAACCAGCGAACATGCAGTTCTCCTGTGTATTCCGATGTGGGAATGAATCCCCCGATGTCCGTGCCCCAAAAGGGAATGCCGGAAAGACCGGTATTGACCGCTACCGGCACATGTGTTCGAAGCGTTTCCCAGCGCGACCGGACATCACCGGACCAGAGGAACGCAGCATAGCGCTGCATGCCAGCATAGCCATTGCGGTGCAGGGCAAAGGGCCTTTCGTTCGGACGCCACAGCAGGGAACCCTCCCAGTACATCCGATGACGATTCAGGCGGGATGCTGCATCAAGGCCGTCACCTTGATCCGGCCAGAAGCCATCGACACCAACGTCGAAAAGGGATTTGTGATAGGGCCAGTAACACGGCACGCTGCGGTCTGCGGGCCATCGATCGTCTTCTGTCCGGCCGCTGGGAACTGCATCTTCAGGATCGCATGGTTCATGCACAGTGCCCGTGAGCCGGCGGCCCTCAATAACGATATGCAGTACGACCCGAAAGTGCTGGTTGTGCAGTGTTCCGATCATGCCTTTCGGGTCTGGGAAGTTGCCGCTGTGCCATGTGAACTCACCGTTGCGTGTGTTCCATCCGGACGGGCAGAACTCCGTACCCAGATAGATCAACGCATCGCACGGAAGTTTCTTCTCCCGCATCGTCCTGGCGACGCTCAAAACCTCTGCCGGGCCTTCGAGTGTCCTGTGCGACTGCATGTATCCGAATGTCCAGAGTGCCGGCAGTTCAGGATATCCGGTGATGCGTGCGTATTCCCGCAAGATCTCCTTCGGATCGGATGAGTTCACGACAAAAATATCCAAAGGAAGGCCGTCACCGAATGGAGTGATTTTCCCTTCGGAACCAGTGAAGTCGAACGAGCCCAAGGGATAATGTATGAACATGCCCCACCCGTCCGTGCCCACAAGCCACTGGATCGGCGCACGGCCGCCATGGGTGGCGAGCTTATAGCCTCTCTGTCCACTCCGCATTCTGTCCACAGTGCCTTTCCGGTCAAACTGCGGCCCTCCCTGCCCGAGTCCGAGCAGAGGTCCCTTGCTCAGCAGAAACGACATGCCTGCCTCCTGCTTATCGAGCGTTAGCCTCTGCATTGTCCGACCCGAACGTGTCTCGACATGCAGGGTTGGGGGCTCAGCCGTGAACCGCACTACCAGGCTGCCTGCGCTTATGGGATTGAATTTCTCAAGTTCCCGGCAATGCGCAAGCGGCGATCCCTCGCTCTCGCTTCCCAGGGCACCATCCACCGGAAGAGAGGACACGCTGCCGTTTTCGATAGGTTGCACTGTGAGGCGGACCGTTGAAGGGCTCAAGGCATAGACGCCTATTTCTACAGGCGAGCCGGCAACTACGATATCTTGGGATTGACCGCGGATAATACTTTTCGTCAGGAAAAAACCAGCGCCCGCAACTCCCAGGCGCTTCAACGCGTCTCGGCGGGAAATCGGGTCCGGTATTCGGTAT
>Ga0180438_10005935_pt1 | contig 16739 bp, 9 predicted proteins | sample SS_ome_12_FD_132455 | JGI IMG/M metagenome (GOLD analysis project Ga0180438, IMG submission 132455) | Hypersaline lake sediment archaeal communities from the Salton Sea, California, USA - SS_3_D_2 metaG | ecosystem: Environmental > Aquatic > Non-marine Saline and Alkaline > Hypersaline >...
CGTGAATGCTCTGGTAAGCATCGGGGAGCCGGCCATCGACCCGCTCATCCGCTCTCTTGATCACCACAGTGCTGCCGTGCGCGGTGCGGCGGAGGAAGCACTCACCGCCATTGGGCCACCGGCAATGGAAGCGCTCGTCGCTGCCCTGCGGACCGAAGACTGGGATCTGCGACGCCGCATTGCCCAGATTCTCGGCCAGATTGGGCATGAGAGCCTGGCCGAACCCCTCGTGTCGGTGCTCAAAGACGCCGATCCTGGCGTGCGGGCGCGCGCGGCGGAGATACTGGGTCGGCTGCGGCAGGAGCTGGCAGTCGAACCACTGGTGCAGGTGGCACAGGAAGACAACGACGAGTATGTGCGGCGCGCAGCCATCAAGGCATTGGCCGGGCTGAGCAGTGAACGCGCTGTCGTTCCGCTGATTGGGCTGTTGGGCGACGTCCAGCAGCGAGACATCAGCGCCGTGGCACTGAGCGAGATCGGGGAAGCCGCGGTCGAGCCGCTCATCCAGGCCATCTACGACAACTCGGATCCGGCTTTTCAGGAAGCTGCGGTGAGAGCACTGAAGACAATAGGGACCCGCCAGTTTGGGCTGTCAGGCCTGCCGGGCGTTGCACAGGTCTATGTCCAGCTCTTCGAGGGACGCCCATCAACGCCAGAGATGATTGACCTGCTTGAACAGGTCAACTGGTGGGAACCAGCTCAGGAGCTGCTAGCAGTCTGCGGGGCCGCACAGACCCTGAGTCAGGCGCAGACACTGGAGGAAGTGGCGAACTGCTCGGAGGAGTTGACCTGGGTCGGAGGCCTCAAGAGCCCATTCCGCGCGCCCATGAAAAGCATCCTGTGGAACCTGAACAGCGTGGCGCAGAACGTGCGCCTTTATCTAGAGGCCGCAAGTCGCGAGGGGCAGCGCGACGCGACGCTCAGTGCCATCAACACCATGACCGAGATCCAGCAGATGGTCAGCGAGCAACTGTTGCCGTTTGAGAGGACGCCCTTTGCCACCATTGTGGGTGTCTGGCGTACCCTCACCGAAAACGCAATCAAAGAACTGCGCGGGCGAGCCCAACTGGAGATCGCAGCTTTGCGTGCCGATCTGCCCATCGACAGGTCGTCATCGGCGGCCATGATCGTATTCCGGCTCACCAACGTCGGCGACAGCGCCGCACGGAATCTGAGCGTGACGCTGCGTCCCAGCGCTGAAGACGGCTTTGAGCTCATCGGAACACACGTGCAGCAACTTGATCCCCTGGGTACAGGTATGCAGCGGGACGTAGAGTTCTGGATCAGGCCCCGTGGCGCACACGAAGGGACGTATGTCTTTGAAGTCTCGTACGACGACGATGAGCGAAGCGGCCACTTTGCCCATACCAGTGGGCGCATTCGCTTCTTGCTTGTGGAAGAGCAATACCGCCCCATTCCCACGAGTCCCTACGTGATGGGTCCGCCGGTCAAGACTGAGCGCATGTTCTATGGGCGGCAAGCCGTGTTCGATTGGATCCAGGGCAATATCAGTGGCGCTGAGCAGCAGAACATCTTGGTGCTGCAGGGCGAGCGGCGCATGGGCAAGACGTCCATCCTGTACCAGCTGCTCAACCGCCCCCCCTCCCCACAGCACACCGCCGTCTTTTACAGCCTTGAACTCACTATCATCAACTCTTTGGCCGACGTGCTCTACGACCTGGCGATGAAGATACAGGAGGGCATGGCATCTCGGGGACTGCACGTGCCGGCCCCGGTGCAGGCCGATTTCAATGAGGACGCTCAGCGCTCAGTGCAGCGCTTCTTGGACCGTGCGGAAGATGCCTTGGGAGAGCGCAGGCTATTGATCATGATCGATGAGCTCGATATCATGATCTCCAAGGTGGAGCAGCAGATACTGAGCGATGACGTGTTCCATCTGCTGCGGGGCTTGTGGCAACACCGCGACAAGATCGCCTTCATCGTCACAGGGGCCTACAAAGTGCGCGAGATGCTCGCAGACAACCGCTCCATTCTCTTCCACGTCGCCAAATCCTACACCATAAGCTACCTCGATCGCAGCGATGCCGAAGCGCTGATCGTCGAGCCTGTAGCCGAGCACCTGACCTATGATAACATGGTGGTCGACAAGATCATGCGTGTCACCGCCTGCCACCCCTATTTCATCCAGTACATCTGCGATGAGTTGGTGAAACTGGCGCAAAAGATGCGCAAGAACTGGGTCTACCTGCCGGACATTGACGTTGTTCTGCAAGAAGTCATTCAGGACGACAATGCCGTGCTGCGGAGCACCATCTACGATCCACTCACCCAGGCAGAGCGGAGGGTGTTGGCCGCTCTGGCCAGCGTGACGGACGACCGACGCATACTGGTGCCCGCCGATGCGCTTTCTCAGATACTGGACCGTCTCGACCTGACCATCTCGGGGAAGGAACTGCTAAATGCCCTACACAGGCTCCGCGAACGAGATCTAGTCATTGAGAGACGCATGGGTCAGACACTACAGTACGGGTTTAAGATGGATCTGATCAGGATGTGGTTGCAGCAGAACGACATGCTGCTACGACTAAGCCAGGAGGCGAAAATATGAGCCCAAACAAGGACAGCTTGGAAGTCAATCCCTATTTCTATGGCGTGCCCGTTCGAGACCCGCAGGACTTTTATGGGCGCGGCGATCAATTGCAGACCATCTTCGAAGCCCTGACCAAGACCGAGTCGGTGTCGGTAGTGGGCGAGCGTCGCTCGGGCCGAACTTCCCTGCTGTTCTACCTGATGACGGAGGCTGCACAGCCTCGGTATGGCTTCAGCAGCGATGACTTTGTCTTCATCTACCTCGACCCGCAGCTGGGCATCCGCGACCCAGCGGAGTTCTTCGGCGAACTGGCGGACGCGCTGGCAGAGAGTGTTCCTTCAGCTGCGCCGGTTCTGCAGGGTGAGGTAACAGCGCGACAGATCCGCGCTGCTCTGAAGGATCTCCAGCCGCGCCACCTGGTGCTCCTGGTGGACGAGTTCGAAAGGGTCATCGGCAACGAGAACTTCCCGGTGGATTTCTTCCACTTTTTGCGCGGGATCTCGATCGAGCATGAAGTGCGCTACGTGACTTCCACGACCAAGCGTCTGAGCGACTGCTACTGGGGTGAGTGGGAAGGCTCTCCCCTGTACAACGTGTTCCGGACAGTCAGGCTGGGTTCGTGGACTGCAGAAGAGCTGGATCACTTCCTGGTGACGACTTCCCAGCGCTCGGGTTCTCCCATGCATGCTTACAGGGAAGAAATCCTCCGCCTGGGAGGCCGCCTCCCATTCTATGTGCAGATCGCTTGCTCGCTCTACTTCGATGCCTGGCGCGAGAGAAAGGAGATCACCGCGCAGGACAGGATGGACATCAAACAACGCTTTGCTGAAGAGGCACGGCCGCACTTTGAACGACTGTGGCACAAAGTGCTGCTGCCACAGGAACAGGCAGCGTTGGTGGCTCTGGCACATGGCCACGAGGTACCTGATCCATCTGTTCTGCGAGAGCTGACATTGGAGGGCTATGTCTTGGACGGCCACATCTTTTCGTCAGCGCTGGCCAACTTTGTGCTGAGCCAGGAGGCCGAACCCCAGAAAGTTTCGGCCCCAGGCATGCAGCAGGAACCCACAGACATAGGCATCTGGGTGGACAGGAAGTCCGGCGACGTTTGGGTGGACGGCGCAAAGTGCGTCCCGCCGCTTACCAACCTCGAGTACAAGCTCTTGCTCTGCCTGTACGACAATGCGAACTGCATCTGTGACAAGTACGAGATTGTCGAAACGGTGTGGGCGGGAGAGTACCTCAAGAACGTGGATGACTCACGGATTGCTAAACTGGTCAGCCGGCTGCGCAATCGCGTCGAGGCCGACCCATCCCACCCGCGCTATGTCGTCACCGTCCACGGGCGGGGATACAAGCTGGTCACACCGTAGGAGGGCACAACCCCGCTGGCGTCATGCCATGCTGGCCTGGGCTTCGATTTCACTCAACTGCCTGATGAGGTGCGCGGCGGAGCGAAAGACGACCGCGTGCATGCCCAGCGCCTGAGCCACCACGGTGTTGCGCTCTTTGTCGTCCACAAAGAGGCATTCCCTCGGCGCTAACTCCATCTTGCGCAACGTAAGGGCAAAGATCTCAGGATCCGGTTTGCGCAAACCCACCCGCGCCGAGTTGACGATGACGTCGAACAGCCCGGTCAGGCCATTGTCCAAAAGCAATTCGTCCAGCAGCAGTGTGGCATTGCTGAGCAAGGCTGTGGCGTAGCACCTGTGCAGCCGCCGCGCCAGCTTCACCATGCGGCCGTTGAGCGCCTCATAGGCAAACGGGGTGTATTTGAAGGGCGCAAGCAGATCCGGAAGCGGTTTGCCTAGCTGCTCGCGTACCTGCTGCCAGTACGCGTCAGCCGAAATCCGACCCGTTGACACGGCCCGCCAGTGCTCGCTGGCGAAAAGCAGCCCGGTCAGCTCGCCCTCGGCCAGGCCCAACGCCTCTTCGCAGCGACGCAGCACAGCCTGACGAGGCCGCGTGTCGGTGAACACCCCACCATAGTCCAGGATTACGCCCTTCAACATGGCTCGCGCCATCCTCCCCCGAGCGAACTGCACCGCACGGCGAACGGCTCTGCTCCCCGCGGACGAAAAAGCGGAGCCGAGCGTTTCTCGGCTCCGCTTGGTTCCTCAGCAAGACGTGAGACTCTTACGGTGGCGTCAAGCCCTCAAACTCACTCAGGATGACGAGCAACTCCTCAACCCGTCTCTCAAGCTCGATGATCCTCGCCTCCAGCGCGCCAATGCGATCCTCCAAGCGCTCGGTGAACACCAAGGTGCCAAATTCCTCGGGCGCACTACTGGTGTTGGTACCCTCCCAGATCAGATAAGCATCCCAGCTGTCCCCGTCGTCATCGTCATGCAGCCCCACCGTAAAGCCCATGACCGTGCCAGAAATCGGGACACCGGACACCAGTTGTGCCATCGGAATGGCAGCCTCGACGTTGTATCCGCCTTCGTAGGTCAGTACGGAAGCGACGACGTCGACGGTCGGCTCCCCGCGGTCGGTGACAGAACCGTTGGCCACAATTGTGTACTGATGGTCGTCAGATCCCCAGGCTGCCTTGTCATTCAAGCCGTCAAGGGCAATCTCCACACCGTCGTCGCGCCACACCTCAGCACTGTCGGTCACAATGACATCATCGTGAACCTCTATGGCAAAGAACAGTGTGTCCTCACGCCAGCCGCTGCGGATGACGGCACTGAGGTCCGCGGTGCCGTCGATCTCACCCGAAAATGAGAAGGCTGTGTATCGATCCAGGTCGATGCTCTCCGCGCCGGGCCAATCACTGAGGTCACCGTTGATCTCGGGAGCAACTGTAAGCCGGGCACTGTGCAGGCTGCGGGTGGGAGCCAACTGGTACGCGGGTACCTCGAATCGCTGCACCGTTGCTGGGACTTGAGTGACGTTGGCGCCCAGTACTCTGAGACCGATGCCGACAATGCCTATCACGACGACTAGAGTGAGCACAAATCTCTTCACCTTAGCCTCCTTGGCCCGCGCGGGCGGACCACGCGCCGAACGAAGGGCTCAGCACTATCGCGAGATCCTGCTGGCCCGCACCAGAATATCGATAATCATGCGCAACAACCCTTCCAGTACCCCCACGCGCCTTTCCATGTCACTTAGTTGCTCCTCCGCACCTGGTGTGGGCGTCGGAGACACCGTGGGTGTGGGCGTGACCGTTGCCGTGGGCACAGCGGTGAAGGTTGGTGTCGCAGACGGAAGCAGCGTTGGCGTAGTCGTAGCAGTACCTGTAACCACCGGGCTCGGCGACGGTGTAGGCGAAATCCCCAGCGTGGGCGTGGCGGTAGGGGCGACCCCCGGTCCGTAGGTGATAACCAGTTTGGGCCTCAGGGGGAGGTTCGAATTCTCGGCGCTAGCAAACCATAGCGAACTGGTTGACTCGATTGAACGCAAGACCATACCATGGTTAGGCATACTGCCGTCGATCCAGCTCTGCACCAGCGAAGTGAGATCGAGGCCATACCACTTCTCTATGCTCCAGCTAGTGAACGAACTCTCCGGCTGGGCACAAAAGTCGGTGACCGGATCGTTGCCCCCTGGCTGGCCCCAGGTCTCTCCCTCTCGTGGCTGCTTCCATGTCGCTTCGCAGAACTCCACCGGGCGCCTCAGGCAGTGTGCCGTTACCGTGATGTCGGCGCCACCCCAACCCGTGGCGTAAAGTTGCAGCTTGGCCTCCCTGACGATGGCAGTGGCCGGGATAAACGATAGATCAAAACGCAGCAGACCGTAGTACGTGTGATCGTATCCCACGCGGAACTGATCCTCTACGCAGTGAGTGCTATCGGGAGCGAACTGGTGGATGTAGGTGTCATCGCTCCCCCAGTAGCCGGCGGTTCCCTCCTGCAGCGTGACTGTGGTCTCGGTCAGAACAGCTGTCGGTGTGGGAGTGAGGGTCGCGACTCCAGCGGGCGTGGGAGTGAGCGTAGCGACTCCAGTGGGCGTTGGCGTGACCGTCCTGGTCGGCGTGGACGTCGGTATGCTGGGTGTTGGTACTTCGGGAGCGGTATAGTCAATGACCAATTGCGGGCGCATTGAGATCGTTGGATAGTCAGAGCTGCCAAAGTAATAGACCGCCGGAATCGACCCCGCGCCGCGCAGGATCACTCCTTGGTTGCTCGATGGATTGGCGACCCAAGCGCGAACCAGCTCGCTGATGTCCAGCTCCACCCAAGTGTTGAGCGCCGCAACGCTTTTTGCCGCCGCCGGCTCCGCAGACCGGTCGACCGTGGTGTCATTGGCGCCGGGTATGCCCCATAGACTCCCCGTCGCTGCCCTGTCCCAGTTCGCCTGCGAGTCAACCCATGACCGAACGACCCGATGCAGTGTCAAGTTAAGGGACGCAGTGCTTTCACGATAGTAGGGATACAACCGCAGAACAGCCCCGTGAATCTCAGCGCCTTCAGGAATGCTGGCCAGGTTGAAGCGCAGCAAGCTGGAGTACACACTGTCGTTCTTGACGAGCACGTTGCCCTGGTACGAGTAATTGCCCGTCGGGCTCCAGGCACAGATGTAGGTATCGTTCGTGCCCTGGTATCCCTGTACCCCCTGCTGCAGCGTAAGCACGTTACGCCCACCGGGGAACGGTGTGGGCGTGTTAGTCGGCGTGAGCGTCGGTCCTACAGTGGGTGACGGTGCTGGCGGAGGCGTCCGCGTGCTTGTAGGAGACGGCACAACCGTCGCCGTGAGACTGGGCGTGGGTGTCGGGGGCACAATCGTCCCGGTCGGCGTGTGGGTAGCTGTGTGGGTGGGCGACGGCGTCGGCGTGGATGTCCCTGGCGTTGGCGTGATCGGAACCTCAGGAGCGGTATAGTCGAGCACCAGCTCTGGCCGCAGGGAGACGGTCTGGTACTCCGAGCTGGTAAAGTAGTAGATCACGGAAATGTTGCCCGAACCGCGCACGATCACGCCATGGTTGCTTTGTGGGTCGGCGATCCAGCCACGCACGAGGTCCGTGAGATCCAGATCGTACCACGTGTTCAGCGCCGACACTGACTGCTTAGCCGCCGCTTGCGCTGCACGGTCGACTGTGGTGTCATTGGCACCACCCAGACCCCACGGAATGCCGACGGCGGCGCGCTCCCAGTTCGCTTCGTTCTCCATCCAGGGACGGAGCACGCGATAGGCCTCGATGTCAAAGCTGGCGGCGTTGGCACGGTCGTAGGCGTACAGCCTGAGTGTTGCCTGGTTGACCGTCGAACCCCACGGAACGCTTCCAAGATCAAAGCGAAACAGAGTTTCGAGAACGCTGTCGTTCTTCACCCGCACGTTGGCCTGGTCTCCGAAGGTCTCGGCCGGCGTCCAGTACGAGACATAGGTATCTGAAGTACCTTGGTAGCCATTCACGCCCTGTTGCAGCGACACGATGTTGTGGCCGCCAGGGAACAGAGTCGGCGTGCTTGTGGGCGTGGGGCTGGGGCCTGGAGTCGGTGTCGGCGATGGAGGCGGCGTGTTGGTCCGCGTCGGCGACGGCCCGGGCGTTCGTGTTGCAGTACGCGTCGGCGTAGGCGTTGCCGGCGTGGTGGTGCGTGTGGGCGTCATCGTTGGCGGCAGTGTCTTGGTCGGCGTCGAGGGTGCAGGGGGTGGCCCTTCGGAGCTTACAATCAAGCGATGGATGATCTCATTGCCATCACCATTGCAGTCGATGCGAAAGTCAGTGCCACCGGGAAGGCCGTTGTTAAAATGGGCGTCGTCAACCTCCCACGTATAGTCCACCCAGGTCCCAACCCTGCCCAGCCCGGCCCCCTTTGTGATCTTGCGCTCTACCAGATTGCCGTAATAGTCCAGATATTCCAGCGACAGCGTGTCGTTGCCGGCGTTGACCAGCGTCACGTTGACCTTCCACGTGACTTGCCCTCCCGCGGCTCGCGGTGTCAGCCCGGCATGGCGGTAGCGGTCATCGACATCAAAGGACATGTACGGGTTACCGGTATCCTGATCTGTGCGCCGCGTGTTGAACCAGCCATAGATGTGCGCACGCGCCTCACCCGGCAGCTCCTTCTCCAGCCGCTCGCCGCGCAGTGGGACCGTGCGGCTGCCAGGCGCAGTGTCTGGGCGGTAGAGCCAGTAGTAAAAGTCCCCATGGTGCGGGCCGTAGGTGCGCACGACCCCGTCGCTGCCGGTCCACGTCGTGTCGCTGCCGTAGGTATCGCGCAACACAATCCACACATCCGGTGTGTTCTTGACGGTCCGTCCGAGGTGGGTCCGCACATAGTCGTGAATGGGGAAACCAGTGCGCTGCTCAGCCTCGTAGGTATCGGCAATATTGGGCAGCTGGATGTCGAACATGTAGGGATGGGTATGCAGGCCCTGCATGTAGAACCAGTACGAACCCTCAATGCCATTGCCGTGCTTCGGCTCATAGCCTGTGGGTATGAGTTCGTGCCACACTTCGGAGAACCCGGTAACCCCGCCCACCAACACGTTGTCAAGACGCACCTCGGCGCTTGGAACGTCCACCTCAAGGCCATTGACCTTCACGCCGGTCATCTTGGAGGGAAACGATGCCGCATGTTGGGCGTGTATATGGATGCCGTGCAACGTAGACTGCGTGAACTGCGGCGTGTTGGGGAAAGCCAAGTTGTGAGTCTCCATCACGCGCAGCACCCAATCGTCAAAAGCGCGAGTGTTGCCGGAGTAGTAGTTGCAGTTTCCAAAGTTCTTGCGCTCGTTGGTCTCTTCATCGGCGCCGGTCGCGATGAGCACAAAGGCCAGGTTGTAGAACTCTGGGTTGTTGTCATAGTGCTGGCCCATGGCCAGGATGAACTGATCGAACCAGTACTGCCACGTCAGGTCGCCAAAGCGCGGTGTGCAGAACGGCTTGCAGGGGCCCGCCGCGCCATCAGGGTCGTGGCAACTGGTCACGCTGCCACCCACTTCGGCCGCCACCCAGCCCGGGGTGAAGTTGATGCCGATGGATGTGTCGGTCTCCTCCATGGCCCAGGTCTCGATTGAGATGCCGACCGGCTTGGCGATCACCGTGCCATCGGGGAGCGTGACGCGCATCGACTGCGCATCCTTGATGTACTTATCCGTCCTGGCCCAGTTGTAGGCACCCTTGCCAGGGTTCAGCTCGTTCCATCTGAAGAACGTCCAGCCACCCAGCGCCCCATACTCAGGGTGGCCACGATACTCCTGGCGATAGCCCCACTTGTCCACGTAGGAGAAGAAATACTCGGGGTTGCCCCAATCGCCATTCATCCAGTCGAGCATGACGAAGATGACCGGAGGCATGTTTGCCGGGGAGGTCTCTGCAGCACCCGAGAGGAGGGGCGGTTCTGGCTCAGCAGGCACGAGTGTAGGTGAGGCGATGGGCTCCTCGGTGCCACACGATGTAAGCAGGAAGACCACAGCAGTGCAGAAGGCGAGCAACAACAAAGACGCGCAGAAGGTCAGCCTGAGATGCCGGGGCAGTCTACTGGGAGCGTCTCTTATCACCGGACAGTGCCTCCTAGAAGCGTGGATTTGTGGTGATGGCCAACGTACACTGCATGGGAAGAGCCGTCTGACAGCAACTGTGGTCCACAGTGTATGGTCAAACCGGCTTCCTGTCAAGCATTCTGCGCCCTGGACTGGCCCGCCACCCTGCGAGCCCCAATTGGGCCTCGGCTTCATTCCCTAGGCAACGAGACCCTATGGCGCAGACGGCCAACTGTCAGCAAAGAACAGACCCTAGGGATGTCAGAAGCTGTGCGGCTGGACAACGTCAGACCAGCCTGATGCCGGCTCCATCCTCTACTTGACCAATAACCCAGTATGTCTGGCCTGCCTCGCGCAAGAAGGCCTCTGCGCGCGGGAGGGTCTTCTGTGGTACCGCGATCAGCAACCCGCCGGACGTCTCGGGCGTGAAGAGCAGCATCAGCAACTCCTCCGGGATGTGCGCAGCAGCGCTGACCCACTGGCCAAAGTGGTCACGGTTGCGGTTGCTCCCACCCGGGAACAACCACCTCTCCGCATAGTCGCGCGCGCCGGGAAGGAAAGGCAGCTTCTCAACCTCTATGCGCAGGCAGACACCGCTGCGCTCTGCCATCTCACAGCCGTGCCCAAGCAAGGCAAAGCCAGTGACATCGGTCATGGCCTTCAGCCCAAACCGTGGAATCAGCTGGGCCCCGATGCGATTAAGCTGCAACATGACTTCGACCGCCGCATCCAGGTGTTCCGGTGCGGCAGCGTCGCCCTTGGCTGCGGTGGTAATGATCCCCACCCCCAAAGGCTTGGTGAGCAACAGCGCGTCGCCGGGACGCGCCCCAGACTTGGTGGCAATGTGTTGAGGGTGCACAAAACCCATCACTGCCAGCCCGTACTTGGGTTCCTCGTCATCCACGGTATGGCCGCCAGCGATGACCCCTCCTCCTTCACGAATCTTCTCCGCACCGCCGCGCAGTATCTCGGCGATCGTGTCAGGCGGCAGGTGGGGAGGAAAGCAGGCGATGTTCAGCGCTAGCGCAACCTCTCCACCCATAGCGTAGACGTCGCTCATGGCATTTGCTGCTGCGATTGCACCGTAAGTGTAGGGATCATCCACGATGGGGGTGAAAAAGTCCAGCGTCTGAACCACTGCCAGCTCAGCACTGATCTGGTAGACGGCAGCATCGTCGCTGACCTCTAGCCCGACCAGCAGATTGGGATATTCGGACTGGGTGAACATGTCTTTCAAGTGGCGCAGAACCTGCGCCAGGGCCGCTGGGCCGCGCTTGGCCGCTCAACCAGCCGCCGAAGTCATCTGCGTCAGACGCTTGATTTCACATGCATCGGCCACGCTGATCACCTCCTTTCCCAGTAGTCCGCTGGCTAACTCATCTCAATGGGCCCCTGATCCGATTCTCACCATGCCAGAACAATGGCATGTAGGAGCAAGCCGATGTGAGGGCATCCCCAAGCCATTTCAGCCTGGCCAAGGTGGGGTCTTGCCATGGGCAATCCAAAACCGCCCACATATGCTCGGAACGGAGCTGCAGGCATTATATGGCGGCTGGTATGGGCGCGTCAAAGTTTCGCAGCATCTGCACCAGTAGTCGCACGCCATAGCCCGTGGCTCCCTTGGGCTGGTAGGGCACGTCTTTGTCGCTGCCGGAAACGCCGGCAATATCGAGGTGTGCCCAAGGCACGTCCGCGACGAACCTGCTCAACAGCATGGCAGCCGTGATAGCACCGGCGGGACGGCCTCCGGTGTTCTTCATATCCGCTACTTCGCTCTTGATCTGTTCGCCATACTCAGGCCACAGTGGCATACGCCATACCTTCTCACCGGTGGCTTGCGAAGCAGCCTCGATCCTGGCCACCAGTGCATCGTCGTTCGAGAACAGGCCGGCAGCCACCTGGCCCAGAGCAACGACGCAAGCGCCCGTCAGGGTCGCCAGGTCAATCACTGCCGCAGGCTCATAGCGCTGAGCGTAGCCAAGCGCATCCGCAAGGATGAGGCGGCCCTCGGCATCGGTGTTGGTGACCTCGATGGTCTTGCCAACGATGGTTTTTACCACGTCGCCGGGCTTGTACGCACTGCCGCTGGGCAGGTTCTCGGTAGCTGGCATCAAGCCAACAACGCGCTGGGAAATGCCCAGTGTTGAGATGGCACGCATGATGCCCATCGTCACTGCAGCGCCTGCCATGTCACCCTTCATCGCCTCCATATTCTCGCTCCGCTTGAGCGAGATACCGCCGCTGTCGAAAGTGATTCCCTTGCCCACCAGCACGATAGGGGAATCCTGTTTCTTGCCCGGATTGTGTTCCAGAATGATCAGCCGCGGCTCCTGCACGCTGCCTTGCGCCACTCCCAGAAGTGCTCCCATGCCCAGCTGGCGCATCTTCGCCGGGCCCAAAGCCTGGAAGCTGAGACCTACGCTTTCTGCCATGCGTCGTGCTTCCTCGGCCAGGATGCTTGGCGTTGCATAATTGGCGGGCTGGTTGACCAGATCGCGAACCCAATTGACCGCCGCAGCAATGGCTTCGCCGGTCCGCACACCTTGCTCTGTCGTCTCCACAAGCTCGGTGCTGAACACGACCACACGTACCGACTCGAGCTCCTTCTCATCATCCAGCGTACCGGTTTCGGTACGGTGCTGGGTGAAGCGGTACTGTGAAAGCCAGGTACCCTCGACCAGTGCCTGTGCAGCCTCCGCAGCGTCGAGACCTGCAGCGCCAGCGCCATGAACAATCGTGGCGTATTCTGTTACCCCAAGTGAACGCGCTTTGCGCGCTGCGGTTGCCGAAACCTGACGAACCTTGTCCAGATCGAACTCATCCTGCTTGCCCAGGCCAACGATCAGCACACGTCTAGCGGGAAAGCCCTCACTAGGATAGAGCAGTGTGGTTTCGTTCAGCTTCCCTCGAAAATCACCCCACGACAGGATCTCGCGAATGCGGCCAGCAAGTGCCCGATCAACCGCATGTGTTGCACCCCCCGGTTCGGCAACGCCCTCAAACAGATTGACCACGATCAGCTCGGCCCTTAGCTCTTGAATCGCGCCCTGCCTGACCTCAATCTTCAAAGTGCCCTCCTCCTGACCGGCCAGAATCGTCTGGCCCATAAAGTAGCTCGGCTAGCCAATGGAGCCCCAGTTCGTGCAAGGTGCCAGCGCTCGGTGCGCCGGTCTCCTTGTCCCACCCACTGATCTCACAGTGCAGTTCTAGAGCTTGCTCCATCGCCTTAGCCGGTACACGCACACCCTTGGCTGGCCCATCCTCAAAAGGCGTGGCAAAGCGCCAGTGGGCCACATCGTCCCGGGGCCCGAACCCTTCCCGATAGTTGAAGGCCCGTGCCATGGCCAGAGCTCGTTCGCTGACCTTCATCAGCTCGTACAGCGTCGTGCTCCAACCAGTCACCCCCTCAACCATATCACGGATTTGGTCCGGACCGTAGATATCACGCAGTATCATGCACGTTACCAGGCAGTTGCACAGTGTCCTCCAGGCCTGGCGATATTTGAACAGGCGGACTTTTTCCGGCCCCAGGTCATCCGCGGGGACGGGCCCCGGAATGCCCAGGCTGCGCATGTTTTGGATCGGGAGACCTTCTCGGGCCAGTGCCGTGTCGTGGATGTTGTGCATGTGGTCAGCACCGGTCGGCGACGTGGCGTAGCCGATGTTCAGCCCGAACTTGACCCGCGGCTCATGCATTGGGATCTCTTGACCCTTGACCTGCATCGCGTAGCGTTCTGTGCCACGGCCGATGGCCTGTGCGGCACGCAGAGAGCCTTCGGCCAACAGGTCCCCCAAGCTTTGTCTGCGGGCAGTCTGTTCAATCAGAGTTATCATCGCCTGCGTATTTCCAAAGGACAGCTGCAGGCCTCCCGTGTCCTGTTCAGTCAGCAGGCCGCGCTCGAAGCACTCCATCGCCCAGGCAATGACCACTCCGGTGGAGATGGTATCCAAGCCGTAGGCATTGCACAGTTGATTGCCGTAGGCGATCGCCTCTAGATCATCGATGCCACACAGCGAACCGAGCGCTGCCGCTGTCTCGTACTCCGGGCCACCATAGACCGGGTCCACCTTATAGTGTCCCTCTGCCTGCACACACCGCTTGCAGAAGACAGGACAAGCAAAACAGCTGGCCCGTTCGAGCAGCATGCATGCGGTCATGGTCTCACCGCCGATCTTCTCCGCACCCTCGAAGGAACCCTGTTGAAAATTACGAGTCGGAAGCCCGCCGATTGCATCCAGAGATAAGAGCAGCCCGTCGGTGCCATGTTCATGCAGCATCTGCGTGTATCCATCTTCCATGAAGCGATCGCGCAGCCAGCGTGCCACCGCCTTCACTCGGTCGGGATCGGCTACTTCGACGCGGCCGCAGCCGCGCACGGCCACAGCCTTGAGCCGCTTGGAACCCATCACCGCACCGAGCCCGGTTCGACCCGCAGCGCGAGTGACATCATGCATCACGCAGGCAAAGCGCACACCCTTCTCTCCAGCTACGCCACATTGCGCCACTCGCACCCTCTGGTCGTCCCATTCGTCGCGGATCATCGCTTCCACATCCGCTGTGGCTCTGCCCCACAGGTGAGCAGCGTCGCGAATCTGCACATCACCATCCGCAATTGAAACATAGACTGGCTTGTCGGCACGCCCGGAGATCACGATTCCATCCCACCCAGCCCGCTTCAGTTCGGCGCCCCAGAACCCGCCAGCCTCTGCCGCACCGAAGCCGCCTGTCAGAGGGGACTTGGCGCCCACCGCATGCCGGCCACTGCCACCCAGGGGAGCCCCCGTGACAACGCCAGGAGCAAAGATCAACAAGTTCTGTGGAGCCAGAGGGTCGACTTGAGGGCTCAGTTCTTTGAGCAGATAGTGTGCGATGACACCCCAGCCGCCCAAGTAGGTCCGGAAGAAGGCCTCCCCCGGCTCGTCGATGCTGATCTCCTGCTTGGTCAAATCCACCCGCAAGATTTGGTTGTGGTAGCCGTATGCCATGGTATGCCGCCCGTTCCGTATGTAGTAACTGAGGGGTCGTTGTCAATCGAGCCGCATTATAGGATCGAGGGAAACTGCGGGCAAACCCAGAGGTGCCTGCCTACAACCGGCCACCGCAACAGGGGGCTTGGTTTGGCGGCGTTGGGCGTCGGCCATACAATAGGGCCGCGAGGCATACCTCGTCCGCGCGGTTGTGGCATCCGCGTGCGGGCGTTGCAGGGCCCCGAAAGACCTGACCCTAGATTGACAGGCATTCGTGTCAAGATGTGATCACAGGTCGTTGTCGAAGGAAGCGCTACGATGACGGATGAGAAGGAAATGAGCCTCTTCGAACACCTCGAGGAGCTTCGCGAGAGACTGATCAAGAGTGCCGTCGCCCTTCTGGCCACCACCATGTTCAGCCTGCTCTTCAGTACTCAGTTGATCAGAATCATCCTAGCGCCTGCCGGCAACGTGCGGCCGGTGTTCCTGCGACCTACGGAAGGGGTTCTGACCTACTTCAGAGTGGCTCTTCTTGCGGGTGTAGCGCTTGCGCTTCCAGCCATCACTTATCAAATTGCCCGATTTGTGCTGCCCGGCCTGAGGCCCAACGAGAAGCGATTCCTCATGTTGCTGCTGCCAGGCGCGGTCGTTTCCTTTGTGGCGGGTGCAGCATTTGCCTACTTCGTGATGCTGCCGCCATCCTTGCGCTTCCTGCTCAGCTTTGGCAGTGAAATCGCCGAGGCCACTTGGGCCATCGGCGAATACATCACCTTCGTCACCAACCTCATGTTCTGGACCGGCGTCATCTTTGAGGCGCCACTGCTGGCCTTTTTCCTGGCCAAGCTAGGCATTATCACATCCGAGATGCTGTCCAGCAACCGCAAGTACGCCCTGCTCGTGAGTGCGATCGTGGCAGCGGTAATCACACCGACGCCCGACCCGTTCAACATGATGTTGGTGATGGCGCCGCTGATCGTTCTGTTCGAGGTCAGCGTCTGGGTGACCAGGCTGGCCAAGTAGATGGGATGTCGAGGTCAGCGCCAAACACTGAACGCAGCAGCGACCGAGTAGACAACCAGCAGTTGGCCGTTGACGTAGGTCAACCAGATCACGTCATTGACTGACGTCCAGATGTGGCCGCGGATCACCCAGTTGCCAAGTACTAAATCGGACAGCATGAACAACAGACTGCCCGCGGCAAGACCAACATAGTGCGAGTCCGCAACGGCAAGCAGGATGGCCAGCGAAGTCGAGAGCCCGAAAAGCAGCCCGTAGAACAGGCTGCCCACGTTGATGGCCCTGCCGCGATCGGGATTGCGCACCCAACGGTACCAAGCGCAAATCCCAAAGGCCAACACAGCTACCAACACAATGCCCGCCAGCGGCAGCCTCAGTGGCGATGAGCTGCGCAGAAGGTGCACAAAGGCAGAGAGGTAGAGCGCATGCCCAACCGCAAAGGCCGCCATGCCAAAGATCAAGCGGTTCGACACCGGGATGAGGCGGGCCATGATTAAATCGCCGACAAAGCTGGCGCCCATACCAAGAAACACCAACAGGGCATATGACCGTGCAACGCTTGCGCCGCCTCCGTAGTGCCACTGTAGAAAGGCCGCTACCAACAGCAGCACTGCGAGCAGCATTCGCCGCGGCCTGGGCAGACGCCCGGTCTGCGCGGCGTTCAGCTTGCCCAGAAGCAACCCACCGCTCAGCAGCACCCACTCCAAGACAAAGAGCGCATAGAGGATCTGATCTAGCGGCGCTTCATAGGGCAAGGGGAACATGGCCTAGC